>ENA-UENY01001329-UENY01001329.1-human-gut-metagenome-genome-assembly--contig:-NODE-1329-length-13963-cov-10.517212_pt1 | contig 13963 bp, 9 predicted proteins | sample MGYA00242886_ERZ507888 | MGnify/ENA primary metagenome ERZ507888 (study PRJEB26167, sample SAMN06115543) | human gut metagenome | host: Homo sapiens | place: China:Chongqing | collected 2014-11-10... | reverse complement strand
CCCTCTGTGTGTGTGTGCACCTATCTTCGCGCGCGCGCTCGCTCTCTCTCTCTCTCTCTCTCTCTCTCTCTCTCTCTCTCTCTCTCTCTCTCTCTCTCTCTCTCTCTCTCTCTCTGCCTGATTTTTCTGGGCCCATTGTCTTCTATCGATCAGGATAAGAACGCCCCGTGCCGAAACATCGTTTCGGCACGGGGCGTTTTGTTTTTTCAGGAAATCTTGGAAGCACGGCGGACAGATTTTTCTAGTCCATCTTCTCTTGGGAGTTTCCATGTTGCGGAAAGACGATGCGGCATCGAGGCGGGAAGCATGTCCCTTTCATGAAGGCACCGTTCAAGAGAATTTACAAGCCATGTGCGGATCCGTTGCGCAGGGAGAGCACTCTCTTGAGTCCTGCACATGGCCGGAGGAAGAATATGATGTGCCCCTTTTTTGTGCGTTTGCGGAAGAGGCGCCTCTGGACGAAGGCGATATCCCTTTAGAAATCATTCAGTATGATCCCACGGATTATTTCATAGACGGCAACGGGCAGTTCACGTTTCTCATCGGAAAAGGGGTGTTGGACGTACTGTTGAGACATGGACGGGAAGGCGTTGCCTCCGTTTCGGGGATTGATGTGTTCATTGACACGTCTCTGCCGATAGCCGCCCCCGGTGACCTGAAAGCCTGCCTCGGCCTTTGGGTTGATAGGAATAAACTTTTTGGTTTCACGAAAGATAATGGATGGTTCCTTTCGTACTCTTTGAACGGCCTGCCCAAAGGCGCTGTCGAAATGAGGCACAAGGAAGGCGCCATCATGGTGATGGACAAGAAGTCGATACTCAGTCCGGCATGAGAGGCGAACGTTCCGCGGTGTTCGCCAAACGATATTTTTTCATCCACTTAACAGTATTCGGAGCATATGATGGCAGACCTTACTCTCAGACATCCTGCGAATGGAGCCAATCAGGTTATCCCTAGCGAAAAATTTGACCACATCGCGTTCGATTTTCCTTCGGACAGCGTGGTTCTTTCCAAGGAAGGCAATGATCTGCTTCTTTCCTTTGAAGACGGAAGCCGGATTACCCTTACTGATTTTTATACGACTTTCTCCAAGGACAGCATCCCGGACTTCATCGTGGATGGAACGTCCGTTTCCGGCTCCGAGTTTTTTGCAGCCCTTAACGAACCCGATCTGATGCCCGCGGCAGGTCCGGCGGTAGCGGCTTCGAACGCCGACGGCGGCCGCTTCCACGAGTACACGGACGCTTCCCTCATGGATGGGGTCGAACGTCTTGGCGGCCTTGATCTCGGCTTGAACCGCGCTGCTGAACCTGATCGTGAATTAGAGGCTTACGGCAACAGAGGCGTGGAGGAAGAGGAGACTGTCGTTGAAGAAGTGATAGTGCCCGAACGCCCGCTGTTCAACGACGCCCCTTCGGGCGGCTCGAGCGTGGTGACCACGGACGAGGGCAACATCCCCGGCATGGGCTCGCAGCACGAGACGTCGGCCACGCAGCCCTTTGAAGCCGCGACGGACGGCTCGTTCAAGATGGAGCTGCACGGCGCGGACGCCACGGTGAGCATCGGCGGCACCGAATTGAAGGTGGAAAACGGCAAGCTGTACCACAACGGCGTTGAAGTGACGGCGGACGCCGCGGTGTCCGTGCCCGGCGGCGCGCACGGCACGCTGACGGTGACGGGCATGGATGCGGACGGGACCGTGCACTACACCTATACCCTGACCACGCCCGTGGACGCCACGGGCAACGCGTCCAACCGCCCCGGCGAAGGCGACGCAGGGCGCGGGGAGGCCGTGCGCGCGGACGCGTTCGACGTGAGCATCACGACCACGGGCGGCACGGCGACCGGCCAGATCACCGTGGACGCGCTTGACGACGCGCCCGTGCTGACTGTTCAGGGCGATCGAGTCGAACACGCTGCGGACTCTGCGAGCGGCAGCATTACGGATACATTCATGGTGCATTTCGGTGCGGACGGGCCGGGGGATGCGGTGTTCACGTTCGACGGGCATACGCTCGTAAAGAACGATGAAGGCTCCTGGCAGTATACGGACCCGGACGGCCTCTACACCATAACCGTCGTCCAGACTGGGACCGACGCCAATGAATTCCGGTATTCCTATACGCTGGAATATGATTCGACCAAGGTCAAGGAAGGATTTGGCGGCGATCTCAAGGTGGTGGCTACGGACGGAGATCTGGATACCGCAACCGATACGGTCCATATCGCCGTCACCAATACCGCTCCAGAAGCGGCGGACAATATCTATGACATCGACAAGGCCGTGGCCGGAGAAAGCATCATCTCCGCATCGGCGAGCGCGGTGCTCGGGGACAGCATCATTACGGTGGGCGGTACTGTAGGCGACCGTATCCATACCGGATGGATGACGGACAAGCAGGATGACGCGTTCTCAGTTTTGGAAGATGGGGTTGCGGGTGACCTTTTCGGCAAGTTCTTCTCGGATCTGGGCGGCAACAACCTGACACTGGATACCTTAAAGGACGCCGCACACATCTACACGTTGAAGATTTCCTCCGGGACGAGTGCTGATCAGGTTCAGGCCGCGGTCAAGTACGCCTCGGAACACAACCTGCTGCTGTACATCGAAGGTGATTTAAACAGTTTGCTGCTGGGGAATACGCCCCTGAATTGCGTCACCATCGTCAACGGCAACCTCTCCATCAACAGTGAAGGGTTCGGCGCGAACAGCTTCTTGTATGTCACGGGCAATGTGCACGCCGGAGAGGATTTCACGGTGAGCGGCGGTTTGGCCGTGGGCGGGGATCTTAGGGGGTCCGCATCCATTGAAGTGGAGCATACCGCTGATGTCTTCACGCCCGACAACGTGGTCATCAGCAGCACGGTCCCCTCGGGAGAGGTGCCGAGTACATCGATCATGATCACGTTTGAGGATCTGTTGCACAACGACATGGACAGGGATGACGCGTCCGTGTCCAAGGACGGCCTGCATATCACGGAGATCACCATAGGCGGTAAGACATATACTTCCCATGATGCTTCCACGGACATCTCGTACAACGAGACGACGAAGATCTCGATCGATTGGCAGAAGGGCACGATTTCGGTTACGAATACCGGAAAGAACAGTGAATCTATCCAGTTCGGCTACGGGGTGGAAGACCGGCACGGCGCGACCGACAGCGCAGACATCACCGTCAACGTGACCGCTACGACCGGCGCGGGCTCCATCGGCGACGACCTCCTGCAAGGCGCGACGACGACGGAAAACGTCGCTATGAGTTACAACATCTCATTTGTGTTGGATAACTCGTTGTCGATGGGCACAAAGGATTGGTGGGGAAATTACAAGTATACGGAGGGATGTTCCTACGATACGGCTCAGAAGGCCGTCGCTCAGTACATCACAAAGCTGTGGAGCGATATCAAGGGGACCGATGCGGTCATCAACATTCAGCTTGTTAAGTTCGCCGGGTCTGTCAACGCCAATAACACATTCTTGTTGACCAGCGCGACGACGGAAGCCCAACTGAATCAGTTCATCAGTGACTATTTGAATTCTAAGAACCTGTACAGTTCAACAAACTATGAAGATCCGTTGCTGAAGGCTGAAACGTGGTTCAATTCGGTGGAAGCAAACGGACATGACAACAGGCTGTACTTCATCACCGACGGGGATCCGAACAAGTCCAACAGTGGAGGAAGGGACCACGTCGGCAATGCGGAAAAGGTCTATAACCGCATCGTCGGAGACAGCGCCCACCCGGTCGACGTTCACGCCATAGGCATCCTTGGGAATGGCGCGAACAACCTCGACGTGCTCGACAAGTTCGATAATACCCCGAGTGAGGATTCTCCCCACAACGCGACTATCATCAACAACGCGAATGAGTTGTATGACGCCATTGTTTCGTCCACGGTGACGAAGCCCGTTTCGGACACCATCTTCGCCAACAAGGGCGATGACGTGGTCTTCGGAGACACCGCGCAGTTCAGCGTGGATGGGGCCATCGTCTCTCTCGCGGAGTATGTGAAGGCGCAGCTCGGCTTCAATCCGAGCACGGCCGACGTTATCGACTACGTCCGCGAGCATCCTGAGGAAATAGGCAGCGCGCTGGTTCCGAACGCCAACGAGGGCAAGCCGGACATGCCCGATGCCCTGATCGGCGGGGAAGGCAATGACGTCATGTATGGGCAGGGCGGCAACGATCTGCTCATCGGCGACGGCAGCAATACTTCAGGCGCGGACGATACCCTGCACCGGCTCGCGCAGGAACTCGGCACTCTTACGGGGGGCTCACACGGGGTCACTCCGGCATCCCTGAGCGATGCCATCCTGAATCTGGGCCACGATAGCGCCAAGCTGTATGAGCTTGCGGACTGGTCGGAAAAGCATCTGGAAAACTCGTCCGACGGTGACGATTGGCTGTTCGGTGGCGAAGGGAACGATGTCCTCTTCGGTCTGGGCGGCAATGACCACTTGTACGGCGGCTCTGGAGACGACGTCCTTTTCGGCGGCAGCGGCAACGATCATCTATACGGAGGTTCCGGGAACGACATCCTTTTTGGCGGCAGCGGAGATGATTACCTCGACGGTGGAGAGGGACGGGATATATTGTTCGGCGGCTCCGGGAACGACATCATCAAGTACGACTCCACCGACTTCCTTGTGGACGGCGGCGACGGCATCGACTTCCTGATTACCGACAACAAGGACCTGACCCTCGACGATCTGCTGCGGAACACCGATCCGAATAATGGCCCGATCGTCCAAAATGTGGAAGTTCTGATTTCCGGGGACCATGCCTTGTCGCTTACGGATACGGCCGGGCTGAAGCAGTACGGCATAGAGCTCGGCCTTGACGGGGACAAGGAAACGCTGACGTTGAGCGATGCATGGACACAGCAGGGCGACGCCTTCGTGAATGCGGATGCGGGCCTTACCATCCAAGTGCATGGCCTCACGCCGGAAACCGTCACGGACGATCAGGCGATGCTCCATAAGTTCATTCTGGAAAACGCGCAGTAACATACACGCATCCTCCCGGATCGACTATACCGCGCAATCCGGGAGGATGCCCGAAGGGCCTATGCGTATCCTCTTTTTGAATTATACTTTTCCCGGACCTCTGGGGACGATGGCCGCCTCGTTGGCCGCACTGCCGGGCAACGAGGTGCTGTTCGCGTCGGAGTACGGGAGGCGGGATTTCTCGCTCCCTGGCGTCAAGAGGGTTCTTCTGAAGAAGCCCAAGGACAGGAAGAAGGCTGTGGCATCGATATCGACCCCCGCCCTTGACGCCGGGGAACGGGATTGGACCATGGCCTATTTGCGCGGCCGGGCCACGGCTTCGTCGCTCATGGGCGTGCTTGCGGAAGGGTTTGAGCCCGACATGGTGATCCTGTCGGGTTCTATGGGCAACGGTCTGTTTGTGCGGAACCTGTTCCCGGAAGCTTTCCTTGTCGGGTATGCCGACTGGTATTTTCGGGACGAGGCCGAGACCCGCTATCCTCTCAGCACCATGCCCGACATCCCCCTGGCCCCCCGCAATATCCGCAACACGCTGCAAGCGAAAAACTTTTTTGATTGTAACTGCCATTTTACGACGACGGAATGGCAACGGGAGCAATACCCCGAAGGGATGCGCGGGTTCATTTCCGTACTGCGGAAGTGTGTGGACACGGAGTTTTTCGCTCCGGCCCCCGCCAGCCGATTCAGTTTCGGGGACTGCGAACTGACGGAACGGCAAGAGATCGTGACCCTTTCCGTGCGGGACGCCGCCCGGTTGCGGGAGGGTGGTTTCTGGTGCGAGCTGCCGTCCCTGCTCTCGGCGCGGCCGGACTGCCATGTGGTTCTTATCAGCACGGGCAAGGAGGTCCGCCTCGATAGCCTCCGGGAAAGCATGGCGGCGTTTCCCTCCGGCATGAGGGGCCGGATCCACCTGCTGGATTTCCTCCCTCCGGGAGCCTACCGCGACCTGTTGTGTGTCTCCTCGCTGCATCTCTGCAAAGATATTTCCTTTATGCTGCCTTCCGAACTCTTGGAGGCCATGAGCTGCGGGTGCGTCGTGCTCGCGCCCGACACCGGAGCCGTCCGCGAAGTCCTCAGCGACGGCCAGAACGGTTTTCTGTACCCCTCCGGGCGCAGGATGAATTGGGTCATGCTCATAACCCTGTTGCTCGAAAGGCGATCCGAGCTGCTCTCCATACGCCGGAACGCCCGGAAGACCGTTTTTGGGAAACACAATAAAAATACCCTGTTACCAAGGCATATTGCTTTCCTGATGGACCGTTACAGCCATTGGCGCGCCCAACAAATACAACTCGCGGAGGGAAACGATGTATTCGAATCTACCTCTGCCTAAGCTTCTTGAGATCATTTCGCGGATCGTGAACGACAGCGGATGTACGGTCCGCATCGTCGACGAAATACCTGTGCAGGATAGGGAGATCCGTGAGCTCTGCCTCCAGATTTACGAACTGCGCCGGGCCGCGCAATCCATCGCGCACGGGGAACTGGGAGTCCATTTCGAAAACTGCGGCTGTATGGCTACGTATTTGAAGGACATCATGGATAGGCTCAAGGCGGTCGAGCGGGGGATCAAGGAACTCGCGGAGGGCGACACGCCGGAACTTCCCCGCCTGGGGGCCCTCGGGACGTACTTCGAGCTTATCGGCAATACGCTGCAAGAAAACAGAAGGCTCATCGAGAAGTACAGGAACCTGTCCCTGACCGACATGCTGACGGGCCTGCCGAACCGGCGCGGCTTCCTCGCGCTGGCGGAAAAGAGCTTTGCCCGCGCAAGCCGCAAGCGGCAGAGCATTTCCTTTATCATGGCGGACATCGATCATTTCAAGAAGGTCAACGACCGGCACGGCCATGAGGCGGGGGACGAGGTGTTGCGCGTGGTGGCGCAGCGCTTTCTGGACTGCCTCAGGGTTGAAGATATTTGCTGCCGGTATGGCGGGGAAGAGTTCCTCGTCATGCTGTACGATACGGATGTGATCCGGGCGGTATTGGTTGCGGAACGGCTGCGCAAGAGCATCGCGGGAAAACCGATCTCCACCAGAGGGGAGGAGATCCGGGTGGCGATCAGCCTCGGGGTGACGGAAATCGTCGCTGCCGATTACGCCGGAACGCGGAAATGTCATGCGGAAATACGGCGGGCTGTGCAGGTGTCCGACGCGTTTCTCTACAAAGCCAAGAAAGCGGGCAGGAACAGGGTCGCCGCCAACCTGCCTGAAGAGGATGAGGGGGTGGCGTAGCAAGCCCTCCCGTCTTTCGAAAGGAGAGGGCGCTTGTCGAGGGAAACGCCGATCCGCCTGTGCGCGGTACGGTTTTTTAGGAAAACGCTTGGGGGATGTCCCGAGTGAGCGCGTGGGTGAGTGCCACGCAGGAGGGTGAGTTGCCCTCCGGAGGAGCAAAATATGTACGGTAGAGCCTTTGCGATGATCCTTATGACGGCGGTGCTGTGTCTCGGCGGAATGACGAATGCCCCGGCCGCTCCGACCTCCAACGCCGCCGTGACTTCCGCGCCCGTGCGGGAAAGTGCTGTCACCGTCCGGGAAACCGTGGCCGAGACCATCGCCCACCACCGGGGACTCAAGGTCATTCAGGAAAATCTGGATGTGACCCGCTATGAACTGCGCCGGGCAAAGGCCGGATGGGGGCCGAGCGTGGACGCGACCGGGCGCTACGGCGCCAGCCGCCTGAGCGACGATACCACGCGCTCCTACGGTTCGGATAAGGGCATGTATGCGGCGAGCGGCGTGGGCATTACCCTTACCCAGCCCCTGTGGGACGGCTTCGCCACCCGCAGCCGTGTCCGTACTGGAGAAGCCACCGTTGAATCGATGGAATACCGCGTGTTCGACAACGCTACCTCGTTCGGTCTGGATGGCCTCATCGCCCATGTGGACTACCTGCGGCGGCGTGAAATCCTGCGCCTCGCACAGGAGAATGTGGCGCGGCATAAGGAAATCCTCGCTTCGCAGCGCGAGCGCCTGAACCTCGGGGCATCCACGACGGCCGACCTGACCCAGACGGAAGGCCGCCTTTCCCGCGCCATGTCCACCCTGACGGACGCCGAGGCTTCGTTGCGCGAAGCCGAGGCCTCCTATATCCGGCTGACCGGGAAGCCCGTGCCCCCGTCGCTTGCGGAAGTATATGTCCCTGAAGGGATGTTTGCCGACCCCGACGCGGTGATGAAGGCGGCTGAGGAAGGGAACCCCAAGCTGAAGGCGTATCTTGCGGACATCCGGGCGGCACGCGGCGAGAAGGAACTTGCACAGTCGGCCTACCATCCGAAGATCAATCTTGAAGTTGGGCCGAACTATTCGGATCGCGGCGGCAGGGGGAGCAATTGGACGTCGAGTTTCGACGTCATGGCGACCATGCGTTGGAACCTGTTCAACAGCGGTGCGGATAAGGCCGAGACGGAAGCCGCCGAGTCGCGCATCCGTCAGGCGCGTCAGACCGCCTATAACTTCTTTGATGATTTGAATCTCGAAATCGCGGACACGTGGACCCGTTACATGGCCGCCATTGAACAGCGGAAGTATTATCAGGAAGCGGTCGTTTACAACACGCAGACGCGGGATGCTTATCTGGCGCAGTTCAACCTTGGGCAGCGCAGCCTGCTTGACGTGCTGGACGCCGAGAGCGAGCTCTTCAATTCCGCCACGCAGGAAGTCACGGCGCGCGGGAACGAGATCGTCGGAGCCTATCGGCTGTACGCGCTGGCCGGGCAGTTCCTTCCGGTGCTGAACATAGACGACAAGTCCCTTTACGTTTCCCAGCGCGAAAGTGAACCTTCCAAGTAACCCTGTCTGCCCTTTTTCCGGGGCTCTGCCCCGGACCCCGCCGAGGGGCTCTGCCCCTCGGGACCCCGCAAGGGGGCAGCGCCCCCTTGACCCGGCGGCGCGTTTCCTTTGGCGGCCTTGCCGCCAAAGGAAACGCTTGTGCGGCGTAATGGAAGGGAGGGGGAGTATCTTTTTTCGTCTTTTATCGGAAGCCTGTCGAGTGGGATGTGCCTTGAATCCGTCTCAGTTGTGGTATTCCTACGAGGGAACCACTTCTTTTGAATCCATAAAATGATTGCAGCCCGGCGTGGGAAGGCACTCCACTCCCGAAGCGTTTCTTGACTTCCTCGGTTCTCTATGTGTATTTTTAGAAAGGTGCTTCAAAACACCTTTATTCCTTGGCGGTCCGCCGTCCCGTTAGAGTGGCTTTTTTTACGCCTCCGTTTTGGCGTAACCTTTGCCTTATTCTCCGGGTGTGGGCTAATACAAGACCGGCTTGCCGGGAATATGCCCGCCGTTCCAAGGACGGTTTTGAGCACCCGGAGTTTTCTATTTTGAAGGCTCCAATCAAAAAAATCCTTGGAGTGCATCATGTCAGAAACGCCTTTTCCTGTTTCCGCTCCCCCTCCCGATGCGGCATCTCTCGCCGCCCTGCTTCAGAGCGCGGCTCAGGCCCTGCTCCGTTCCGGCACGCCGTCCGACGAAGAACACCCCGCGCCTGCGAAGGTAGAGCGAATCCAAGAGGAAATCCGCCATTATCGATTTCCTCCTTTGGCTGTGCGCTGCGAAAAAGAACTGTTGGAAGCGGAAAACGCCGAAGAAATGCGGGAATTGCTGTTCAGAGCGTTCTCTTCGCTTGAAACCTTCGCGGATCTTCTGGAACTGATGAACCCCGAGGCCAAGGTGGAAGGCGTGGTGATGCATACGCTGGCCCGGGAATTGCGGCGTATCGGCAGATTGGTGTTCAAAATCCAAGACGCTTACAGCACCGTGGAGCTTGTGGAAGCATAGCCCGACCACGGCAATACAAATTACCAAACGGATAACCCAAAAGGCCCTTAGCGACAAACCGCCAAGGGCCTTTTTTCAACATACCGGGAAAACGGGTGAATCCCATCCATATCGACGGCGGGGGAAATGCCTTTTCCAACTCCCGCCGGAACGGACTCCTTCTGGGCCGCCCTCCCCACCAGTCAAATCCTTGACGTGATCCCCCGGCTAAGCCGGGGGGCTCCTGCAGTTTGACAATTCCCTAAAACAGCAAACCTCCTTGTCCGAACCGCTCAAGGCAGAACAAGGAGGCTTTTTATGAAGCAATTACAAAGTTTAAGTCATACGGTCTGGGAGTGTAAGTATCATATAGTGTGGATTCCGAAATACCGGAAAAAGGTTTTGTACGGCAAGATTCGTGAGGAGTTGGTGGGCGTATTTCATGAATTGGCCAACCGCCGAGGCTGCAAGATATTGGAAGGGCACCTGTGTGTGGATCATGTGCACATGTTACTGTTGATTCCGCCTAAATATGGGGTGGCAGAAGTAGTGGGCTATTTAAAAGGAAAAAGCGCTATTGAGATAGCGAAACATTTTGAAAAAGTTTGTAAAATAACAGGAGCGAGTTTCTGGGCGAGAGGATATTTTGTAAGCACGGTAGGAGTAGGAGAACGGGAAATTCGGCTCTACATAGGGAACCAGGAAAAAGAAGACAGGAAGGTGGAGCAGCTTAAGCTGCTGTAATTCGCCGTAGGCGAATAGCAAAAACCGCTTTGAGCGGTTACCGCGTTTCAAGCCCCCGGCTTTGCCGGGGGTTTTGACAGTCTTGGGAAAGGTGGGGGGTCCGGGGGGAGGGACAACCTTTCTTCAGAAAGGTTTCCCTTCCCCCGGCACGTCGCGCCTTCCCCAAACTACTTGTCCGCAGGTACAGGCTGGAGCAAACCGTCGTCGGGCAGGAAAGGTTCCTCTTCAATGACGGTGGGCTGATCAAGCTCGGCATGGAGGCGTTGCATATCAAGCGCACCTTCCCACTTGGCGACAACGATGGTCGCCACGGAGTTGCCGACGAGGTTGGTCAGCGCGCGGGCTTCGGACATGAAGCGGTCCACGCCGAGGATGAGGGCGATACCGGCCACCGGGATGGTGGGGATGGTCGCCAGCGTAGCGGCGAGGGTGACGAATCCGGAACCCGTGACCCCGGCCGCGCCCTTGGAGGCCAGCAGCAGTACGGCGAGCAGGGTAAGTTCTTCCTTGAGGCTCAGTTCGATGCCGAGGGCCTGCGCGATGAAGATAGCCGCCATCGTCAGATAAATGGAAGTGCCGTCAAGGTTGAACGAGTAGCCGGACGGGACCACGATGCCCACGATGTCCTTGCGCGCGCCCATGTGTTCAAGCTTCGCCATGAGGGTCGGGAGGGCGGATTCGGACGAGGACGTGCCGAGCACGAGCCACAATTCATGGGCGATGTAGCGCAGCAGCTTGACCAGCGAGAACCCGGTGAGGCGGGCGATGATGTTCAGGACGACAAAGACGAACAACAGGCAGGTCAGGTAGAAGCTGCCCATGAGATAGCCGAGGGAGCCGAGCGTGCCGAGGCCGTACTTGCCCACGGTGAAGGCCATAGCGCCGAACGCGCCGAGCGGGGCGAGCTTCATGATGATGTTGATGATGCCGAACAGGGCCGAGGAAGCCTGACGGATGAGCCCGACGATACCGGCGACGCGCTTGCCGAGGACGGAAAAGGCCGCGCCGCAGAGCAGGGAAATGAGCAGCACCTGGAGGATGTCGCCATTGGCGAACGCGCCTACGATGGTGCCGGGGATGATGTTCATCAGGAAGTCGATGAAGCCGTTGTGTTGGGCCGAAGCGGTGTACTTGGCGATGGCGGCGGTGTCGAGGGACGCGGGATCGACGTGCATTCCCCCACCCGGCTGGAGGGTGTTGACCACCACAAGCCCGATGATAAGGGCCAGGGTCGTCACCGCTTCAAAATAGATGAGCGCTTTGCCGCCGATACGGCCGAGCTTCTTCATGTCTTCCATGCCCGCGACGCCGAGGACCACGGTGCAGAAAATGATCGGCGCGATGATCATCTTGATAAGTTTGATGAACCCGTCACCGAGCGGCTTCATGGCCTGAGCGGTCTGGGGATAGAAATGCCCAAGGGCAATACCAAGGAGAATGGCACAAATAACCTGAAAATAAAGAGACTTATACAACGGCTTCTTGGGAGCTTCCATGATTTCCTCCTGCGGGCGCCGGGACGAACGGGGAGACCTCCCCCGTTTTCGGGGAGCACGTTCGGCGGGCGCGTGTTTCCGGGTGTCCGCTCGCGGGGAGGACAGAGGATTCTGTCCGTTTCGCGGCGCGGGCGCGACAAGGGCCAAGGGTGGGAGTGTCCTTTGCACGATTGCCGGATGGCGTCATGTGCGGAAAGGCCGTCAGCCGATCATCGCGGGAGGAGGCAGAGGGAATACGACAAGGCCCCGCCAAGAGGGACGGAGAGGGAGGGGGACCACCGCCGGAAGCCCTGCGGACAGGAGCGGCGGGAGCATGGGGGGAGCGGCGCTTTGTCCGGCGTCGTACACCGGGGCGTCGTTGTCCTTTTGGGAAAGTTCGTGCCCGCGGACGTACGGGACGCGCACCTCCGTCTGGATCAGCAAGGGCTGATAGACGTCTTGAATGACCGTTTCGTATTGCGTCGGAGCGTGGCGGAATGCGCCTTTCTCCGGCTCATGGGCATCGGCGCGCGGGCACCAGCAGCCTGCCGCCAGCAACGTGGCAAACAGGATGAACAGGTGCAGAGGCAGGAAAAGGCGTCTTTTCATGGTCTTTCCGCGCGGCTAAACATGGATAGGTTTTCTTTGATCCTATATCGGCGCTCCCGTTTTGGGTCAAGGGAAAACGGGAAAAAGATGGAGTGAAAAAGAGCACTTGCTGCAAGGCATTTCTGTAACTTGCCTGAATACCATTTGAAAAGAAAACGCTTGCCGGGAAAGAATTTTTCAGGAAATTGGAATGGCGTTACAATATGTCCCTTTTTTCAAAAAAAGAGTGTGTATTAAAAGAATGTTACAAAGCGATACTCTCAAAAACCCGGATTTTGCCATGTCCGCAAAGGAACAGCTTTTGAGGGGTGTGCTTGGTTGTTTGGTCAACAAAGAGAAGCGGAAAGGAAAAGGGAAGAAAAATTTGAGGGAGGGGAGAACATGTTCAGAAAGTTCTCCCTCCCTTAAAGGCTTTTACTGTTATCAACTTATTGTTGTTCTTTCTAACGGAAGAGCGGAGCAGAGCGTTTTTTTGTTTGAGGGCGGGAGCGGTCAAAGGCATATCGCTCTTCTTTTTGGGGAAGGAAGGGCGCGGTGCCCTCTCATTGGCTCCCCTTATTCCTCCAGCTTGAGCAGCCGCCCGGCAACGACGAGGAAGGCTTCACGGGCTTGCGCGGCGATAAGCTGGTTGGCGAGGCCGAGGCCGTCACAGTAGTTCCGCCCGAGCCGGGTAGGTTCGATGCCGCCAAGCCCGGTTTCGCCGGAAACAACCACCCATTGGCAACCAGAAGAGCGGATTACGTCGAGCAACGCTTCCGTCTCAAGGCGCACAGCACCCTCGAAAGCGCTGAGATCTTCAGGATCAGGCAGGCTGAACAGGATATTCGATACCCACAAGGTGATGCAGTCCAGCAAAACGGTGGGAGTTCCCGCCGTGTTACGGAATTCCGCAAGGGCGGTGCCAATGTGCTCTCCAAGCTGGAGCGGACATTCGAGCGTCCGCCAGTTTTCCGGGCGGCGGGCACGGTGCCGCCGGATGCGTTCCGTCATCGAAGGATCGTCCGGTCGTGCTTCAGCTGTAGCGACATACAACACCGGACCGTCGGCCCGTTGAAAAACCCGGGCCTCCGCACGTGCGCTTTTGCCGCTCCGCGTGCCGCCGAGATAGAGAGTCAAATCAGGCTTATCCATGATGCTGCCCTTTACGGATCGGGAAGCCCTTTCGGGAAAGGGGTTCCCGGCTACGTCATTTTTTTTATGCGGGAAAATGTTGCATCGGTGGTTCATCACGAGTCAAGCGCAAGCACTTTCCCCATGCGAAACATTCACTTTTCTGATGTTTTTAATATTTAATTTATTATTTTAACATGTTATATTATCATTTTCATTGAAAGTGTGAATGCCTCTCCCATGCTTGAGAAAAC
>ENA-UENY01001328-UENY01001328.1-human-gut-metagenome-genome-assembly--contig:-NODE-1328-length-13971-cov-18.137541_pt1 | contig 13971 bp, 10 predicted proteins | sample MGYA00242886_ERZ507888 | MGnify/ENA primary metagenome ERZ507888 (study PRJEB26167, sample SAMN06115543) | human gut metagenome | host: Homo sapiens | place: China:Chongqing | collected 2014-11-10... | reverse complement strand
TATTCATCCGGGGGCACAAATAGGACACCATTTCACTATCGACCACGGTACAGGTGTAGTAATCGGAGCGACCAGCAATGCCAATGAACTTTCTCCATAAAGGGAAGATCCACTAATCAGTTCTTTTATTTGCTTTACTTTGATATATACATCACGTAGGTAGCCATTGTTCAAGCATCGTGTTATACATTGAGAAAGTTCATTGGCATTGCTAACAGAATAGCTGTTGGAAAATGCGAACTCTGGCGACTCTTTGATATAGTAGCCGTCGGCGCCAGCATCCATTAGGGCTTTCATGTTCCATGCTTTGTTTGATGCAGTGAACATGATAACTTGTGTGCCTTTGTTTAGCTCCTTTATCGACTTGAGAATCTTCATTCCTGAAAAATCCGCTGGTCTCACTTTGCCTTCTTCCTGAGCTCCATTCATTCTCAAGTCTAAGAATATAAGATCATAATTCCCAGATTTAATTTCATTCTGAGCTTCCTCTGAAAGACTTGAGAAGTCGGCGGCTTGTTCTTTAATAGTCTTAAAAGAAGAACCATTAAGCATCTGCTTTAGGACGTCACTCCATCCTTTGTCTGCCTCGTCGTCAATCAGCAAAATCTTTTTCCCGGTTGCGTTTATTGTCGTCAGCCTTTCTGTTTCTTCAGATGTGCTTTCTCCTATTGACAAAGAGAGAATAGCATCCTCTGACAAAGTAAGGGCAAGCACATACTTGAAATACAAAGATTGTCTAGCTTGTTTTATTAGCGCATTGTCTGTTTCTGCACCTAGAACAATGCGACTGAGAACATTTGCTCCCCATTGATTTGCAATAGAATGCCGGCCCTCAGTGGAGTTTGGCTTCACCTTGATTAAATCCAAAAAGTATGGGCGATAATCCTTTGCTGTTAACGGTTCAATCAATTCAACAGCCGTGGGGGTATATAAAGGCGTTTCAAAGGAAATGCCTTTAGTTTGGAGCAAGGTTGAGTATGGACTATTCTTGAAGATGTCGGGTGTCAGACTTGACATAAATATTATTGGAGCCAAAGCTGCCGATTTCTTCTCATGTAAAGACAATCTGATGGCCAATGCATAGGACAAACATGCATCAGGTGTCTTCGTGCTATCAACGTCTATTATGATTGCATCGGCATCTGAGGGAATGCAAGAAGAGATATTATCAAACATCTCTTTTTCGCCTTTCTCACCTAATTGGAATGTGTTAAGGGTCTTGAAGGTGACATTGCTCATTCCGGACATCCTCTCCAGAGAAAGTTCGTTTCCAAGTAGTAGAATATTCTGTTTAGGGACTAAGGCTGTATATTTGATGGCATGACTAGCCAGAGAATTAATGTACGCCTTAAACTTGCCGACAGTAAGTTTTCCAGCATTGATGCTATCACACAACTTTTCGAACGTTATGCTATTCGAAACATGGTTTATTATTCCAAAGAAACGTTCGAGCAAATCGGTTTTTACCGATGACAAAGTCAATGCCTCTTTGTCATTCGAATTATGCAGTTCGTCAAATATCTGCTGAAGCAAATAAATAAGTTCCCTCTTCTCAAATTCGTTGCCATAGGCGATAAATCTGAGATCAATATTGCCCGAATCGCGATAAGTATCAAGAAATCCCTTCAGATTACGATAAAATTCTGATTTCTTTATGCTTCTTACTACATTGGGATTAGTTTGAGACCAGTCACCGATAACAGAGTGCCCGTCACTAAAAACGACATAAGGAATGTTGTCTGCTTTTATCTTTTCCATAACGGACTCTTTTGCCATTCGGCTTCCGGATACATACTTCCCATCTACATAATCCGCCAACGAATCATGAAGCAAAACACATGCAGCATCATCAAGAAAAGAAAAATCACTGTTTTCGTTCAGTTCTTCTTTATGGATTAGACAATCATTATATTCCTCATCATCCACAAAAGCTGCACCATAGATTTCTCTTTGGTTTGATTTGTTATCATCTATAAGGACTATTTTGTTCATTATTTCAGTTTGCTATAATAGGTTAATATATGAGTGAAGCCAGGAATATCGGGTGAAACTATATCCTCTACTGGTTCCTTGCCAGAATCATCAAGGATGTTCCATCGTTTAACTTCATCTCCCCATTTGGACTCAACAGACCAGTTACAATAGCCGCAGAGGGTGTTTTTTATACTGTAGAAATCTCCACCGCCACCTTTGAATTTGTTCAGGACATCCTCAAGTGGCTTAGAAGAAAATGAGCCGTATTGGGTTATTTTTATCACGCACAACTTGTAGTCATCGTTGCGTGAGCTATCAAAAGAAATCTTGATTTTCGGAGATTCTTTTGAGTATTTGGACATGTCGTCCAATATAAGGGTGATGCCTTTTTCTAAAAAACGAACATATGTGTAGAAATCCGCATCTTCCAAATGGTCAGTTGTAATCGTCAAATCTGCATGCTTTTTCGCTTGACGTCTAATGATGGTCTCTAACCGGCTGTCGGACTCAGAACTGCTTTGCACAATACGTATGGTACTGCGAAAAGCCATTAGTACTTTCTTAATTGATTCGTTTGAAAGTATATGAATCTTTGTATTGTCTTTCGCCCACTGGGTCCACTTATTACATGCAAAATTTTCCGTTTGGCGTTTACCATTGCTGTCCATCCACGTTTTATCTTTTCCACCATAAAGCATAGTGAACATTAACGCGTATAAACTTTTAGGGATAGTATATTTGTCTTTAGCACTCATGAAGGTGTCGCGCGCAATTTTCAACAACTGACTATACTCCATTTCTGAGTCAGGGTCGAAGTCATGAGTCAAGAACTTGAAACCATCTTCATGATTGAACAGCGAAAGAAACGCTGCGGTATCTTTCGGAGCATGGGGCTGTTCCTTGTTAATGGACTTATCACCATCTGGAGATTCGGTCCCTCTTTCGGTGATTTTCTCCTTCTTCTCAATCTCCTGGGTCGCAAGAAGAACCAACCGCTTTTTGTCATTTACTGACAGATTTCGGCTTTTCAACATCAACTTGATGAAATCATATTTTTCCATACTCTATAAATCGTCGAATGAGCCCTCGTCAATAATAGAATCCAATTCATCAGAGCTTGAATCATCAGATTCGTCATTCAATGAAAAGCTGAGTTTAACTTCAGTGAAATTACCAGACCTGATCTCTTCTTCGACAGCAGCGATGTCAGCTGCATCTATAAAGTCAACGTCATCGAAAGAGACCAATTCGTCCATAGAAGGGAAGGATACTCCCTTCTGTGTCTTCTTTTTACCTTTGCCTTCGGCACCTTTTGCTGCTTTGTTCGCACCTTCGCCTTTGAGCAGAATACCATTTTCATATGCTTTAATGGCAGCATCGATGCCGTTCTTCTCCCAAATGTTGATAAGTTCGGCTACAGGAACCTCGCTCAAGTCAATATCTGTCACGGTTGGATCATAATAGGTCATCATCCAGAATGGAACCTTACCATTCTTGGCTGTCAGGACGACATAAAGCCCAGGCTTAGAGTTTACTGGAATGGCACTCTTTGTGGGTTTTACACTTGCTACCAGAGCTTCATCTGTGATAATCTTGTTCTTTACGAGCTGAGACTTGGCATCATTGGAAATGCTTATGATAATATCCTTTCCGTTAAGCACAACCTTTCCATACAGATTGCCTTCTTTTGAAAGGGCATAGTTAATCTGGCTATCCACTATTTCCTCAAACTCGGCAAGAGTGAAGGAACGAAGATAGTCGAATTTCTGCTCCACTTCAGCGTTCACGGGACTGGTCAACCTGTCGTACCTTGCCTGAAGTGCGGCATAAACGGGGTCTTTATACCCCTTTACCATTTTCAGATACTGGAGTTTGCCGTAAAGTACATTCTCAAGCAATGGTTCGCCTTTCTTGACATGTCCTTTGCTTTCTTTGTACTTTGGATAAAATCTCTTGTATGCTTCATTATATCCGTACTTCTCCCATATATGGAGGAGATTACGAATTTCAGCCACATAAGCAGTACTGGTATTGATCTTATTGCTTACGGTCAGACCAGTTACCTCTTGACGTTCTCCAATCTTTTGAAGACGCGTCTTAGCTTCATTCATCTTGAAGTTCTGCCCTTCAATTATGCGCTTCAGTTCAGTACGGAACTCGCCATCTTCTTTATACACATTGTGCATGGAACTGAAAGTGATGTCATCAGCATATCGTGAATAATGAAGGTTGAAACGACGGGCAAGGCCACTCAGTCTGCAATCCAGTGTGTCGCAGATTGCGTTAGTAATGAGCGGAGAGGTTGGTGCGCCCTGTGGAACGACATACTTCACCGTTCCATCTTCGTTTTTCTCCTTGATGCAGCACAATCCTGCCAATATGTTAGCTATCGGCTGTTTAAAGTTGAAAGGCTTTAACTGGAAGCGCTTCCAAACTCGAGGTTGTTCAATGCTAGGAAAGAAATTTTCGAGGTCGGTGTTGAACACATAGTTCTGACCTATATGACGCAATGCATTATCCACTACACAACGGCCTTCAACAAATCCCATTGCGAAATCAGAAGGCTGGTACACGGCCTTCAGCAGTATATTCACATAATATAATATATGTCCCAACCCTTTTGAAGGGGCTGCTATATTTCTCTTGCCTCCGGATTTCTTTGGGATTGAGAAATGATGATATCGGCCACGGACATTATTGGGGTTAGAATAGTAGGTGAGCTGCTGCATTGAAAAAGAGAATGCATCATCCTTTCCCAACTCTTCCTTGACGATTTCGTTGAGAAGAAGCAGCAAGTCTTCTTTGCTCTGCAGCTCTGCCGCTCTCTTTCTGATAACACTCTTTTCCATCTTACAATTAATTTAAAGCGAAAGATGAAAGTCTGAACGTTTCCCGACTACTTATTTCTTTATATATGTACACTACATAATACTATAATCACATCATATAACATAATATGACTAAAACAGTGAAACAATTACAACTCTAACATTGTATATCCATAAGCTTTCGCTCAGGACACCTGAACTAAACGCCAGGCGGAAGTCAAATTTATTTCGTCAAGTTCCGTTACAGACTTTCAAAGATCGCGTTTTATATTTTTCGAGTGCAAAGTTAATATATTTCTGCGAATTCTATGTTCGTAAAAATCCTAAAAACAAATTTTCTTGAAATTTAACTAAAGAGTTCTTCGTGTGGCCTCACGGCCATATGAAGAACTTGTTGTACGGCAGGCGGGCATGAATCTATGGGGATTAACCTTGGTTTGAACCTAGGTCATGTATCGTCAGAAAAGGAAGAAATCAGCGGAGCCGGTGGCGAAAATCCGTCCGCGATAGTAATATGAGGCTGGCAAGACAGCCGAATCGTTCTTTGAAACACTGATACAGTCACGTATGGGCACTGTGGTGGCCGTCCGCCAAGAATCATGCTTTGACGGACTGCGGGGTGAAGGGCTATACGGATGCTGTACGGACATAAGCCGACAGGGGCGGTGCCCTTGCGGGGCTGATGGTCTCTACGACAATCATCCTGCACTTGCAGTGGGGGCAGATACCAATCTCCCATCCCTGCAGCTCACAGACCTCTGCGTAGGTTTTCTTCCTGCGCTCTTTGGGCAGCGGCGTTCCTCCGAGCTGTGCCTGTACCTTGCGGAGCCTGTCGCGGTTGGATGGCGAAAGTAAGCCATAATGCCGGATGCGGACGAAGGCTGGCGGCAGTATGTGGAGCGAGAACAGGTGGAGGAAATCCACGGCACTCATGGCCATCGTCTTGTGACAGCCGCCATGTTTGTAGTCCTTGTAGTCGTAGGTGGCCTTGCCCTCCTTGGCGTCATAGCCGGTGATGCGCGAGTTGCTGATGACCACTCGGTAGGCATATCGTCCGATGTACTCCAGCACCTGATTCACTCCCTTGACTGTCGCAAACCTCGTCTTAACTTTTTCCATTGTTCCTTGAACCATTCGCTTATTGGCTGCCTGTTTATTGTCAGTACCAATTTATTATCATCAACCGAACTTTTCTCAATTCTGAAAATGTCGTTTTTGATGTCAAACTTACGTCTGTGTTCATCAGAATAAATTTTGCCACTACATTGTATGGCTTCTTTCTTTGTCAAGAGGCTTTCTATCATGTCTTTGGTAAATCCGATAACAGCGCATAATTTTTCCATTCTTAACATCTCTTTGAACAAGGGGAACCATTTGTGGGCTTTTTCAAGCAAGGTATTCAGCCGTGATATTTCCTTGTCTTTGGCTTCAAGTTCCTGATTGTGTATTCCTTGAAGATTACGCACCTGCTTGCAGTGCTGTTCCTGCATACGTTGCATTTGGGCTTTCAGGTCATCAATTCCCTTGTCCCGTTTGGCAATTTCCTGACGCAATTCTTCATTGGATTGCTCCAGTTTTTTCATTTTTCCGCTACCGAAAAGAGAACCTACTCCGCTTGCTATGACCGTAGCAGCATCGGTGGCTGCACTTTTGAGCTTGTCCGTGCGTATCTCCGATTTCACCTGTCTGAGTTCCTGTTCGGCAAGGTTTACCTGCTGTTCCTTATGCCGCTTTATGGCTTCTATGCGTTGCAGTTCGGCTTTCTGTTTTTCAATGATGAAGTCGTTCCGTTCCAGATGTTCTTTGCCAGTTACAGACTTTGACTGCCCACGCTCCATCAGAAGGATGTCGGATGCCAAGGTCTGCATCTGCATCATGTCATCGTCATTGAGTTTGCGGCTTTTGCCTGTATCGTGGTTCATCCAATCGAATACGATATGCGCATGGTAATTCGGCTTGAACCACCTTTCGCCTACCTTGAAACTCTCCCTGTCCTCCGGGTCAAGCTGTCCGTTCAGCCAATGCCCTTCGTCTTTGTGCAGGAAGATTTGGAGCGGTGTAATGCCCCAGCGTTTTTGGCACTCCTCGCCAAATTTATGCACATCTGCCAGTGTCGTGTCCGGTCTGACGAGCAACACGCCCTCACGTATGGGTGAACATCCTGCCACTTTGATAATCTTGCCGTTCTTCCCTTTGCGCTCACGCTCTTTTTCCTGCATGGCACGACCAGTCTTTTCCTTGACCATCCGTTTGATGTCCTCATAGTGCGCCTGCAATTCGGGATTGCCGAAGTCCGGGTTTATCCACTGCTCGTTATTCGCAGAGAGTTCGGATACCACATATACCTTGGATTTTCCGATGTTGTGCATATACTCGGCAGTTCTCCGGTTATGAGCCTCGCTTGATGCTACATTGCAAGGCTTGATATGTATGCTTGATTTTGTTGCCATCTTTTCAATTTTTGATTCGGTTATTACTAATTTTGTTTGCTGCTTTCCGCTCATAACCGCAGGGGGTTCTTAGGGGTGTAACCCATAAGCGGAGTTTCCAAAGAGAGGGTCACTCTTTGGTCGGGTTGCACAGGGCTGAAAGCCCTTGCCGGGTTCTTAGGGCAGCGTCCTAAGCCCCTCGGGAGAGCCCACAACTACGAAAGCGAAGCGTGTAGTTATAGTGGGCTATAACCGGAAGCCTTTCGGTTTCTTGGATAGCGTATCATTCTTCTTTCTGACGGATTGCATTTGCTCTTTTCCATCAGCCATGCGTTTCTGCAAATACTCGTTCAGGTCTTTGCATCCGCAGTAGATTTGTGAAGCGTCCCGTATATGCCGTGTGCTTTCATATTCCTTGCGGATTTGCTGAAGGGCTTCCATTCCTGCACGGTCATTGTCAAAAAAACAGTGGATGCGCTCATAGCTTCCCAACGGATAAAGTGCTTTGGAAACATTGGCAACAGAGTTCAGAACCATGTAGTCTTGCCTGTCGAAATCAGGGTATTGCGGACAGCTTTCAAGCCGCAGGGTCAGAAAGGAAAGATAGTCCATAAACCCTTCAAAGATGAAACAGGTTGTTTTCGGTTCTTGTTGCCGTATATGGGTAATGGCTTTAGGTGCGATACAGCCCTTGAAATATTGGTTGCGGATTTCATAGCCGCCCGACATGTTGGGAAACGCAATGGCGAAGTACCGTTTGCCATTGTGCGTAAACCGCGCTTCCTTACATTCTTTTTTCGCCAGTACCGGATTTATTCCCCTTTCCTGCAAGTAAGCGAGCAAGGCAGGAGAAGAAAGCGGCACGATTTCCAACTGTTGGAAACTTGGCTCTGTAAATGACTGCTTGCGAAAAGAGAAAGAAACGGGGCGCACGTGCGGTGCCTGTTCCTCTATGCGTTTCAAAAGGTACGGCACGCTGTCCGTTGCATAGAGGTGCGAAGCCAGCGCGATGATGTTGCCGCCCTTACCGAGCGCAAAATCATACCATTGGTTCCGCTCGGTGTTCACCTTGAACGAGGCTTCGGTTTCTTCCCTGAACGGTGATTTGTACCAGAGATTGATGCCCTGCCGCTTCACCGGGCTATATCCCAAGCTGTGAAGATATTCCTCCAGCCTGATTTGTTTTGCTGTCTGTATATCCATAAATGATTGTCTTTATCGGTTATCGTTTGTTTTTCTTTTCGCCAGTACCTTTTCATATAGGTTACTGGCTGTATAATCACTTCACTTTATTGTCGTATATATAGGATACGGCTTAAAGTGAAGCGGTTGGGTGTGTCCCTACAATCACTTCGCTTTATCCTGATATATAGACCCGGAGAATAAAGTGAAGTGATTGCGAAGAAGTGTGTCAATAGTGGAAATCCGGTTCGTACCTGTACTTCCTGCCGTTCTCCTGCACTATCATCCGCTTGTTCTTTAGCACAGTGATGAGTTTAACCAGCTTGTTGTCACTTAATGGAATACCCACTAAGGCATACGATTCTTTCAATGCTTTGCCCAGTTCCTTATATCCATATTCGTCCTGCAACGAAAATGCTGCTTCAAGTGCTATCCGGTGTTGTTGTTCGGAAATGTCCTTGCAGGCATCAAACCTTTCGCCTTGGGGTCTGCCGGGTGCTTTGGCTTCTGTCTGGTAATCCTCTATCAGTTCAGGCAATGCCCTGTCATTGATGCGGAAGGCAAACGGCTCGAAGTCCATCGCACGGATGTGCATGGCGGAAACCTTGCTGATGTCCCCGTTGCTTTTGTCCTTTTCAACGAGCAGCACGGTTTCAGCCTTGTTGTTCAGTTCCGTGCCGATATGTCCCCTCGCGTTCTCATCCCCCTTGTTCTGGTGGAGTATCGTGTGGATATGTATCTGCCTGTCGTCCGTCCACTGCATCAGTTTCGATATGATGCGTGTCGATTCGCCGGGGCTGTTGATGTCATACACCATGTCACGGATACCGTCTATCACCACCAGACCAAGGTTCGGCGTATGGTAGATTGCCTGTTCGACAATCCTTATGCGCTGCTCCGGCGTGTATTTCCGCAGGGCAAGGAACTCAAGGTTCTCGTTGTCCCTGTCATCGGGCAGCCCTGCCATGCGCATGATGCGTTCCATCACATTCAGGCAGTGGTGGGGGCTTTGCTCCGTATCGACATACAGCACTTTCCGCTTGGCTTCGGGAAGCTCAGCCACATACCTGAGCACCGTGCCGTTCTTCAAAGCCGCAGCCACGATAGCCGACACATTGAATGTCTTCTTGCTCTTGGCTTTGCCGATGGATGCGCTGAAATTTCCCAACGTACCGATTACGGAACCTTTCACGTTGAGGATTTCGGGCGCTTTCTCGTATTTTCCCGACAGGCTCAGCCGTGAGGCTTGCCAGAGGATTACCGCCTGTTCGTCCGATATTTCCCGGATGTCTTTCATATAGTCCATAGCGATTCCTCCTGTTACTTGCGTCCACCAGTTTTCTTTCCTGCCAGTTCAAGGGCAAGCTCCGCATCCACGATAATCTTGCGCCCTATCTGGGTGATTGCCTTGTCTATCTTTCCGCTTTTCTTTATGCGGTTGGCGGTAGGCAGGCTACATCCGAACAGCCTGGCTATGCCGGGTATTCCGTACACATATTTCCTGCTTGTGTCCGTTACGGGCTGCGGCTGCGCTTCCGTCTGACCGGATGCGTGCCTGCTTAACATTATGAACTCTTCGCCTGTCATCTGCCAGACGGGTTTGGATAGTAACTCTTGTAGATTTTGCATGGTTCTACTTTTTTGATTTAACAATCAGCCCTGCGCACTGGCTGTTATTTCTGTTCTCGAACGATGCAAAATTAGGTATGGTTATGGGTGGTAAGGATGGGGACGGTGTAAGCCGAATATTGTTGTATCTTATTGAATATCAGTAAATAAAAATACCACTCAAAAATTAATTTGAGTGGTAAAAGTGGAACTTTCGTAAAGAATCAGGATATGTCACCGATTATCTGAATATATGCTCCATTTCTTTGGCGAATTTCTGGTTGCTGTCACTCGGAAAATCGGAAACAGGCTCCTTGTACTTGGACTTGTAGTAGCTGTCATCAATATCCAGCAGTTTCAGTATCCCGGCTTTCCATTTTTCCCTGCCTAGTTTGGAGAGTTTCTCGCCCATCAGAAATATCAGATAGCATACACGTATTTTCTCTCTCGGTTTGATTTTCAGCTTGCAGTTACAGGGGTGCAGGTTCATATTGGCATAGAAATCCGGTGCGGAAATTTCCTCGAACTGTTCTCCAACACATACCTCATGAATGAGCGAAAGCAATTTCATGCTGAAATACTCTTGTTGTTCATCCGCCGTTTCCTGCTGACTGATTGGCTTGTCCGGCTCGTCCTGTCGGTTCCCGTCAGGAATGTATTTCTTCAATATATCCAGAAAAAGACAGCTTTGGCGGTACATGTCCGCACAACGGTTCTTCATATATTGGAATGCCTCTTTCCTTGCTGCCTTTTGCTGGTCATAGAGTTCATTCAGTTTGGCTCTTTCCTTGTCATATTCAGCCTTGCAGCGTTCATATTCTTTTTCAGCCTGTTTTTCCTCTTCGGCAGTATGTTCCCTGTAACCGATGGAATCATACCTGTTGCTGGCTTCATTCAGCGGTTTGCTTAGGCTCCTTGTTACATCCAGTTGGGCTTCAATTTCAAGGGAATACCTTTCCATGTGTCGATAGCAAGCACGCTCTACGGCATTATCACTCAACGGGCACACCTCATAAGCCTGTATGCTCTTTTCTATTTCGGTTTTCAGGCTGTTGAGTATCAAGATGTATTGTTCTTTTTGCCTGTCAAGCACCAGTTCAAGGATAGCAGCCTCAAAAGACTTCATGTCATTGTATTCCTGACAGAAATCGGAAATGAATTTTTGCCTGTCAAAAGAGAAAACGCGATTGTCTATATAGTCCCTGTATATTCTGTTAAGTTCCCCGTATCGGGGAATCATCGTCTGTATCTTGTCTGCCATAGGCGTTCTACTTTTGTCTGTTCTTTTCATTGTCAAGAAGCATGGTCAGTTCTTCTTCCACCTGTTCTATGCTCGGCAATGCCGATTTCAGGCTTTCCGGCACAGCCTTGCTGAGCTGGTAATCGCTGATGCCGATAGGCTGGTCATAGCCTGTCAGTGCATATTGCGCGACAATCTCATCCTTGCCCTTGCACAACAGCAGCCCGATGGTCTTGTTGTCGTTCTCTCCCCTCAGTTTGTCATCCACCACATTGATGTAGAAGTTCAACTGTCCGGCGTATTCCGGTTTGAACGGGGTAGCTTTCAGTTCCACAACCACATAGGCATGAAGTTTTATGTTATACAGGATTAAGTCGGCATAAAAATCGCTGTCACCAATCTGGAAATGCTTCTGCCTTGCGACAAAGGCGAATCCGCTGCCCATCTCCAGCAGATAACGGGTGACGTGCTTCACCAGTTGTTCCTCTATGTCCCTTTCGTCCGCACGTTCTTTGGCTCCCGCCAAATCAAAGATATACGGGTCTTTCAACAGGTAGTTGGCAAGGTCGCTTTGAGGTGCAGGAAGCGTGGCGGTAAAATTATTGACCTTGTGGCTGTTGATTTGCCGTTCAAACAATTTGCTTTCAATCTGCATTTTAAGGACATTGCTGCTCCATCCCATTTCCACAGATTGTTTCATATACCAGTATTCCACACCCAACGGAAGCGAACTGTTGAGCATGACCATTTGGCTTGCCCAATTAATTCTTGCCACAGGCGATGCAAGGAACAGTTTTTCTATATCTCCGATGTCTGTTCTATAAATGGCAGATACGGTTTTTGCCACATTCTGAATTTGCGCAGGAACTTCCTGCGTAAATTCTAATTCTCGAAAATCAACTGATTGTATTTGCGCAGTAAGCTCCTGCGTAAATTGCCCGTTGTTTAATTTCAAGACTTCATCTGTTACATTCCGTATGTTTGGAAGCGACAGCCTTGCATCCGTTTCAATAAAACATCGTAGTACGCTCAATGGATACGACCTTGCGAATTGGCACATATAAGTAAGGTTGCGTTCCGAATATCCTTTCTTTTCGGGATAATTGAACCGTATCGCTTGCGCCAGTTTCTTGATGACCTTGCCGCCCCAGCCCTGTCGGTTCTGGTGGTACAGGATATAATTGCCCATCTTCCAATAGTGGAACAGCATCTGCGCATTGGCGGCACTGATGAGCCGGACTTGCGCCTGCTCTATTTCTGACCCGATGGCATTGACAAAAGCCTCGAAACTTCTTTTCTCTATATTGTTATCGTTGTTGCTCATTGTTGTATGTATTGAAAGTCACAAAGGTAAGCCAAATTGCAGGCATTCCATGAAACTTGCTGATTGTTTTTATAGTTGGTTGAATTTATTCATTGCATTTGCCTTAATGTCATCTGCTATGTCAATGTAGGGTTTCATGGCTTTATAATCGCTATGTCCCGTCCATTTCATTACAACCTGTGCTGGGATACCGAGAGCCAAGGCGTTACAAATGAATGTCCTTCGTCCGGCGTGAGTGCTTAACAGTGCGTATTTAGGTGTCACTTCATCTATACGCTCATTTCCTTTATAATATGTTTCCCTTACAGGCTCGTTGATTTCGGCAAGCTCGCCCAACTCTTTCAGATAATCATTCATTTTCTGATTGCTGATGACTGGCAGTGCCATGTTGTTTTCAAAGTGAATGTCCTTGTATTTTTCAAGTATGGCTTTGCTGTATTTATTCAGTTCAATGTTCAGGCTGTCTGCCGTTTTAATGGTAGTAACTTCTATGTGGTCGGATTTGACATCACTTCGCTTCAAGTTATGGACATCTGAATACCTTAGACTTGTGAAACAACAGAACAGGAAAACATCTCTGACACGTTCCAAATATTGTTTGTCTTTGGGTATCTGGTAGTCTTTCAGTCTATTCAATTCGTCCCATGTCAGAAAGATTATCTTCTTTGAGGTGGTTTTCAATTTCGGCTTGAATGTATCAAATGCAATGTTTTGATTATATCCTTTCTTGAAACTCCATCGCAGGAACCATTTGAGGAATCCCATCTGTTTGCTGATGGTACTGTTTCTCATGTCTTTTTTGTCACGCAAGAAGTTTACATATTCGTTTAGTCCGAACTCATCGAAATACTCAAAAGTCACATCTTCTTTGAACTCTTTTAGGTGATTTTTTACGGCTGCAAATTTTTCGTATGTGGATTCTGTCCAGTTGTTCTGATTACCACATTCCTTAACAAACTCATCAAATACCTCCCAAAAACTTATTTTAGTATCTTCCTGTTGCTCCTCGCTGTCATTTTTCATTCGCAGATTGAATGCTTCTTTCAACTGTTGGGTGGTCGGCATGGTTTCCTGTACCTCAAATTCTTTGAACACGTTTTGAATTTCAGCATAGTATCTTAGCAAATCAGCATTGATTTCAGATGCGCTTTGCTTTAATTTATTGGTACATCCGTTCTTTACACGCTGCTTGTCGGTATCCCACTTGGCTATATCAATGCGGTAGCCGGTTGTAAACTCGATGCGATGGCTTGCGTATATGACACGCATACGGATAGGCACGTTCTCCACGATTGGCACACCGTTCTTCTTCCGGCTTTCCAATGCAAAAATGATGTTTCGTTTGATATTCATAATTGGGTGCGTTTGAAATTCTACACCCAAATA
>ENA-UENY01001313-UENY01001313.1-human-gut-metagenome-genome-assembly--contig:-NODE-1313-length-14083-cov-5.448593_pt1 | contig 14083 bp, 4 predicted proteins | sample MGYA00242886_ERZ507888 | MGnify/ENA primary metagenome ERZ507888 (study PRJEB26167, sample SAMN06115543) | human gut metagenome | host: Homo sapiens | place: China:Chongqing | collected 2014-11-10... | reverse complement strand
GAAAGTCGGATTGGTATTGAGTGGCGGCGGGCGGTATTGCCAACGCCAGCTTCGATAACAATGACATTGTTATTCCGCAAACTAACGAACAAGCAAGAACCAGCCTTAACGGTAGTGACCGTAATGGTAAGACCGGCCTTGCAATCCCGGCAAACGGCGACGGCGTTCAGGGCTATACGCTGTCTATCATTTACAAACACCACTAATGCGCACAACAGCATTCCCGTATGGGAATGCTGTTTTCCGCCTGTTTTGCTTAGCGACGCGTTAAGCAAAACGGGTTGACGTTTTGTTTATCATGCTGGAGTTTTCTACATGTCGGTATGTCTGAAACCAGGAAAAATCATTGTGCTTCTGGGCATGTTGGCAGCCTTTATGCTGTCTGACTTTGCACGGGCAGGAGTGGAATGGCAGACATATCCTGGTTCTACAGGCGAGTTTAACGGTACAGTTCCTATTGCCGATAGCGCTAGCGTACCCGTTTATCAGGGAAGCGTTCAGCTTGATCCTGCTGCATCTCATGATGTGGCGTTTTCTGCTAAACCGAATGAATTTAGCGTTGACGATGACGCTGCTAACCTGATAGTCGCTAATCCTCAGGACAGTGAAGGCGACCAGTTTTCCACACCACCTGCGCTGCGCTGGGAAAACCAGACGCCGCCGACCGTCAGTCTGGTGTGGGCGGATGCCGCCACGCCGGATACGCCGCTCAACCCGCAGCCCATCGCCAACCGCAGCTTTTGCGCGCAAGGTCTGGCCGGGCGTTCGCTGGTGGCCTGGCCGCAGATAGATACACAACAATCCATTCCACTGCTTTACCTGCTGACCTCGACCGGTTATCCCTATGAGGGGACGGTGGCGCTGGCTGACCAGAAAGTGACGCTGAACATCGCGCCCGCACAGGGCGATTTAATTTCGGTGAGCGCCAGTGGTTATAACGAAACGATCGCGGCGGCAAAAACCACCGTTGGTGGCACTATCACGCTGACCGTCACCACCAAAGATTGTCAGGGCAACGTCGCGGGTAATATTCCGTTTATTATCAAACGTAAAGATGCCCAAAACCGTCAGGGCGCGGTGAATAATACCGCGCCGGTGGTGCTGGGGAGTACCGAGTTAACGACGACGGCAACCGAGTATCGTGGCACATCGGATGCCAACGGTACGGCAACCATCACGGTGACCCAACCTAACGGCCCCGGCGTCAAAACGCCGCTGGTGGCGAGTATTTCCGGCATTGCGCAAACCAGCGAAACGGCGGTGATTTTTACCGTACTTACCAGCCCGGACGTGGCGCAGGCCACGATGTGGGGCCATATGGCGGAAACGGTTGAGGCACACGGCTACACGTTCAGCAGGCCAAAACTGGCGGCGGAAGTCAGCAATGAAAATGCCACGGTCGTCGATCACAACGAAACCTGGTCCACTTTCACCTGGAGCGGGGCAGACAGCCATTGCACCGTGCTGCCGGGCATGCGCCATTTCGGCGCACTGGCGACGGTGATTCCCTCCACGGTACAGACTGTCCTTGGCTGGCCGATGCAGGATGATTATTACTGGACATCGCTGGCGGGCACTACCGGGCAGCACCATGCAGCGGATGTCTCTAACCGTGCTGAAGCGCAAAAGCCGGATAGCACCACGTTTCTGGTAAGCTGCGTGGACAAACCCGCGCCTGACGTCGAACCGAAAATCGTCCTTACGCCAGAAAACTATGATGATACGGCACAGGCGATGAAAGCGAAGGTGGGTGAGGATGCCACGATGCGTCTGACGATCACCGACAATAAAAACAACGATCAACCGCTGGCGTATTACTACTTCTCGCTGCATCTGGATGACGGCGTTAACCGCAAAAATCAAACCGATCCTGCCTGGGAAACCCATCCGGTACAGATTGCTGGTGGCTCGAATTTACAACAGGTTGATGCTCACACCTATGAAGGCATAACTGATGTCAACGGTCAGGCTTCGCTAACCCTGAGCCAGCCCGGCGGCGCGGGCGTTAAAACTCACATCACGGCGAGAATGCGCAGCGATTTTACGGCCACAGATGCCAAAGACGTGATTTTTACCGTGATCACTAGCCCGGACAGCGACAAAGCGCGGATGTGGGGCCATATGCGCGGCATTATTGAGTCCGGCAGTCTGTATAAACGCCCATTACTGGCGGATGAAACCGAGCATGAACTGGGATCGGTGCGGGAAAATAACGAAGACTGGGCGCTGTACGATCAAAACACCAGTATGCAGGCGGAATGCGGGGTGGGTCATATACCGCGTCAGAGCTCACTGGAAAGCCTGTTTTCAGCCCATCCCGGTAACGCGATTGGCACTGAGTATGGCTGGCCTACCGCACAACAGAGCTACCTAAGCGCGGTGGAGCAAGAAACGCATTCATCGGTGAATCTGGCGAACGGGAGCGTCGACAGCTACTCCGGCTTTAAGCAGAATTACCTCTCCTGCTCGGGCAATGAGATGGTGGCGAATGTCGAAGTCAGCACCGATCATGATGTCACCGTTGGCAGCAAGGCGCAGGCCAAAGTGGGTGACACCATCGTAATGACCGTGCGTACGGTTAACGGGTTGAATAACACGCCGGTGCCGTTTACCGCATTCACCATTACCAAAGGCATGGGGTATAACCGGTTGGGGCAGGTGAGCGGGTTTGATGACCCGAGCAGCGGCGCAATCACGATGAATGACACACAATACGGCACATCCCAGCCATCGATGGTTTATGCGGGAACGACCGATGCCCAGGGCGTGGCGACGGTCGAGATTAAACAACCGCAGGGCGTCGGGCTAAGAACGGCGCTGAGCGTAACGCCGGTAAATTCCTACCTGCCGAATACCGTTAACTACAACGTTATTTTTACCACCCCAACCAGCCCGGACGTTTCCGGTGCGCAAATGTGGGGCCATATGGATGAAACGATAACTGTCGATTCATCAACCTTTACCCGGCCTAAGCTGGCGGCGGAAATCGCCAGCCCGGACGGAACCCTGACCGAAAATAACGAAATCTGGGCGCGCGTGAGCCAGGCCAATACGTCCAGTACCAGCAAAGGCGGCTGCGCTACCAATATGTTGCCGCGTCGCTCCCAGCTAAGCGCGCTCTATAGCGCCAACAGTGGTAATGCAGTGCAAACGACGCACGGCTGGCCAACGCAGCGTCAGCCCTACTGGAGCAGCTCTCCGGCGGATGTGACGCCGCACTTTTTCACGATAGCGCTGAACGATGGCGCACAAGCTATCGGCGGCAATACGCCGGTTTACGTCAGTTGCCTGACGACGGCGAACAAGCCTGCCAGCAGCATTACGCTGGAGGTGGTTGATAAAGCGCAATGGAATGCCGGGAATAACGCGGCAACGCTGAAAAAAGGCGAAACGCTACAGGTTAAGGTGACGGTAAAAGATGCACAGGGCAACGCGTTAGCGGATATGCCATTTACCCTCAGTCGCGGTGATGGCTATACCCGTAGCGGCGAAAAACATATTGCCGGTAGCGGCGATGCGCTGGTGGCGCCGGTGGTGGTCAATGGCGGGCTGGCCGATGAAACAACGTTGAATGACACCGCAACGGTGTATACCGCCATGACCGGCAGTGACGGCAGCAAAATTCTTAATATTACCCGTCCGGATACCCACGGCACCAAAACGGCGCTGACGGCAACGCTTTACTCCGATGCGACGAAAAAAGACAGCCTGGACACGATCTTTACGGTGGTTACCAGCCCGGATAGCAGCCAGGCGAAAATGTGGGGGCATATGCCGGAAACGGTGACGGCTGAGGACGGTACGGTCTTTAAACGCCCGCGGTTACTGAAGGAACTGAGCAGTCAGACTGGGCGAACATCAACGCTTGAAGACAACGAAAACTGGGCGTTGTTTAACATTAATTATGCGAGCTCTTCCACGACGTATAGTGGCTGTGGAACCAACTATATTCCGACTCAGGCCGGTCTGACGTCACTGTTTGCTAATAATGCGGGCAACACCATGAAAACCGTGCAGGGCTGGCCGGTGGCAACGCGCTATTTGTCCAACACGTCCGACAATGGCAGCATGGAGCAGCGTAACTACAAGGCGGTCGATCTCAGCAATGGCACGAGTGCGGCAGTGTCATCAACGGCGCTGCAACTGCTGACCTGTCAGACTACACCGGTAACCACGGTGAGCCAAATCCTGCTGGAAGCGGCAGATCCGGCGACGCTGGATACCACCTATAACGTGGTAAAAGCGAAAAAAGGCGAAGAATCCGTGGTGCGCGTCACCACCAAAGATGCACAAGGCAACCTGGTGGGCAATACGGCATTTATCCTGACGCGTGCCAACAGCGTGAGTCGGGCTAATGCATCAGCGACGATGAGCGTGGGCTCGTTGACGGTGACGGATGCCTGGGGCAATACGCGAAATAATTTCCAGTCGACAAGTGAAACCATTTACGGCGTGACCGGTGCCGACGGGTCAACGACATTGACCCTGAAACAGGATAACAGTACCGGGTTAAGAACCGATCTCACGGCAAAACTGGATACGTCCAGCAGCGTCAAGGCAACGCTACCGGTGGTCTTTACCGTCGTGACCAGCCCGGATTCGCCAAAAGCGAATTTTTGGGGACATATGGCCGAAACGGTGGCGGCCTCCGATGGTTCAGTCTATAAACGCCCACTGTTGCTGGCAGAGCTGGCCAACACTGGCGGGCGACAAATCAGTTCAGAGAACGGGGAAAGCTGGGTACGATTCACCTGGAATCAGTCGACAGATCCTTCTGTAAGCGGCTGCGGCGTTGCGTATATGCCAACGTTGGCAGGCCTGCAAGCGTTGTATGACGCTAATAGTGGTAATGCAATGAGTACGGTACAGGGATGGCCGGTAAAAGCGACCTATCTCACCAATACCCCAAGTGACACGCAAACGGGGAGCCGTTACTACAATGTGGTGCAACTGGATTCTGGCGCAGCCTCGCAAATCACGACGAACACGGGTGTACTGCAAACCTGCCGTACAACGCCGTTGACGGCTGCCAGCCAGATTACGCTGGAGGCCGCGGATCCTGCGCAATTTGTCAGTATTGACAGCACGCTTAGCGCTGTCAAAGTGCAGAAAGGCGATAGCGTGCCGATCCGCATTTCGACTAAAGATGCGCAGGGCAATTTCGTCGGCAATACGCCGTTTGCCCTGAAACACGCGAACTCGATCAATCGTCAAAATGTGTCGTCATCGCAGAAAGTGTCGGTCACGACGGAGGTGGGTACGACGGTGGATACCAGTGCAACAACCACCCTGTATGGCGTAACCGGGCCAGACGGAACCACCACGATGACGCTCCGACAGGATGCGTCCACCGGGTTAAGAACCGACTTTTATGCCCTGTTGAACGATACCGGCGTGTCGTCGGACACCTTGCCGGTGATCTTTACCGTCATCACCAGCCCGGATACGCCGCTGGCGGCCAACTGGGGCCATATGGCGGAAACCTTTACCAGTAGCGAAGGCGTCACCTTCAAGCGGCCTTCCCTCAAAGCTGAACTCTCTGGCGGTACGGCCATAACGGTCAATAATGAAGTCTGGTCGCGCCTGACAGCGGCGGAGAAAGTGGATGCCAGCAAGGCCGGGTGTGATGAGACGTATCAACCGCTGGTGAATGACATGCAGGGGTTGTATGCGGATTACCCTAACGGCCAGTTAGGATCGGTGCTCGGCTTGCCGACGTCTGCCGGGTATTGGTGGGCCTACGACATGATGATGGTTTCTGGCAACTGGACTAATCAGGCATTTTCACCTGTTAATGGTCAGTTGATGCAGGCATCGTCCAGCTATACGGCGATCGTGATGTGTCTGGTAGAACCACATACGGAAGCAGCCACAATAGAGCTTACTTCAACGGCGCAGGACGCAGCAAAATCGGCCAGTAATGGTGGACGACCGAGCGCCGTAGCGAAGAAAGGCGAGACGATTCCGTTGACGGTGACCGTGCGTGATAGCGCCGGGAACCCGATGCCATATGCTGAGTTTACCCTCACGCGTGAAACGACGCTGGATCGCTCGAAAGCAACCGTTAACACGAGTGCGGACGACCTTACCGTAACGGCATTGGTACCCGCGAATACAAATAGTGTGTTGGCAGCAAGTGGAGCAAAACTGATCGGCACGACGGGCAGCGATGGCAAAGCGACCTTTGAGGTGAGTCAGAATGCGACGACCGGGCTGGCGACGCCGTTAACCGTGACGCTGGCGCGTGATACGACGAAAGCCGCCACGCTGGATGTTATCTATACGGTGATCACCAGCCCGGATTCGCCGAGTGCGAAATTCTGGGGGCATATGCCGGACACCTTTACCAGCTCGACGGGCGTCACCTTCAAACGACCGCTGCTGAAAGCAGAAACCAGCTCAGGCTCATCGATTAGCTCTAACGGCGAAGTTTGGTCATATATGAGCAACGCGCAAAATTTAACATCGACAGATTGCCCGCTCGAAAATCAACCGCGCAGTAATGAGCTGTTGGATTTGTATAGCGATCACCCGAACGGCACGCTAATGACCGACCTGGGGTTACCCGTATATGCAGGTAACTGGTGGGCCTATGATATGGTCATGCTGAGTGGAACGTCGTGGACTTATCAACTCATCAGCCTGAAAGACGGAACCATTACGCAGAAGGGGACAACCAGTGCGTTGATGCTTTGCCTGGCACAGCCGCATCCGGCCGGCGTCAGCGTAACATTGACGTCATCCGCACAGGATGACGCCAGAACCACCAGCAATGGCGGCCGTCCCAGCGCGTCAGCGAAAAAAGGTAACTCAATACCGATTGTGGTAACGGTAAAAGATCGTGATGGCAACCCGTTGGCGGGCGAAGCGGTGACGCTCAAACGTGATTCAGCGTTGAGCCGTTCAGGAACAATCGTGGGGACGCCAGCGAATGAAATAAAGTTGACGGAACTGACGCCCGTGTCGGCGACATTCCCGCTGGTTTCAAATGGTACACAATGGCTTGGTTTCACCGGTAGCGATGGTACGGCGACATTCAATGTTGAACAGCCTGATACTGTCGGCCTGGCAATCCCCTTTAACGCCATCCTGGCCCGTGACACGGCCAGGGTATCTACTCTGGATCTGATTTTTACCGTCCTCACCAGCCCGGATGCCGCATTAGCAACTTACTGGGGCCATATGCCGGATACCGTCACGGCGGAAAACGGTGCTGTCTTTGAGCGCCCTAAACTGTGGAAAGAGCTGCCGTCGACATCCGGGGTAAGTCAGATAACGAATAGCAATGAAGCCTGGCCAGTGTTTAACGCAACGCAGAGGGCTGACAGCAATCTCAGCCCTTGTGAAGCGGCGCGTCGACCATTGAGCGATGATTTAGAAGCGCTCTATACACGTTATCCAGGAAACACGATTACCGCGCAAATTGGCTGGCCTACGCAGTATGCATGGTGGGCGGTGGATAACTGGGAAGGGGGCAGTAATCCGCAGGCCGTCAGCCTGGTAAATGGTTCGAGAGGCCAATATAATCCCGCTCATCAGGCCTGCCTGGTTAACCCGCGTGCGAGCGTTTCCAGCGTCACGCTGACATCAACGGCGCTGGATGACGCCACACAGGCGGCGACGGTGAAAAAAGGCGACGCCGCGCCCATTGTCGTTACCGTAAAAGACAGCGCCGGGAAGCCGGTGCCGAATATCGCTTTTATCCTAAAACGCGGTGAGGCCGTGCCGCGTAACAGCGGGGCGACGCTGTATGGCGATGTGGATGCGATGGACGATTTGACTGTGCAACCTTCATCCGGTGCGGCAGTCACGTTGGCTGACAGTGGAAATACCATCGACGGAGTCACGGGAGCGGACGGTACGGCAAGCTTTACCGTTCGTCAGGATAATACGCCAGGATATAAAACGCCGTTGACGGTGACGCTAACGGATAACGCCACCATAACGGCGACGCTGGACACGATTTTCACCGTGCCGACCAGCCCGAATGTCGCCACGGCGTATTTCTGGGGTCATATGGCGGATACCGCCACGGTAAGTGGCAAGACGCTGCATCGCCCGCTATTAAAATCGGAGTTGCCGTCAGGCGCTACCGCAGCAGCAACGCCTGATGTAAATAATGAAACCTGGGCACTGGCGCATGTTATGGATTCCTCTAAATGGGATGTCGCGCAGCAGTGTGGCAGTATGAATAACGTGCCGAGCAGTGCCGAATTACAAACATTACACTCCGGCTTTAGCACATTGGGATGGCCGTCCTCGATAAGCTTCCCGTATTTATCTACTGATAAGGCTGGGTCGTTCTATTGTGGTGTTGATGAAGGCTCTGGCAGTCTCAACTGTGGCATTCAGCCTGCGAAAACGCCGGGGTTTGCAACCTGTTTCCAATAACCTTATCCACCTTGTCAATATGAGGTTCTGAAAGCCTGATACGCAACGCGCTATCAGGCTTTTTTACGTGGCTTGCGGCTTTTCGTCACCGCACTCACTTCACTGATCACTACGCCATCGCCCAGGCGAGTGGTCAGTGTCTCACCCACTTTCACCTGCTTAACCTGTTTTAACACCGCGCCATCAGCGGCGCTGGTAACGCTATAACCGCGAGCGAGTGTGGACAGTGGACTCACCGCTTCGAGATGCGTTACTGCATTACCGAAACGTTCACGCGTGGCGCTAAGCTGTGCGCGCAGGGTTTCTGCTAAACGATATTCCAGTTGCTGAATGCGCGTTTGCGCGCGATGAATCTTCGGCTGTGGATTTTGCTGATTCAGCCGCTGTGTTAATCGCTGCTGCTGTTGCCCGGCACGCTTAAGCTGATTTTCCAGCGCAAAGCTCATCCGTTTTTGCAGGCGTTCAAGCATGGTTTGTTGGCGTGCCAGCCGGAGCTGTGGATGCTGCTGCTGCAAGCGATGATGGATCTGCGTAAAACGACGCGTGCGGTTGGCGAGATAATAATCCATCGCCATCTCCAGCCGTTGACGGGCCGATTGCACCTGGCGCAGTAATTCTTGCTGATTGCGGCTCACTACTTCAGCGGCGGCAGACGGCGTTGGCGCACGCAGATCAGCAACAAAGTCGGCAATCGTCACATCCGTCTCATGCCCGACGGCGCTGACCACCGGAATGCGACTGGCAAAGATCGCCCGCGCTACACGTTCGTCGTTAAAACTCCACAAATCTTCCAGCGAACCGCCGCCGCGCCCGACGATCAGCACATCACATTCGTTACGCTGATTCGCCAGTTCAATGGCGCGAACAATTTGCCCTGGCGCGTCATCACCCTGAACGGCGGTGGGGTAGATGATCACCGGCAAAGACGGATCGCGACGTTTTAACACATGCAAAATATCATGTAGCGCAGCACCGGTTTTTGAGGTGATCACACCGACGCAGTGCGCGGGGGAGGGAAGCGGTTTCTTTAACTGCTGATCGAACAAACCTTCAGCCTGCAATTTCGCTTTAAGCTGTTCGTATTTTTGTTGCAGCAACCCTTCACCGGCAGGCTGCATACTCTCGACGATAATCTGATAATCGCCGCGCGGTTCATAGAGTGTAATATTGGCGCGCACTAAAACTTGTTGTCCGTGCTGCGGGCGAAAGGTCACCCGACGGTTGCTGTTGCGGAACATCGCACAGCGCACCTGGGCGGTGTCGTCTTTGAGCGTAAAATACCAGTGACCGGAAGCTGGTTGTGTGAAATTAGAGATTTCGCCGCTGATCCACACCTGTCCCATCTCATGCTCAAGCAGCAGACGAACCGTTTGATTCAGGCGACTAACGGTAAAAATTGCAGGGGATTGAGAAGGTAACATGTGAGCGAGATCAAATTCTAAATCAGCAGGTTATTCAGTCGATAGTAACCCGCCCTCCGGGGATAGCAAGCATTTTTTGCAAAAAGGGGTAGATGCAATCGGTTACGCTCTGTATAATGCCGCGGCAATATTTATTAACCACTCTGGTCGAGATATTGCCCATGCTACGTATCGCTAAAGAAGCTCTGACGTTTGACGACGTTCTCCTCGTTCCTGCTCATTCTACCGTTCTGCCGAATACTGCTGACCTCAGCACCCAGCTGACGAAAACTATTCGTCTGAATATCCCTATGCTTTCCGCAGCAATGGATACCGTAACGGAAGCGCGCCTGGCTATTGCTCTGGCTCAGGAAGGCGGTATCGGCTTTATCCACAAAAACATGTCCATTGAACGCCAGGCAGAAGAAGTTCGCCGTGTGAAAAAACACGAATCTGGCGTGGTAACTGATCCGCAGACCGTGCTGCCGACAACCACCCTGCGTGAAGTGAAAGAACTGACTGAACGTAACGGCTTTGCGGGTTACCCGGTGGTTACCGAAGAAAACGAACTGGTCGGCATCATCACCGGTCGTGACGTGCGTTTTGTGACCGATCTGAATCAACCGGTTAGCGTTTACATGACGCCGAAAGAGCGTCTGGTAACCGTGCGTGAAGGCGAAGCCCGTGAAGTGGTGCTGGCAAAAATGCACGAAAAACGCGTTGAAAAGGCGCTGGTGGTTGATGACGAATTCCACCTGATCGGCATGATCACTGTGAAAGACTTCCAGAAAGCGGAACGTAAACCGAACGCCTGTAAAGACGAGCAAGGCCGTCTGCGTGTTGGTGCAGCGGTTGGCGCTGGCGCTGGTAACGAAGAGCGTGTCGACGCGCTGGTTGCCGCAGGCGTTGACGTTCTGCTGATCGACTCCTCTCACGGTCACTCTGAAGGCGTTCTGCAGCGTATCCGTGAAACTCGTGCTAAATATCCGGATCTGCAAATCATCGGCGGCAACGTGGCAACAGCTGCGGGGGCACGCGCTCTGGCAGAAGCTGGTTGCAGCGCGGTTAAAGTCGGTATCGGCCCTGGCTCTATCTGTACGACGCGTATCGTGACTGGCGTAGGTGTTCCGCAGATCACCGCCGTTGCTGACGCAGTAGAAGCCCTGGAAGGCACCGGGATTCCGGTTATCGCTGACGGTGGTATTCGTTTCTCTGGCGATATCGCCAAAGCTATCGCTGCTGGTGCAAGCGCGGTGATGGTAGGTTCCATGCTGGCGGGTACTGAAGAATCCCCAGGTGAAATCGAGCTCTACCAGGGCCGTTCTTACAAGTCTTACCGTGGGATGGGCTCTCTGGGCGCGATGTCCAAAGGTTCTTCTGACCGTTACTTCCAGAGCGACAACGCTGCCGACAAACTGGTGCCGGAAGGTATCGAAGGTCGCGTGGCCTATAAAGGTCGCCTGAAAGAGATCATTCACCAGCAGATGGGCGGCCTGCGCTCCTGTATGGGCCTGACCGGCTGTGGTACTATCGACGAACTGCGTACTAAAGCGGAGTTTGTACGTATCAGCGGTGCGGGCATTCAGGAAAGCCACGTTCACGACGTGACCATTACTAAAGAGTCCCCGAACTACCGTCTGGGCTCCTGATTCTCTTCGCCCGACTTCATGTCGGGCGATTTATATTATCTGTTTCACTTGCCTCGGAATAAGCGTCAATGACGGAAAACATTCATAAGCATCGCATCCTCATTCTGGACTTCGGTTCTCAGTACACCCAACTGGTTGCGCGCCGCGTGCGTGAACTGGGTGTTTACTGCGAACTGTGGGCGTGGGATGTGACAGAAGCACAAATTCGTGACTTCAATCCAAGCGGCATTATTCTTTCCGGCGGCCCGGAAAGCACCACCGAAGAAAACAGCCCGCGTGCGCCGCAGTATGTCTTTGAAGCAGGCGTACCGGTATTCGGCGTTTGCTATGGTATGCAGACCATGGCAATGCAGTTGGGTGGTCATGTTGAAGCCTCTAACGAACGTGAATTTGGCTATGCGCAGGTTGAAGTCGTAAACGACAGCGCACTGGTTCGCGGTATCGAAGATGCTCTGACAGCAGACGGTAAACCTCTGCTCGATGTCTGGATGAGCCACGGCGATAAAGTTACCGCTATCCCGTCCGACTTCATCACCGTAGCCAGCACCGAAAGCTGCCCGTTCGCCATCATGGCTAACGAAGAAAAACGCTTCTATGGCGTACAGTTCCACCCGGAAGTGACTCACACTCGCCAGGGTATGCGCATGCTGGAGCGTTTTGTGCGTGATATCTGCCAGTGTGAAGCCCTGTGGACGCCAGCGAAAATTATCGACGATGCTGTAGCTCGCATCCGCGAGCAGGTAGGCGACGATAAAGTCATCCTCGGCCTCTCTGGTGGTGTGGATTCCTCCGTAACCGCAATGCTGCTGCACCGCGCTATCGGTAAAAACCTGACTTGCGTATTCGTCGACAACGGCCTGCTGCGTCTCAACGAAGCAGAGCAGGTTCTGGATATGTTTGGCGATCACTTTGGTCTGAACATTGTTCACGTACCGGCAGAAGATCGCTTCCTGTCAGCGCTGGCTGGCGAAAACGATCCGGAAGCAAAACGTAAAATCATCGGTCGCGTTTTCGTTGAAGTATTCGATGAAGAAGCACTGAAACTGGAAGACGTGAAGTGGCTGGCGCAGGGCACTATCTACCCTGACGTTATCGAATCTGCTGCTTCTGCAACCGGTAAAGCACATGTCATCAAATCTCACCACAACGTGGGCGGCCTGCCGAAAGAGATGAAGATGGGCCTGGTTGAACCGCTGAAAGAGCTGTTCAAAGACGAAGTGCGTAAGATTGGTCTGGAGCTGGGCCTGCCGTACGACATGCTGTACCGTCACCCGTTCCCGGGACCAGGCCTTGGCGTTCGTGTTCTGGGTGAAGTGAAGAAAGAGTATTGTGACCTGCTGCGCCGTGCTGACGCCATCTTCATTGAAGAACTGCGTAAAGCGGACCTGTACGACAAAGTCAGCCAGGCGTTCACCGTCTTCCTGCCGGTACGTTCCGTTGGCGTAATGGGCGATGGTCGTAAGTATGACTGGGTTGTCTCTCTGCGTGCTGTCGAAACCATCGACTTTATGACCGCACACTGGGCGCATCTGCCGTACGATTTCCTCGGTCGCGTTTCCAACCGCATTATCAATGAAGTGAACGGTATTTCCCGCGTGGTGTATGACATCAGCGGCAAGCCGCCAGCTACCATTGAGTGGGAATGATTTTGATCCCTGCACTATGAATGAACAAAACCCTCTGTTACTACAGAGGGTTTTTTATCTTCAAGAATTATAGGCTTGAAGTTACTTACATCGATTAATTAAACCAGCTGTCCGATTTGTTCTCTTCTGCTTTGCCCACGCTTTTCATCAGATCGCGACCGCCTTCAGTCATATTTCTGTTTGCGTCAGCTTCAGATTGCACCACATCGGTTTGCGCAGTTGCAGAAACCTTCAAGGTATTAAAAGGCAGACTTGAAACTTTGAAGGAAACAACTAGAACTGAATCAGCGGATGAAAGTATTGATTTTTTCCTTAGTTTTTTTGATGATGATGAAATAGAGACGGATGATGATAGTAAGCAGGATGAATTATACACAAGAGAAAAGGTAAATGAATTTATTCAGCATGAAATAGATGAGGTAACAGCCATTATTAATAAAGCTGAAAGTATAAAAAGAAATGCGAAGATGACAGCCTTGAAACAGGCAGTGGAGAAAGCTTTTGTATTTCAAAATGAAGCTGGCATAAAACAAAGAATTGTTGTGTTTACGGAATCTATTAGAACGCAACAATACATGTTTGAAGAATTATCTCATGCCGGATATGAAGGTCAGATACTTAAGTTTAATGGTAGTACAAATGATCCTGTTACTAAACAGATTTATAAGGCGTGGAAAGCTAGAAACTATGGAAAGTATGTGGGTAGTAGAAATGTTGAATTGAAGAATGCCATCGTAGAAGCATTTAGGGATGAATACAAAATTTTGCTTGTAACAGATTCCGGTTCGGAAGGATTGAATCTTCAGTTTTGTAATACGATTATAAACTATGACCTTCCTTGGAATCCGCAGAAGATAGAGCAGCGAATTGGTCGCTGTCATCGTTATGGACAAAAGAACGATGTTGTGGTTATTAATTTGCTTAATACTCAGAATGTAGCAGATAAGAGAGTATATGAAATCCTTTCTGAAAAATTTGAGCTATTCCAAGGCGTATT
>ENA-UENY01001289-UENY01001289.1-human-gut-metagenome-genome-assembly--contig:-NODE-1289-length-14311-cov-4.179851_pt1 | contig 14311 bp, 10 predicted proteins | sample MGYA00242886_ERZ507888 | MGnify/ENA primary metagenome ERZ507888 (study PRJEB26167, sample SAMN06115543) | human gut metagenome | host: Homo sapiens | place: China:Chongqing | collected 2014-11-10... | reverse complement strand
AAGTATGGCTCCATTTTTCCAGGAATGGTCGCAAATCTACTCTCTCCGTTCCGGCAATCTAAAGTTAATCTTTGCCACATTAACAATATGGTGATTAATCCTGTCGATATCGACGGAGCTTTGCCCTCTTTCATTCACCGCATGAACATTTGCAAGAGACAGCAGTGTTTCTTTTTTCGCCATAAACACGCCGCGAACGTCTTTGCGCATGTCGAAGTTCATGCTCAATGCGGGTCCAACTGAGGATTCCTGCATCACATTGATATTACGCATAAAAAGATGTTGCGGTTGGTTGTGTAACTCCAGCGACGCACGCTTCATCTCAATGTTAGTCAGCGCCACAAAGGAGACAGCATTCCCGGCGGAGATTTGAATGCCGTGCAATTTATAAGCAAGATGAGTATTATCCAGTTGAATATTATTCACCCGGAAATTCTGCGGTATCGAGAGATATTTGCCTTTAATTACCCCATAGCCGATTAACATCCCGGCACTATTAATCATTTCAATATTATCAATCACAAAGTTGTCACAACCATAAATAGCAACTGTGGCGTTATCAATACCTGCTTTCTTACTGAAATCCGGCGTGATATTACGGGCTTTGATATTACGAATAACAAAATGTTTACCATTTTCAACATGGATCAGTTGCCGACAATCCGATCCCGTGATATTCGCCACGACAAAGTTTTTCACTGCCTGGTCTTCCGGGTAGTTGTTATCATAAGTGCTTCCCGCAAGACCTATGCCAATGCCCCAGTTGATTTTGCCGTTAGTACAGTTGATGCGCTCGATGACATGGTCAGATATCAAAATATCACGGTCGTTAATCGCCACGTTCCATTCAATAGCGTCGCCCTGTAAGTCACTGAACTTACAGTTGGTGATGTTGGCACCGATAATCTGATTATGAAATCCCTGGCGTAAGATGGCGTAATTAGCGTGGCTGACAGTGAGGTTATCGATGGTCAGGTTGCGCATGACCCGTTTGTTTTTGCCGCCGATATAAATCTGCGTTACCGGACCAAAGCCGCTCATCGCCAGCCCTTTGATGGTGCAGTCAGAGCCGCGCACATCCAGGGTGATGTTATGCATACTGCCGCCCTCCTCCCCTGTCACCTGGCTGCCGTCCTGTAAGACAAATCGCCCTCTGCCGTTGCCGCGCAAGCTTCCAAGAATGTGTAACGTTTTACCGGGAGGGATAAAGATGCCGGTGTTGATATTGTCACAAACCAATCCGCCAGGCACGACAACCGTTTGCCCTTCGCTGAAGGCTTGTTTAAATGAGGCGATCCAGTCGTGAGGGTTGTAGTCGTTAATGTTTACGCTTTGTCGGGCGGATAGTGCGCGAGCGAAAGGGGTATGAAGGAAGGCAAGCGCGGAGCTTGCCGTCAGGAAGGTGCGTCGGGAGAGTGTTTTAAATGGCATACGTTCTCCTCTATAAAGCCTGCAGCAAGCTGGCGAGTTCTCGATTAATCACCTGCTGGTTAAAATCGTGTTCGACTTTTTCGCGAGCACGTTTGACGACAGGAGCCAGTTCGTCGGTGTCCAGTTGGCTAAACGCCGCCAGTCGTTGCGCCAGTGCGCGAGCATCGTTCTCAGGCACCAGCCAGCCGGATTTATCGGCCTCCACCAGTTCCGGTATTCCGCTATGCAGAGTAGAAACCACCGGAATGCCGACCGCCATCGCTTCCATTAGCGCCACCGGGATGCCTTCCATATCGCCGTCCGCACCCGTTACCGAAGGCAACAGGAAGACATCCGCGTCGTCGAGCATCGCCTTCACTTCGTGGCTTGGTTTAAAGCCCGGCATCTCCACCACATCTTCCAGTTGATATTGTTCGATGAGGGTGCGCAGGCGTCGTTCCCACGGGCCAATGCCGAGGATGCGATAGCGAAATGCCACGCCCTGCTCTTTCAACTGACGGCAGGCTTCGATCGCCACATGCAGGCCTTTTTTCTCGGTTAAGCGTGCGACGGAAATGATTTCCAGCGGCGTTGCGGGCGCTTTCACCGGACGCGGGCTAAAACGCGTCATGTCCACGCCCATGCGCGATACGGCGATTTTTTCCCTCGGGCAGCCCATTTTTTGCAGCCTTCCGGCCCACAGATTGCTTATTGGTAACATCAGGTCGCCACGGCGAAACAGTTGTTGATATTCGGGAGTGTAGTGGTTGAGCACTTCCCGACTGGAGATATCAATACCGTGGAAGATAGTGGCAATTTTGCCGCGAATGACACCCAGTTCGCGTAGTTTTGCCGCGGTTACCCCAGCAGGGCCAAAATGAGCGATAAACACATCGGCATGAAACGGTGTTGCGACCTGGCCGCAAATGGCAGACAAAATCAGGTTCCGCGACTCGGCACCATAGCGTTTGAGGTTAAGCGCCTGCCAGGTATTTTTACGATGAATGCCGCGTAAGGTCTGACTGGCTCGGTGGCGCAGTTTCGCCACTTTGCCCGTAGGTTCGTCCTGTAACCAGCGGGTTCTGGCGGCAAGGTTGTATTTCGTCCATGCCGCGTGGGTGTTCTGGGTGTCGCCTTTTTGCAGCGCGAGAATCTCCACCTCAAATCCCATATCAATAAACGCGGTAATTTGGTTAAGGACGAAGGTTTCTGAAGACAGCGGGAATTTCAGTAAAAAGAAGCCAACCTTCATTTCACTTCCCCGATGCGTTCAAGCACAGATTGCACCATCTGCATTCCTGTCTGACGCTCACGACTGACGGCTTCGTTAAGTCGTGTATTCAGCGCAGGAAGCTGGCCTAAGGTATCCGCAACCATCGCTTGCAGGCTGCCGTCTAATAAATGACGGATATCAATTGCCATCTCTGGTAGCCCCAGTTGTTGCATAATCCCGGCGGATTTATGTTCATAGTTGATGGCAATCGCTGGAGTGGCAAAGTTCATCGAGATAATGGCAGAGTGCAAGCGCGTACCGACGGTGAGTTCACAGGCCGCCAGAATTTTGCCCATTTCCAGATCATTGAGTTCATCCATCACTACGTGGTAACGGGCAGGATCGCTGATGTGCTGGCGCAGGTTGAGCGCCACCATGCGGTCGTCTTTGTTATAGCTGTCGATGCCCGTACAGGTGGAGAGCGCAATCACCTGATACCCTTCATCGAGAATGCGATTGACCACCCCGGCAAAGGCTTTTTCATACGCTTGTTGGGTGGTGCCGAGACGTTTGTCAAACGGTGCCAGTTCGCGCAGGGTAATGGCCACCGTTTTCTGTTGTGCGGCAACGTCCAGCCAGTGTTGAACGGCATAGCTGGCGGTGAAGTCTTCGGTGTGGTGATCGACCAGCCACGCGGTATCGACGCCATGTTCGACTTTTGCGGTGGTGATATTGCTGCGTTTCATCAGTTCAAGGCTGACCGATTCGCGCAGGATCAGCGCGTCGCAGTGACCGAATACGTAGTTCGCCAGTTGGTTAAATTGCTCATCCTGGAACGGGCCGACGCTGTGACCAATCATAAACAGCGGCTTTTTCGCCATAAACGTGCAAAGCGCATGTTCAAACTGCGGAACGCCGTAGAGATCGACAAAAAACGATCCGCCGACCTGAATAATGGCGTCGTAACCTGACAGCAGGCGCACGAAGTCGGTGAATCCCTGGGCGATGGCGATATTACGCAGCTTGCCAGTGTCGGTGACGCGTGAGAGCAATACCTGGTGCTGGTAGCGGCGACGGAGAACTTTTTTAACGCGCCCAACCACGCCCGCCGCGCTGTTGTGTTGTTTCATTTGCAGGAACAGCGGATCGCCCATTACCGGACGGTTGAGCAGCCAGGAAGAACTGACCGGATAGCGACTCATCACGTCCACTTCGGCGTGTGGATTGAGGATGTTGATGGCATCAAGTAAGCCGCGCAAGATGGCGCTGTCGCCGCGATTGCCGCAAGTGTGGTTGCCCAGAATAAGTAATTTCATTTTTTCCTCATAAATTTGATGCCAGGTGAGGCTATGTTTGTTGTGTTCGTTGCCGGAACCGAAAACAGCCATTCACCCCGCCCGTAAAAGCATTTTCATTTTTTCGCTGCGACAAAACTGACGCTTCACTTCCACTACCAGCGGATGGCGTGACAGCACAATCATCACCACAAACGCCAGCACGCCTGCGGCTATTTGCACCGCCAGCAGCATCCCCAGCGCCAGTTGCCCTTTCAGCACAATGCCCAGCGCATAACTGACCGCCAGCGTCGGCAGCGAGAGATAAAACGGCAGCCATAAACTCAGGATGTACTGGCGATAACTGGAACCGAGCACCGGTTTAATCATCACGAAATAGCTCAGAATGGTGTTGATAATCTGCACCAGCAGGAAGCCAAGCGTGACGCCGATTGCGCCCGCCATCTGCCCACCAATAACAATCGCCGGAATAAACAGAAAGGTTTTGAATACGTTGAATTTAAAGCTGATATCGACCCGCGCTTTCGCCATCAGCAGCGAACCAATCGGGTTCCCCACTGAGCGCAGCAGCCCCACCACACACAGCAATTGCAGCACCGGAATAATGCTGTTCCACTTCTCACCAAAGACCAGCGGTACAAAGTTATTCGACACCACCATCAGCCCCAGCAGCGCCGGAAAGTTGATAATCCCCACTACCGACAGCAGCTTGTAGAAGTTAACGCGCAGCTTTTCGGTGTCGTCCTGAATTTTGGCAAATGCCGGAAACAACACGCGGGTGATGATTGGGTTCAGCTTCATCGGCGGCACAACGGCCACGTTGTACGCCAGGTTGTATCCCCCTGCCACGCCCGCGCCGAGAATACGCGCCAGCACCAGCGTTGAAAGGTTGGTATTGAGATAGTTGATGATGCTGTCCGCCGTCAGCCAGGCACCAAAGCGTAAGTTCGGTGCCACCGACGCCAGCGAGAAATGCAGACCGGGGCGATAAATTTTGCGACCAAAGTAGCCAAACAGCAGCGTTCTTACCGCACTATTGACCAGATAACCGAGGATCGCGGTCATCGCCAGTGGCCAGAAATGGGCGCTAACCACCGTAAAAGTGAAGCCCGCCAGCACCGCGCTGGTTTCGATCATGCCGATTTTGTTGAACTCCAGCTCTTTTTGCATCAACGCGCGGAACTGCTGCCCGTGGGGGATCACCACAAACGCCAGCGACAATGTTTTAATCAACGGTGCCAGGTCCGGGTTATTCAGCACGTCACCGATGAGATCACTCAACAAAAACACCGCCACGCACACCACAAGCCCCAGCCCAACGTTCAGCCAGTACAGCGTGGTGAGTTCAAGGTGGCTGATTTCTTTTCGCTGAATAATCGAGTTAGCGATACCGAAGTCAGAAAGTGTATCTGCCAACGCGATAATCACCAGCGACACAGTCAGCAAACCGAACTGGTGGTTGTCGATAATCCGCGCCAGCACGGTCATTTGCACCAGCCCGAGGCCGATGATGATCACCGTGGCAATCGCCGACCACTTCGCGCCGCTGATGGTTTTTTCACGTAAGCTCATATCAATATGCCGCTTTGTTAACGAAGCCCTTGAATACCGTCAGGAAAACGATTTTGATATCGAACCAGACGCTCCATTCGCGGATGTACTCAAGGTCGAACTCGACGCGTTTTTCCATTTTCTCCAGCGTGTCGGTTTCGCCGCGCCAGCCGTTAATCTGCGCCCAACCGGTAATGCCCGGTTTCACTTTATGGCGCAGCATGTAGCCTTCAATGAGCTGGCGATACTGTTCGTTATGCGCCACCGCGTGCGGACGTGGACCGACAATCGACATCCCCCCGGTCAGCACATTGATAAACTGCGGCAATTCATCCAGCGAGGTGCGGCGCAGAAAGTTCCCCACTTTGGTGACGCGCGGATCGTTCTGCGTCGCCTGGGTCACCACTTTGTCGTTCTCCATCACTTTCATCGAACGGAACTTCCACACTTTGATCGGCTTGCCATCCATGCCATAGCGAGTCTGGCGGAAAATAACCGGTCCTGGTGAACTGAGTTTTACCGCCAGCGCAATACAGCACAGCACCGGGGAGATCAGCAGCAGAATAAGCGTCGCCAGCACAATATCTTCCGCACGTTTTAGCAGGCGGTTAACCCCGGAAAGCGGCGTGTCATACAGCGGCACCACCGGTACGCCGTTCATCTCTTCGAGACGGGAATGGAGAATGTTGAAGGTAAAGACATCGGGGATCAGCAGCACCGAACAGGTGGTGTCCGCCAGTTGATGGACCAGTTTTTTCACTCGCGCGCCGTCGCACATCTGCATCGCGATATAGACGTTATGAATCTTGCCCGCTTTCGCATCCTCGACCAGTTGTTGCAGATTGCCCGCCCAGTCGTTAGAAACGCCGCCCGGTTTCGGGTCGTGGTAAACGCCCACCACTTCAAACCCTAACCACGGCTGATTACGGAAGCTTTCCATCAGCATTTGTCCGGCGGCTAAATCCCCCGCTACGGCGACCATGCGTTTGTTATAGCCATGATTACGCAGCCAGCCCGCCCCAATGCGAATACACGAACGGCAAACCACCAGTCCGATGCTGGTCAGTCCATACCACGCCAGCCAGATTTTCAGTTGCGTGTCGAAATCATTGTTAAACGCCACCAGTCCGGCGCTGAAAATCACGCTTAACGTCCAGTTTTGTAGCAACAGAGCAAATTCTGTCGATGCCCGAACACCGCGCCATGAGCGATAAAAATCGGTGATGCCGCCCAGCATCTGGAACACCACCAGCGTAATCAGCGCCACCAACAGGTGCATGTAGAGGAATGACAGTCCGCTCACTTCGCAAACCAGCCATAGTCCGGCAAACATGATGGTGATATCTGAAAAGCGTTGCACCATAGAGATTAACGATGCATTGGTTTTCGCTCGCTCGCGCTTTTTTAGATTTGTCATCGTTGTTCCTGTTTTTAACCCCTTACCCGCAGTGGGGTAAGGGAAGATCCGACATTACTCGTTCAGCAACGTCAGCAGAGTTCGCGTTCGCGCTTCCATCAGCGGCACATCACCGCGTGATTCCACATTCAACCGCACCACCGGTTCGGTGTTGGAGGAGCGCAGATTAAAGCGCCAGTCGGCAAAGGTCATGCTGATGCCATCGGTACGATCCACCGCCAGCGCCTCGCGGCTAAAGTGCTGTTCCACGCGGTTAATCGCCTCAACAGGTTGTGCCAGTTTGCTGTTGATCTCACCGCTTGCCGGAAACGCCGCCATCCGGTCGCGCACCAGTTCGCCCAGCGTTTTTCCTTTCAGGCACACCAGTTCGGCGACCAGCAGCCACGGGATCATGCCGCTGTCGCAGTAAGCGAAATCACGGAAGTAATGGTGGGCGCTCATTTCGCCACCGTAGATGGCGTCTTCCTTGCGCATACGTTCTTTAATAAAGGCGTGTCCGGTTTTCGACATTACCGGCGTACCGCCTGCGGCAGTCACCACATCAACGGTGTTCCAGGAGAGACGCGGATCGTGGATGATCTTCGCGCCGGGATTTTTTTCGAGGAACGCTTCTGCCAGCAAACCGACAATGTAGTAACCCTCGATAAACTGCCCTTTTTCGTCAAACAGGAAACAGCGGTCAAAATCGCCATCAAAGGCAATGCCCATATCCGCGCCGTGTTTAATGACCGCATTGCGAGTGTCGTCGCGACATTCTGGCAGCAGCGGGTTAGGAATACCGTTGGGGAAATTGCCGTCCGGCGTGTTGTGCACTTTGATCAATTCCACAGGTGCGCCGAGGGCGTTAAAGCGGGCTTCGATGGCGTCCACCACCGGACCCGCTGCGCCGTTCCCGGAGTTGATCACCAGCTTGAGCGGCGTGAGGTTTTTGACGTTGATATAACCGAACAGGTGATCAACGTAAGCGTCACGCAGATTGATTTGCTGATAGCGACCGCGTTTGGTTTCATCAACGGGAGGGAAGTCGTTGGCTTCTGCCAGACGCTGGACATCGCGCAGTCCGGTATCACCGCTGATCGGGCGGGCCCCCTCGCGCACCAGCTTCATGCCGTTGTAATCCATCGGGTTATGGCTGGCGGTAACTTCAATGCCACCATCCACGCCGAGATGGAACGTGGCGAAATAGATCTCTTCGGTGCCGGACATGCCAATATCCAGCACATCGACGCCCGCATCCTGTAAACCTTTCGCCAGCGCCAGTTTTAAGGTTTCGCTGGTGAGGCGGACATCACAGCCTAACACAATGGTTTTCGGTTTGAGAAATTCGCCATAGGCGCGACCAATGCGCCAGGCGATATCTTCATTCAGTTCTTCGCCTAATTTCCCGCGAATATCATAGGCTTTAAAGCAGGTTAATTTTTTCATGTCGTTACCCTTTTTCAGGCAATAGTTGGCCCTGACCGAAACGGCCAATTTTGTTTTTTCGTTATTTACCGGAGAATTAATCCGGTTGATTATTCAACGGCTACACCCGTCCGTAGCGATCCGCGAAGCGCACCACATCATCCTCTTCGAGATAAGAGCCGGAGCGCACTTCAATTAAATCGAGCGGAATTTTCCCCGGGTTTTCCAGGCAGTGCGTCGCCCCCAGCGGAATATAAATGGACTCGTTTTCACCAAGCAGTTTGATATCACCGTCAATAGTGACTTTTGCCGTTCCCGCGACCACTACCCAGTGTTCCGCGCGGTGATGGTGCATCTGTACTGACAAGCCTTCGCCCGGTTTCACGGTGATGCGTTTCACCTGATAGCGGTCGCCCGCGTCGATAGAGTCATATTTGCCCCACGGACGATACACTTCGCGATGCACCCGATGCTCATGGCGACCATCAGCTTTGATCTGCTCGACCACTTTTTTCACATCCTGCACCGCATTACGGTCGGCAATCAGCACCGCATCTTTGGTCTGCACTACCACCAAATCTTTCACCCCGACGGTGGTGACCAGGCCAGATTCGGCATACACATAGCTGTTTTCAGTTTTGTGATTAATCACATCGCCATGGCAAACGTTGCCCTCGGCGGTGTGGGCGCTGATCTCCCATAAAGAGGACCAGGAGCCGACATCGCTCCAGCCTGCATCCATCGGCACCACAACGGCATCTGCCGTGCGTTCCATGACCGCGTAATCCACCGACTCTTCCGGGCAGGCCAGAAACGCTTCTTCATCCACACGAATAAAATCGAGATCCGGATCGACGGCGCTCATCGCTTTTTCGCAGGCATCGAGAATATCCGGGCGATATTTTTTCAGTTCTTCGAGATAGCGTCCGGCACGGAACAGGAACATACCGCTGTTCCAGTAATATTCGCCGCTTGCCACATAGGCCTGAGCGGTTTCCAGATTCGGTTTTTCGACAAACTGCGCCACTTCAAAGGCCACCGTATCCTGCTCGCCCGCCGACACTTCACCGCGACGAATATAGCCATATCCGGTTTCAGGTAGATCCGGCACAATGCCGAAGGTGACCAGCTTACCCGCTTCGGCATACGGCATGGCATTACGCACGGCGGCACGGAACGCGTCTTCGTCGGCAATCACATGATCCGCCGCCAAGACCAGCATTAACGGGTCGCTCTCCGGGCTATGACGTTTTGCCGCCAGCGCCGCCAGCGCAATGGCAGGTGCAGTGTTACGCCCTGCCGGTTCGAGAATAATGTTCTCGGTGAGTTTATTCAGTTGACGCAGCTGTTCCGCGACAATAAAGCGGTGCTGCTCATTGCAAATCACCACCGGGCTTTCGCACTCCACGCCGTTCAGGCGGCAGATGGTGGTTTGCAGCATGGTGAGATCGCCTTTCAGGCATAAAAACTGCTTGGGGTAAAGTACGCGGGAAAGCGGCCATAAGCGGCTACCGGAGCCACCTGCCATCACAACTGGATAGAGTTTCGACTGCGCCATAATTATCCCCGAATATCATTTATAAATTGACGTAACACGTTCTCTTTATCGAGCGTGCGTTCGGCATATTCACGTGCCACCGTGTTGTGTTTGGGCAGCAGGAGCGCCTGACGAATCCCCGCCACCAGCGCCTCGACCGATTCCGGTTCCACGCAAACCGCAATGCCCGGAAAGGTTTCGCAAAGCTGTCCCAGTTCTGTGTGGGCTTCAGCAGTAATCACCGCGTTACCGCCTACCGCCAGAATATTGGTCAGTTTCGACGGCAATACGGCATCTGCCGCGCCGCGTTTTTGCACCACCAGATGGCAATCGCCCATCTTCAGCAGTGCGGGTAAAGCGTCATATGATTGCAGCGGAAAAAATTGCATGTTGCGCAGTCCACGCTGCTGCGCCATTTTTTCCAGCCGCGCTTTGCCGCCGCCCTGCCCGACAATGGCAAAAATAAGCGGTTCATCGCGCAGGCGATCGGCAGCTTCAATAACGTTTTCCAGCCCCTGCTTTTCACCAATATTGCCGGAGTAAAGAATGATTTTTTTGTTATCCGGCAGGGCAAGCTGGTTACGAAGGTCGTCAACATCGGCGTCTGCAACATGTTGAAAACGGGCGATTTCCGACCAGTTGGGGAAGAAGATGACGTTTTCTGCCGCCACGCCTTTTTCGATGGCTTTATTCATCATCGAACGCGAAATCGTGGAGACGTTATCGACGTTATGCAGTCCGCTACGTTCGAACGCCGTCGCCAGCTGTGCCACTTTGCCGCCTTTGCCTTTTCCGGCAAGGCCCAGCCCCAGCATGGCGTCCACTTCGTAATCCTGAATATGCAGCACCGTGCGCGCACCAGACAGTTTCGCCAGCAGGCGCATTCCCGGCGTGCAAAACAGCGTTGGCACCACGCCGATAATGCGATCCGGCTTCCAGCGACGTTGCGCCATCAGCGGAAAGAAACTGCTGGCGGCAAAACTGCCGAGATGCAACAGGCGTTTCAGGGTGCTCGGCTGTTTTGGCACGTACAGCGGGCAGCGCCACACCGTGGCGGCCCCCTCTTCTCGTTTGTACCGCCAGGCGGAATAGTTCTCGCCCACCTGCCATTGCGGGTAGTAAGGCGGTGCGGTAATAACCCGCACCTCATGACCTTGTGCCGCCAGCCATTCCACCATCTCGCCGGTGTACTTGCCGATGCCGGTTAACTCCGGCGAGTAGTTAATGCCGTAGACCAGTATTTTCATAATCCGGGAACTCCGGCACGCTTCTCAGCGAGAAAATAGGCGCGGCTGTTAGCGTGAACATTGTCACTGGCGAGCAACGCGTCCGGCGTCAGCCAGCGGTAATCGTCATGCTGCTCATCCGGCAGTAACAGATCTTCTTCAGCGACTCTGAAGCGAAAACCGAGCACCACATAGTGAGTGGTGAAATCCGTGTCGGAGAAGTTATCGTCATAAAAGTGCTGCCAGACACCGTAAAACTGGCCTACTGTTATCGGCAGACGCAGCCCCAGTTCCTCCATCGTCAGCCGCTCAAATGCGGCTTCCAGCGTTTCGTCTTTCTGCACGCGCCCTCCCGGCACAAACCAGTAACCCTGCGCCGGGCGGTTGGTTCTTTTGCCAAGCAGAAACTCGCCGCGACTGTTCTCGACAATAAAGTCGAGAGAGACAAGCGGAGTAGAGCGCACTACCGTGGCAAAGTCTTCCTGACGTAAAAACATCATTACCCCCGAAAGCGGTCTTGATTCTCAAGGAACCACTGGTAAGTGCTGGCGAGCCCCGCTTCCAGTGAGATTTCGTGATACCAGCCAAGCTGATGCAGGCGTGTCACATCCAGCAGTTTGCGCGGTGTACCATCCGGTTTACTGGCATCAAAAACCACCCGACCTTTGTAACCCACCACTTTGGCGATGGTTTGCGCCAGCTCGCGGATAGTGCAGTCAACGCCCGTGCCGACGTTAATGTGCGACAGCATCGGTTGGGTGTTCTCCAGCCAGACTTCGTGCGCCAGCTCCATCACATGAATGCTCGCCGCCGCCATATCATCGACGTGCAGAAATTCGCGCATCGGTGTACCGCTGCCCCACACCACCACGTCCGGTGCATTCTGTGCCGTCGCCTCGTGGAAGCGACGCAGCAATGCAGGGATCACATGCGAATTACTCGGGTGGAAGTTGTCATGCGGGCCATACAGGTTGGTCGGCATGACCGAGCGATAATCGCGTCCATACTGGCGGTTGTAAGATTCGCACAGTTTGATCCCGGCGATTTTGGCAATAGCATAAGGCTCGTTAGTCGGCTCCAGCGTACCCTGCAATAACTCGCTTTCTGCCATCGGCTGTTTTGCCAGTTTCGGGTAGATACAGGACGATCCGAGAAACAGCAGTTTGTTCACGTCGTTCTGATGCGCGGCGTGAATGATGTTGCTCTCAATCATCATGTTCTGGTAGATGAAATCTGCCGGATAGGTGTTGTTGGCAACAATGCCGCCCACTTTCGCCGCCGCCAGATAGACCTGGTCAATACGTTCGCTGGCAAAGAAATCATGCACCGCGCGGCTGTCCAGCAGGTTCAGCTCGTCGCGGGTGCGTAATACCAGTTCCACATCACCGCGCTGTTCGAGCTGCCGCCTGATGGCGGAACCGACCATCCCGCGATGGCCAGCGATAAAAATGCGTTGTTTACTCATGCTTATGACTCCAGCGCGATCGCCACGTCGTAGCCGTGAGATTTCAGCAGAGAGTGTTTTTTCGCCGCTTCAAGGTCATTAGCCACCATTTCAGACACCATCTCTCTGAGGGTGATTTCCGGTTTCCAGCCCAGTTTTTCGTGCGCTTTGGTCGGGTCGCCGAGCAGCGTTTCAACTTCAGCCGGACGGAAGTAACGCGGATCAACGGCGATAATCACATCACCCGGTTTAACGCCCGGCGCGTCATGCCCGGTGACGGAAACCACAATGCCCTTCTCTTCAACGCCCGTACCTTCAAAGCGCAGTTTGATGCCCAGTTGTGCTGCCGCCATTTCCACGAACTGACGCACGGAGTACTGAACGCCGGTGGCAATAACGAAATCTTCCGGTTGTTCCTGTTGCAGCATCATCCACTGCATTTTTACGTAGTCTTTGGCATGGCCCCAGTCACGCAGGGAATCCATATTGCCGAGGTACAGGCACGATTCCAGCCCCTGGGCGATGTTGGCGATTGCGCGGGTGATTTTGCGGGTAACGAAGGTTTCGCCGCGGCGCGGGGATTCATGGTTGAAGAGAATACCGTTACAGGCGTACATGCCGTAGGATTCGCGGTAGTTAACGGTGATCCAGTAGGCGTACAGTTTGGCGACCGCATACGGAGAGCGTGGATAGAACGGCGTGGTTTCTTTCTGCGGAATTTCCTGCACCAGACCATACAGTTCAGAGGTGGAAGCCTGATAGAAACGGGTTTTCTTTTCCAGACCGAGGAAGCGGATCGCCTCCAGCAGACGCAGCGTACCCATCGCGTCGACGTCAGCGGTATATTCCGGTGACTCAAAAGAAACCGCAACGTGGCTCATTGCGCCCAGGTTGTACACTTCATCCGGCTGCACTTCACGCAAAATGCGCGTCAGGTTGGAGGTATCACTCAGGTCGCCATAATGCAGATGGAATTTCGGGTTGCAGGTGTGCGGATCCTGATAAATGTGATCCACGCGCTCGGTGTTGAATGACGATGCGCGACGCTTAATACCATGCACCTCGTAACCTTTTTCCAGCAGAAACTCTGCCAGGTAAGAACCGTCTTGTCCGGTTACGCCGGTGATGAGAGCGACTTTTGACATGTCTTATTCCTCTGTATTTTTTGAATTTATTCAGTTTCAACGCGTTTGCGTATCACCACTGCGGGGTTCCCCCGGCAAACCACATTTGCCGGAAGCGATTTAAAAACACTGCTTCGCGCACCCACGACGGTGCCGTTGCCGATCGTGACGCCAGGGGCAACAAAAACATCTGTCGCCAGCCAGCATTTCTCGCCAATCACAATAGGCGTGGCGTTAATGGTGAAATGTTGACTTGCATGGTCGTGGCTCCCGGTGCATAAATAACTTTTTTGCGATATCACCGAATGTGCGCCAATGGTTATTTCACCGAGGGTATATAAATTGACCTCATCGCCGACCCACGCGTAATCACCTAAGGTTAATTTCCACGGATAGGTAATTTTTACTGACGGACGAATAACTACGTTTTTTCCTATTTTTGCGCCGAATAAACGTAATAAAAATGCCCGCCAGCGATACAATACTTGTGGCGACCAGGCAAATATTGTTGCCTGTACCGCCCACCATAATTGCACTTTAATAGCATTGCTGCCCCGGAACCCTTTCGGCACCGAGAACCCACTTAAATCCTGCATCTTTTTCCCTTATATTCAGCTTTTGTTATATAAGGCTTTCGTCGTTGAGGTAGTACGCTGACGTAAATGCAAGGATAATTCTGCCCAGAAGCCA
>ENA-UENY01001284-UENY01001284.1-human-gut-metagenome-genome-assembly--contig:-NODE-1284-length-14341-cov-18.422042_pt1 | contig 14341 bp, 9 predicted proteins | sample MGYA00242886_ERZ507888 | MGnify/ENA primary metagenome ERZ507888 (study PRJEB26167, sample SAMN06115543) | human gut metagenome | host: Homo sapiens | place: China:Chongqing | collected 2014-11-10... | reverse complement strand
TAAAATACAAGAGGAATCGGCCTCTTGTGATTAAGCTGACCAAAGAAAAGCTATTTCAACAAATGGAGGATGGGAATCCGCACGATGTAGATGCAGCCTGTCGGGTCAACCGATGACCTTCCGCAGATTCCCGAACCGGACGGTTCTTATGTGTTAAATCAGAATTTATAATACCTATATATAAAAAAAGCGCGGGAATCTGTACCTGTTACTCGTCCCGCCCTACAAGGCCTTCGCATTGCCCAATCCAGTCTGAACGAGCAACGCAGAAGCCCACGCCGATATGTATAATGACACTTGAATGCACCTTTGACCGGCAAAGGCGCACCAAGGATATAAACATACCCCGCAGACACCTACTGTTGCTTTGTTTTGGCTGGATTTTAGAATTTGCGAAGTTCTGTAGAGCCAAGAACAAAACGTCAAGTAAACGTCTTTTCTATATATGTATATTTCCCACCTCCCTAACTTCCTTGCGGAAGTACCGGCGTGGAAAACGTGGCAAAGATAGCAATTTAATAAATAGGACGAAAATATATTCCGCTATTTTTAGTGATGTTTCTTGATTACTCAAAAAACAAACAAGAAACAGATTATCGGTATACTTACCTTGATACAAATTCTTCCGGACGCATCATCGCCCAGATGGTAAGATATAAGATACAGCAAACAAGGCTACCTGGTACTCGGTACATGCCTACCCTGCCTGCATCATATGCTTGCCCGGTTCTTGGTATGAATTTGGCTTGTTCACCGCATCTCCCTGACGGATGCAAAAACGTCACGCAGCAACATAGCCGTATTTGTTTATTCTAGCCATATCTTCCTTATATTTAATTATCTTTCTGTTGAAACTATGATTGTGGAAAAATTAACATAAAAAAGGCGTGAAACCAAATGGAATCACACCTAAACTATTATTAAGAGATTAATCAAACGGCAAGTAATTCTTTTCCCAAAAGATGGAGAGCCTCTTTAATCTGCATCTTCCTTATATCACTCGGCTTTTTAATACCATAGATATACTTGGAAAGAAGACTCTTGTTTATTCCCATACTACGTGCAACCTCTGACACATTTAGTTGAGGGAAACGTTTAAATATCATTGCTATCTCATTTTCATAATCCGGCTCCGCTGTATCGAAAAAACTGGATATATGAATATCCTCATCCAATGATTCCCAACGAACATCGTCACCAAACTTTCCTATCTTGAAATCAAGGCGCTCTCTGTCACTTGCATCCTTCAGCAAAGGGAATGCCTCTAAGGGACGGCTGAAAGTTTCTCCACCATCCGTTTTCATATAAATGCGGTTAGCATCAAACCAAATGTCTTTTATTGTATCCATAACTTTCAGTTTTAATAATCATTCTCCATGATATTTTTAATTTTACTAATACAATATAGAGATAAATATTTATCCCCACAAATAAATAAGCAAAAAAATAGCGACAACTCTTTTCGAACCACCGTTCCATAACCTATGATGTACAAAGGAACTGATTTCCCTCCTGTTTTCCTAACAATCATCATCCGGCACACGGGTTCTTGCGTGTCAGAGCAGAGCTGCCAGCGATAACCTTTGTTATGCGTTTCGGCAAGTTTAATCCCCAACCGAGAAAATCGGACTTTACCGATCAGGGCTTCAATGCCTACCGGGAACAACCACAGTTCTTTGTCGCGTTGCCAGAGTCGCAGGTTTCCATCCCAGTTTAAGCCAACACTTGCAGCCGCCTGACGAATTTGACTGGCTTCGCGATCTTTCACCGGGCTAAACGGGAAATTGCCCACTTTGTATTTTGGGGCGGGTAAGACGGGGATCGCCTGAGTTTTACGCAGACGAGCAACGAAGAAGCCTTCGCAGTCGTAAATTTGTGGGAAAACATGCAAAAAGCCTTCTTCGGTCAGCGCCTTATTTGCACCAGGGAAGAGATCGCCAAGCGGTAAAAACTCTACTGCGTCGGGGTAAGTCTCTTTCAGCCACAGGCAAACGGCTTCGTTTTCTTCCCTGTTTAAGGTACAGGTCGAGTAAACCAGCGTACCGCCAGGGCGTAATGCATGAAAGGCGCTGTCGATCAGTTCCCGTTGGGTCGCTGCGATTTCCTGATTGCTTTCTGGTGACCAGTTTTTTAGCGCATCGGGATCTTTACGCACCACGCCTTCGCCGGAGCAGGGAGCGTCCAGCAAAATGGCATCGAACATTTCTGGCAATGCCGCACCAAACACGCGGCCATCAAAATGTGTGAGCGCAACATTACTGATGCCACAGCGGCTGATATTGGCATGTAACACTTTTACCCGACTGGCGGAAAACTCATTGGCAAGGATCGCCCCTTCGTTATTCATCCGCGCGGCAATTTGCGTCGTTTTGGAGCCGGGCGCGGCAGCGACATCCATCACCCGCTGTGGTGCATTACCGTCAGCAAACAAGGCGGCGACGGGCAACATTGAACTGGCTTCCTGAATATAAAACAGGCCACTTAAATGCTCGGCGGTACTACCCAACGGCAATGCATCTTCATTGTCGCGTTCAATCCAGAAACCTTCTTCACACCACGGAATTGGCGTAAGCGTCCAGCCATAAGGGGCGGTTAATTGCAGGAAATCAGCAACGGAGATTTTCAGCGTATTAACGCGAATACTGCGGCGCAACGGGCGCTGACAGGCGGCAAGAAAATCATCAAATGAGAGCGTCGAAGGCATTGCTTCGCGCATTTGTGTCAGAAAGGCGTCCGGGAAATAAACGGTGTGTTGGGCCACGAGCATGTACCACTGGCAAAAAAACAGGCGCGCAGTTTAGCATAAACGCTCCGGCGCAGGCACGCCGGAGCAGTGGGCATTATTTGGGAAGCGCTGTTCCCCATTCACGCCACTCTTTCGGTTCACTTTCCTGCAACAGGAAGTGCTTGCCTTCCTGGGCTTTCGGTGCCAGTGGCGTACCCGGAGGCGTGGCGAAGGCGATGCCGCCACGGATAAATTGGTTAAAGGTGCCGGTTTTCACTACGCCGCCCGTCAGACCAAAGTCCAGACTGTAACCTGATGCCAACCAGAAGACGGAATTGTTGCGCACCAGGTGTTGATAGCGTTTACTGATGCGCATCGCAATCATCACGCGATCAGACAATGTCCCCAGCGTCATTCCGGTAACCGTACCGACTTCCAGACCACGGAACAGCACAGGCGTACCAATACCTAACGAACCGGCTTCAGGCGCTTCAACAATAATGCTTAAGCCATCCAGGTAACGCGAATCAGTAATGGTGGCTTCTTGCAACTCAAAGTCGCGGTGAGGATTACCCCGACCTGGTTCGACGTTGATATACGGCTGGAGGATGGTATCAAGATGCTCAACGCCCGCGGCTGAAATTTGCGGTGTGACCACCGAGAAGCGCGTACCGCCGCGGGCGAAGGTCTGGACATACTCCGGATAGAGCACCGCTTTTGCCTGCACTTCATTGCGCGCGGTAATCAGATCCAGCGTCTGGATTTGCCCGATATCAATACCGAGATAGCGAATTGGCATCCCGACCGCCAGTTTTCCGGCATCGAAAGCGTGAAGCGTAATCTGCCCGCCAACCGCACGGGCCGCTGTTTCGGAAGCATACAGAATACGTTTGTCGCCTTTACGCTGACTGGCGCTGGCACCGCTGAGGTTATCGAAGCTAATGGCTCCCTTTAATGCTCTGGAGAGCGGGGATGCCTGTACGGTCAGGCCACTACCATTCAGCTGAACTTTCGCCCCGCCTTCTGCCCAGAACACGCTATTGCTGGTCAGAAGGTTGCGATACTCCGGCTTAATATGCAGATCGATATCAAACGCGTTAGCTCGCGGACGCACGGTAATAACTTCACCAACTTCAAATTTACGGTACAGCACTACCGATCCTGCCTGCACATCCGGCAGCGTCTCTGCACTCAAACTCACGGTTGTGGTGGGTAAATCGCTAAGGCTGTTCTCCAGCGCTTTTTCCAGATTGGCATACAGTGGATAGCTGGCTTTCATCTCGCCTTTATCGCCCGGCAGAATACGTATCCCGCCATTAATCCATTCTGAGGCGCTGGCTCCGAGAAACTCAACGCCATCCAGCCCCACCTTCACGTCGACACGGCTGTTGACGACAAATTTGCTATCGCCTTTTACCAGTTCTCGATGCTGAGGCTCGATGGCGACGGTAAAGGTGACGCCTTTGCTGGTGAGTTTACGATCAATAACCTGGCCTACCTGCACGCCGTGAAGAATGAGCGGCTGACCAGCATCAATACCGTAACTTTCCGGTGCTGTCAGGGTCAGTGTCAGAACATCAGGTTCATGCAGCAGTGCTTTTTCGCCTGGCACAACAACGAACTCTTTGCGTGGCTCGCCATCGCCGGGCACCAACTCGAAGGTTTTGCCAGTCAGCAGGGCGCTGAGATTGGCATCGCTAAGGGATAATTTCGGGTTGCGTAATTCGATGCGGGTATTTTCACGAAGCAGGGTAACGACGCTGGGATCAACGGTCATTTCCCCAGTGACTTTACCACCAGGATTTAAATCCAGTTTAGTTAGCTGTCCGACTTCCAGCCCCTGATACATTAACGGCGTCGAGTCGGCGGTTAATCCGGCACCGCCTGGCAGTTCCAGTTTTATTATTACGCCACGTTGGCTATGGGCCAGGTCTTCATACAGACCAAAGGTATCTTCCGCCTCGGCAGGTTTCGACTCTTCAGGTGAATCGAAGGCAATCGCACCGTTAACCAGTGCCGCCAGACTTTCCAGTTTCACCTTCGCGCCACTGATACTGACGTTGGCATCAACGCCGGAAACGTTCCAGAAACGGCTACCTTTTTTCACCAGATCGGTAAAACGCCGCTCGATCAGGACATCAATCACCACGCCTTGCTTGTTGGGATTGATGGCATAGTCGTAGACTTTACCCACCGGGATCTTGCGGAAATAGACCAATGAACCACTGCTCAGTGAACCGAGATCGGGGGCTTGCAGGTGGATCATCAGATCGCCATTGTCCAGCCGATATTTCGGTTGGGTGTCGAGTGCGACAAAGTGATCCTGCTCTTTACCTTTACCCGGCATCATGCCGATATAATTACCACCGACGAGGGCGTCCAGCCCGGAGACACCTGCCAGCGAGGCCTTTGGCGTCACCAGCCAGAACTGTGTCTCTTCGCGCAGCGCATCTTTCATATCAGACTTGATGCTGACCTTGACTTCAATCTTACGAAGATCGTCGCTGAGGCTGATATCCTGCACAGTTCCGACTTCAACGCCCTGATAACGAACAGGGGTGCGGCCCGGGACAATACCATCCGCCGACATAAAGTCGATGGTGACGGTATTACCCCGGTCCTGATAACTGTCCCAAATCAGCCAACCGGCAATCATTAGCGCGATGAACGGCAGCAGCCAGAAAGGTGAGATACGGCGTTTATTTTTAATCTGCGCTTCAGTCGTCGAAGCGGGCGTTTCCTGACTCATGTGCATCCCAAAGTAAGCGGCTGTCCAGCCATTCCACAGCAAGAATAGTCAAAATTACCGCTGCGCCGAAATAAAACGCAGCCGGTCCCATAGTAAAAGCGAGGATCTGATCGCGATTAATCAGCGACATGGTTAAAGATATGACAAACAGGTCGAGCATCGACCAGCGACCAATCCAGGTCACCATCCGCAGTAACAGAATGCGTGTGCGTAAACCTTGCTGGCATTTAAAATGAATACTCAACAGTAAAGTGAACATGACGATCACTTTAGTAAACGGTACCAGAATACTGGCGATAAACACGATTCCCGCAACCGCAATGTTGCTACTTGCCAGCGACATAATTCCGGAAAGAATCGTATCTTCCTGCCGACCACCATTCAGATAAATGATAGAGATAGGCAACAGGTTGGCAGGTAACAACAAAACGATTGACGCTAACAGCGCCGCCCAGCATTTTTGCAGACTATGACGGCGACGCAGGCGTAGCGGGATATGGCAACGCGGGCAGCGACCACGCTGATCAGGATAGCCGGTAAAATGACACCCAAGACAGACACGGAGTTTCTCGTCCCTTCGCGTAGCGGGGCGCTGCGGATAAAATCGCTCCCACAGTTCTTCGACATTAAGATGTGACAACGTCACCGTCGTTAAAATCACCAACGCCACAAAAGAGAACAAGCCGACACCCGCCTGGATATGGGCATAATCCTGTACCTTTATAGAAGCAACGCCAATGCCGACCAGGTAGATATCGAGCATTACCCACTCTTTAAGTCGTTCAAGCATCAGTAGTACCGGACGTAAATTCATTCCCAGTCGGTTACCAAACCATAAATAAGCTATGGAGGTCACCAGAATGAGGGGGGCACCAATAACGCAAAAAAAGACCATCGACCCCGTTATCGCATCGCCCTGTTTGGTCATTTGCCAGATGCCTTGCATAACGTTGGCGTCAATACGAATGCCTAACAGCCAGATATGCAACAGCGGTTCGCCCCAGGCAAACGGCATCAACAACAGCATAGCGAACGCCATTGCCGCCAGGCGCGTTAGCGACCAGTCGCGCCCGTCACGAATTTTTGCCTGACAGCGCGGACAATAGGCACTTTGATGAGAATTTATCTCGGGCAGGCTAAACAGCATGTCACATTGCGGGCAACGTTGGTAATCACCATGCGGCAGTTCCTCACCGATAGCCCTCACTGTTATCTTTTTTGTCGGCGTAATTTGTGGTGTGTTAAGAGCCATGACGTGCCAAATGTAATAAGAATTAACATTAATCTTAACCCATGATGGGAATGATCTTGAGCATTAACGCATTTAATGCTTATTTTAATAGGCTGGCAGTTCCAGGTAAGACAACCAAGTGATTATATAATGAACAAAGCAGAATTTTACGCGGATTTAAATCGCGACTTTAACGCGCTGATGGCGGGAGAAACCAGTTTTCTGGCAACGCTTGCGAACACCAGTGCGTTGTTATATGAGCGTCTCACTGACGTAAACTGGGCAGGTTTTTATTTGCTTGACGACGATACACTGGTGCTCGGACCATTTCAGGGCAAAATTGCCTGTGTCCGGATACCCGTTGGGCGCGGCGTATGCGGCACTGCGGTTGCCCGCAATCAAGTGCAGCGTATCGAGGATGTTCACGCGTTTGACGGGCATATTGCCTGTGATGCGGCGAGTAATTCTGAAATTGTTCTGCCACTGGTGGTGAAAAATCAGATTATTGGTGTTCTCGACATCGACAGTACCGTCTTCGGTCGCTTTACAGACGAGGACGAGCAAGGCTTACGTCAGCTTGTGGCACAGCTTGAAAAGGTGCTTGCAACGACGGATTACAAAAAATTCTTTGCGAGCGTCGCAGGATAATCAACGGATAACGTAGCATTTACTGATAGCGTCATTATAATGACGCCTGTTCATGCCTGCGCTTGTTGGCTACGTCCGTTGTAATCAGGAAATTTCATGGAAAATCAACCTAAGTTGAATAGCAGTAAAGAAGTAATCGCGTTTCTGGCCGAACGTTTTCCCCACTGTTTCAGTGCGGAAGGTGAAGCGCGTCCGCTGAAAATCGGTATTTTTCAGGATTTGGTCGATCGTGTTGCCGGGGAAATGAACCTGAGCAAAACGCAATTGCGATCCGCTTTACGTCTCTACACTTCGAGCTGGCGTTACCTTTACGGTGTTAAACCCGGCGCAACGCGTGTCGATCTTGACGGCAACCCATGCGGTGAGCTGGACGAGCAACATGTCGAGCATGCTCGCAAGCAGCTTGAAGAAGCGAAAGCGCGTGTTCAGGCACAGCGTGCTGAACAGCAAGCGAAAAAACGCGAAGCTGCCGCAGCTGCTGGTGAGAAAGAAGACGCACCGCGCCGCGAACGCAAGCCACGTCCGACCTCGCCACGCCGCAAAGAAGGCGCTGAACGTAAACCTCGTTCGCAAAAGCCGGTAGAGAAAGCGCCAAAAACAGTAAAAGCACCTCGCGAAGAACAGCACACCCCGGTTTCTGACATTTCAGCTCTGACTGTCGGACAAGCCCTAAAGGTGAAAGCGGGTCAAAACGCGATGGATGCCACCGTATTAGAAATCACCAAAGACGGCGTCCGCGTCCAGCTGAATTCGGGTATGTCTTTGATTGTGCGCGCAGAACACCTGGTGTTCTGAAACGGAGGCCGGGCCAGGCATGAACATGTTTTTTAGGCTTACCGCGTTAGCTAGCCTGCTTGCAATAGCAGGCCAGACCTTCGCTGTAGAAGATATCACGCGTGCTGATCAAATTCCGGTATTAAAGGAAGAGACGCAGCATGCGACGGTAAGTGAGCGCGTAACGTCGCGCTTCACCCGTTCTCATTATCGCCAGTTCGACCTCGATCAGGCATTTTCGGCCAAAATCTTTGACCGCTACCTGAATCTGCTCGATTACAGCCACAACGTGCTGTTGGCAAGCGATGTTGAACAGTTCGCGAAAAAGAAAACCGAGTTAGGCGATGAACTGCGTTCAGGCAAACTCGACGTTTTCTACGATCTCTACAATCTGGCGCAAAAGCGTCGTTTTGAACGTTACCAGTACGCTTTGTCGGTACTGGAAAAGCCGATGGATTTCACCGGCAACGACACTTATAACCTTGACCGCAGCAAAGCGCCCTGGCCGAAAAACGAGGCTGAGTTGAACGCGCTGTGGGACAGTAAAGTCAAATTCGACGAGTTAAGCTTGAAGCTGGCAGGAAAAACGGATAAAGAAATTCGTGAAACCCTGACTCGCCGCTACAAATTTGCCATTCGTCGTCTGGCGCAAACCAACAGCGAAGATGTTTTCTCGCTGGCAATGACGGCGTTTGCACGTGAAATCGACCCGCATACCAACTATCTTTCCCCGCGTAATACCGAACAGTTCAACACTGAAATGAGTTTGTCGCTGGAAGGTATTGGCGCAGTGCTGCAAATGGATGATGACTACACCGTTATCAATTCGATGGTGGCAGGAGGTCCGGCAGCGAAGAGCAAAGCTATCAGCGTTGGTGACAAAATTGTCGGTGTGGGTCAAACAGGCAAGCCGATGGTTGACGTGATTGGCTGGCGTCTTGATGATGTGGTTGCCTTAATTAAAGGGCCGAAGGGCAGTAAAGTTCGTCTGGAAATTTTACCTGCTGGTAAAGGGACCAAGACCCGTACTGTAACGTTGACCCGTGAACGTATTCGTCTCGAAGACCGCGCGGTTAAAATGTCGGTGAAGACCGTTGGTAAAGAGAAAGTCGGCGTGCTGGATATTCCTGGCTTCTATGTGGGTTTGACAGATGATGTCAAAGTACAACTGCAGAAACTGGAAAAACAGAATGTCAGCAGCGTCATCATCGACCTGCGTAGCAATGGTGGTGGGGCGCTGACCGAAGCGGTATCGCTCTCCGGTCTGTTTATTCCATCCGGCCCGATTGTTCAGGTCCGTGATAACAACGGTAAAGTTCGTGAAGACAGCGATACCGACGGACAGGTCTTCTATAAAGGCCCGCTGGTGGTACTGGTTGACCGTTTCAGTGCTTCGGCTTCAGAAATCTTTGCCGCGGCAATGCAGGATTACGGTCGTGCGCTGGTTGTGGGTGAACCGACGTTTGGTAAAGGCACCGTTCAGCAATACCGTTCATTGAACCGTATCTACGATCAGATGTTACGTCCTGAATGGCCAGCGCTGGGATCTGTGCAGTACACGATCCAGAAATTCTATCGCGTTAACGGCGGCAGTACGCAACGTAAAGGCGTAACGCCAGACATCATCATGCCGACGGGTAATGAAGAAACGGAAACGGGTGAGAAATTCGAAGATAACGCGCTGCCGTGGGATAGCATTGATGCCGCGACTTATGTGAAATCAGGAGATTTAACGGCCTTTGAACCGGAGCTGCTGAAGGAACATAATGCGCGTATCGCGAAAGATCCTGAGTTCCAGAACATCATGAAGGATATCGCACGCTTCAACGCTATGAAGGACAAGCGCAATATCGTTTCTCTGAATTACGCTGTGCGTGAGAAAGAGAATAATGAAGATGATGCGACGCGTCTGGCGCGTTTGAACGAACGCTTTAAACGCGAAGGTAAACCGGAGTTGAAGAAACTGGATGATCTACCGAAAGATTACCAGGAGCCAGATCCTTATCTGGATGAGACGGTGAATATCGCACTCAATCTGGCGAAGCTTGAAAAAGCCAGACCCGCGGAACAACCCGCTCCCGTCAAGTAATATCAATCAGGCACAAGAAATTGTGCCTGATTTTTTAACAGCGGCAAGATGCCGTAAATCAGATGCTACAAAATGTAAAGTTGTGTCTTTCTGGTGACTTACGCACTATCCAGACTTGAAAATAGTCGCGTAACCCATACGATGTGGGTATCGCATATTGCGTTTTGTTAAACTGAGGTAAAAAGAAAATTATGATGCGAATCGCGCTCTTCCTGCTAACGAACCTGGCCGTAATGGTCGTTTTCGGGCTGGTACTGAGCCTGACAGGGATACAGTCGAGCAGCGTTCAGGGGCTGATGATCATGGCCTTGCTGTTCGGTTTTGGTGGTTCCTTCGTTTCGCTTCTGATGTCCAAATGGATGGCATTACGATCTGTTGGCGGGGAAGTGATCGAGCAACCGCGTAACGAAAGGGAACGTTGGCTGGTCAATACAGTAGCAACCCAGGCTCGTCAGGCGGGGATCGCTATGCCGCAAGTGGCTATCTACCATGCGCCGGACATCAACGCTTTTGCAACCGGTGCGCGCCGTGATGCCTCTCTGGTTGCTGTCAGCACCGGTTTGCTGCAGAACATGAGTCCGGATGAAGCCGAGGCGGTAATTGCTCACGAAATCAGCCACATCGCCAATGGTGATATGGTCACCATGACGCTGATTCAGGGCGTGGTGAACACCTTCGTTATCTTTATTTCCCGTATTCTGGCGCAGCTTGCCGCGGGTTTTATGGGCGGAAATCGTGATGAAGGTGAAGAGAGCAACGGCAACCCGCTGATCTACTTTGCGGTTGCAACGGTTCTGGAACTGGTGTTTGGTATTCTGGCGAGCATTATCACCATGTGGTTCTCGCGTCATCGTGAATTCCATGCTGATGCCGGTTCGGCAAAACTGGTTGGTCGCGAGAAAATGATTGCCGCGCTGCAGCGCCTGAAAACCAGCTATGAACCGCAAGAAGCAACCAGCATGATGGCTTTCTGTATTAACGGTAAGTCGAAATCGCTCAGTGAGTTGTTCATGACTCACCCGCCGCTGGATAAACGTATTGAAGCTCTGCGTACGGGTGAATACCTGAAGTAATATGAAGTAAATACTAAAAAGCGCGTCCTGATCGACGCGCTTTTTTTATGCCATGGATCGTGGCTGAGTGATACGTAAACCACTGACACAGGCAGCAATCACTGCCAGAATAGCCGCAGCCATCAGCGAGACGTGCGTACCATTATCACCAAACTGATTTAGCATTAGCGCCACCAGTGCCGCGCCGCTACTCTGACCCAATAGACGAGCCGTCCCTAACATGCCACTGGCCCCACCGCTACGTTCGCGCGGAGCGGAGGTTATAATGGTGTGGTTATTGGGTGACTGGAATAAGCCAAATCCAGCGCCACATAAGATCATCGGCCAGATAATATTGATATCCGCAGGTGACGCTGGCAGCAGAACCAGGGAAAAAAGCCCCGCAGCCATGATGAATAACCCTAAAGCACCCAGCAATCCTGCATGTACGCGTTCAATCAAATAGCCTGCCAACGGAGCCATCACCATCGTTGCTAACGGCCACGGTGTCAGAAGTAAACCTGTTTCGACTTCACTACGCCCGAGCACGGTTTGCAGGTAAAAGGGAAGGGAAACCATTGCCAGCATTTGTGCGCAGAAAGAGCAAACAGATGTGCAAATAGAAAGTGAAAACAGCGGGATACGCAGTAAATCCACCGGTAGCAGCGGTACGGGAAGAGAAAGCTGGCGGCGAATAAAGAAAATACCAACGACAACCATTACCACCAGTTCCGCACCAATCAATGTCAGCGATTGCCCCTGAGCGAAACCACTCAATGCAGTAATAAGCAGGCCGAAGGTTAACGCGTTCATCACGGCGCTGGGCAGGTCGAAACGGGGTTTACTGGCGCGAGAACCATTGGGTGGTAGAAAACGCATCGCCAGAAGCAGGGCGATAATACCCAACGGTACGTTGATTAAAAATAACCATTTCCAGGATGCGATGGAGAGGATTGCTGCAGCAATTGTCGGCCCGGCAGCAGAAGAGACGGCAACAATAAACGAGTTTATGCCCATCCCTCTACCCAGAAAACGTTGTGGATAGATCAGGCGGATAAGTGCGGTATTAACGCTCATCAACGCTGCACCGCCGAAACCTTGTATGACACGCGCAAGGGTGAGCATTTGCAGCGAATCAGAAAGGGCGCAGAACAGTGAAGACAACAGAAAAACGACCAGACCGCATTTATAAATACGTCGATAGCCAAACATATCGCCCAGAAACGAAAACGAGAGCAGGGAGATGACAATGGCGATTTGATAGGCGTTCACTACCCAGATGGAACTGGCTGGCGTGGCATGAAGGTCCGTGGCGATTGTTGGCAGGGCGACGTTGGCGATTGCGCCGTCAAGGACAGCCATCGAAATACCAATCACAATGGTTAATATCGCACCGTATCGCTGGGGCAATGGCAGGCCGTCGGCCTGAACTTTTGGCATAGGAATTTTATATCTTTGGTGAATAATCAACAGGGGTATGATTCTAGCACTGATATTCACGGTGGATGTCGCAGAATTGTAACTAACCGGCAAAAGATGGATTGCGACCACCCAGGTGCGAAATTATAATAAAAAACAGTTCTGATTTTTATAAAACACTCGCAATGAGGTGATAAATGGCTAACGCAGATCTGGATAAACAGCATGATTCTGTATCTTCCGTGCTAAAAGTTTTTGGCATTTTGCAGGCGCTGGGTGAAGAGCGCGAAATAGGGATAACCGAGTTGTCGCAGCGCGTCATGATGTCAAAAAGCACCGTTTATCGCTTTTTACAGACCATGAAAACCTTAGGTTATGTGGCGCAGGAAGGGGAGTCGGAGAAATATTCGCTGACCCTGAAATTGTTTGAACTGGGCGCTCGCGCGTTGCAAAACGTCGATTTAATTCGTAGCGCAGATATCCAGATGCGTGAGATCTCCCGCCTGACCAAAGAAACTATCCACCTCGGCGCACTGGACGAAGACAGTATTGTTTACATCCACAAAATTGACTCAATGTACAATTTGCGCATGTATTCACGGATTGGGCGTCGTAATCCGCTGTACAGCACCGCGATTGGTAAGGTACTGCTGGCATGGCGCGATCGCGATGAGGTGAAGCAAATTCTTGAGGGCGTGGAGTATAAACGCAGTACCGAGCGGACCATCACCAGTACAGAAGCGTTATTACCCGTTCTGGACCAGGTGCGCGAGCAGGGGTATGGCGAAGATAATGAAGAGCAGGAAGAAGGGCTGCGATGCATTGCGGTTCCGGTATTTGATCGCTTTGGCGTGGTCATTGCCGGTTTGAGCATCTCCTTCCCGACGTTACGTTTCTCTGAAGAGCGTTTACAGGAATATGTTGCAATGTTGCATACCGCGGCGCGCAAAATTTCTGCCCAAATGGGTTATCACGACTATCCGTTCTGATGAGAGTAAGAACCTGTCTGAATATCAAACAGACAGGTTCTTTATTTAGCATGAGAAAAATAAAGTTGAAGGTGGCGTTATATTAAACGCACTTGCGATAAGAATATTTTACTCATGAGTGAGAATCTGGTTATTTATTACCCTTAACCATTATCGACCACAATATTGCTTTTACGTAACAACGGGCAATCTGTTATCCCCAGAAAACCACTTTTAGTGTGCAGGTATTGTACCGTGCTGGTGCCTCTGGCGGTCAGATAGGTACATTGCAAACCTAATCCCGCGGCATTCTCTTTGCTTCCAATCAAAACGCCATATCCGCTGAGTAATAATCCTATCCATACCAGTGCTATCAGCATAACTGTGCGAATGATGAATCGCATTACAACCTCTTCTGCTTGCAGTGAGTTATAGACTTGCATGGGGATCATGGCGGCAAAGACGGGGGCTTTTGTCAGGTCTTTTAAAGGATGCCCGGATGGAGTGACAGGCAGCAAGTCCAGTCCCGCTACCAAGGCACGTACTACCACCATTTTTCCGGCAATGTATTGCAAGGGCATACAGAGCAGGGCGGAATCTTCTTTTTGTAGTCCGAGGAAGGAACAGGTGAGGCAGGCGCTTTCCATCATGCGTTCTTTTTCTACATACAGTTCCTTGGGTTTGCC
>ENA-UENY01001276-UENY01001276.1-human-gut-metagenome-genome-assembly--contig:-NODE-1276-length-14383-cov-13.010275_pt1 | contig 14383 bp, 17 predicted proteins | sample MGYA00242886_ERZ507888 | MGnify/ENA primary metagenome ERZ507888 (study PRJEB26167, sample SAMN06115543) | human gut metagenome | host: Homo sapiens | place: China:Chongqing | collected 2014-11-10... | reverse complement strand
TCTGCCGGACTGGATGTGTACGAAGAAGAAAGCGAATATTTCTACGAAGACCAGTCCGACCGCATCATCGACGACGATGTGCTTGCCCGGCTGCTTTCATTCAACAATGTCATTGTGACCTCCCACCAAGCCTTCTTCACACACGAAGCACTGGAGAATATCGCAATGACGACATTACAAAATATCAGAGATTTTATCAACCATAAGCCTTTGCTAAATGAAGTGAAGAAATAAAACCTTTCCCCCACCCTCTTTGTTCATAAGGCATATAAACAACAAGAAAAAGGAGAACATTATGAAGAAAGTTATACATAAAGCAGATACAAGAGGACATTCTAAATATGAGTGGCTGGATAGTTACCACACTTTCAGTTTCGATGAATATTTCGATTCCAACCGTATCAACTTCGGTGCACTTCGTGTATTGAATGACGACAAAGTGGCACCCGGAGAAGGATTCCAGACGCATCCGCACAAGAATATGGAAATTGTCTCCATTCCACTGAAAGGACATCTGCAACATGGTGACAGTAAAAAGAACAGCCGCATCATCACCGTGGGAGAAATCCAGACAATGAGTGCCGGAACAGGTATCTTCCACAGCGAAATGAATGCAAGTCCCGTAGAACCGGTAGAATTTCTCCAGATCTGGATTATGCCGAGAGAACGGAACACACGCCCTGTCTATCAGGACTTCAATATCAGTGAACTGGAACGCCCGAACGAATTGGCAGTTATCGTTTCGCCCGACGGAAGCACTCCCGCTTCCCTTCTGCAAGATGCCTGGTTCTCTATCGGCAAAGTAGAAGCCGGAAAGAAACTTGGATACCATACACACCAAAGTCATGCGGGCGTCTACATCTTTCTGATTGAAGGAGAAATCATTGTAGACGGTGAAGTCATGAAACGCCGTGACGGAATGGGGATTTATGATACTAACAACTTCGAACTGGAGACATTAAAAGATTCACATATTCTGTTGATCGAAGTTCCTATGTAATGAACGAACAATTTAAATGCCAGATAATCTTATGGTAAAAATAAACATTGCAGATATCCGGCAAGAATACACGAAAGGCGGGTTGAGGGAAAATGAACTTCCCGGCGACCCGCTTTCGCTTTTCAGCCGGTGGCTACAAGAGGCGATTGACGCGGAAGTAGACGAGCCTACCGCCGTCATTGTAGGTACGGTATCTCCCGAAGGGAAACCTTCTACGCGTACCGTACTGTTAAAAGGGCTTCATGACGGGAAGTTTATCTTCTACACTAATTATGAAAGCCGTAAGGGAAAACAGTTGGAACAGAATCCACATATCTCGCTCTCTTTTGTCTGGCACGCTCTCGAAAGACAGGTACACATAGAAGGAATTGCAACGAAAGTCCCGCCGGAGGAATCGGATGAATATTTCCGTAAACGCCCCTATAAAAGCCGGATTGGTGCACGCATTTCTCCACAGAGCCGGCCTGTCAAGAGCCGGATGCAACTGATACGCGCTTTCGTGAAAGAAGCCGCCCATTGGATAGGGAAAGAAGTGGAAAGGCCCGGCAACTGGGGCGGATATGCCGTCACCCCCAACCGGATTGAGTTTTGGCAAGGAAGACCGAACCGGCTGCACGACCGTTTTCTGTATATCCTGAAAGAGAATGGAGAATGGCAAATCAGTCGCCTTGCCCCTTGATTTCGTCGATTTTTCTTGGCAACTTCAACTAGAATACGTAATATTGCAACTACAAAAATATTCAGCTTATGATACTGGATTACATTTATCATAGCGGTTTCGCCCTCGAAGCAGAAGGCGTCACCGTTATTATCGACTATTACAAAGACTCCTCGGAAGCCGAACATAGCCGGGGAATCGTGCATGATTACCTCTTGCAAAAGCCGGGTAAGCTCTATGTATTAGCCACTCACTTCCACCCCGACCATTTCAACCGCGAAATATTGACCTGGAAAGAACAACGGCCTGACATCCATTATATTTTCTCTAAAGACATTCTGAAATCTCACCGTGCCCAAGCCGAAGATGCCATCTATATAAAGAAAGGAGAAACATATGAGGACGAGACGCTCCGCATCGATGCTTTCGGTTCGACGGATGTGGGCAGTTCATTCTTGATTCACCTGCAAGATTGGAGTGTTTTCCATGCCGGCGATTTAAACAACTGGCACTGGAGCGAAGAATCTACCGAAGAAGAGATACGAAAAGCAAACGGAGATTTCCTTGCAGAAGTTAAATATTTAAAAGAAAAAGCGCCGGACATTGATTTAGTGCTGTTTCCGGTGGACCGGAGAATGGGAAAAGATTATATGAAAGGGGCAAAACAGTTCATCGAACAAATAAAAACTACTATATTTGTGCCCATGCACTTTAGTGAAGATTATGAAGGCGGTAATGCGCTTCGTAATTTCGCCGAAAATGCAGGATGCCGGTTTATCAGCATCACCCATCGGGGCGAAAGTTTTGAAATTACCAAATAAACACATAATAATTATGAATAAATTTACAATCCTGTTTCTTACCCTGTTCCTCGCATTGCCGATAGCAATGAAGGCAGATTCAGCAAAAGAAAAAAAAGACGACAGCAGGTATCTCGTGGGAGCTGTCCCCGAAGTAGACGGCAAAGTTATATTTTCTAAGGAATTTCAGATTCCCGGAATGAGTCAGGCACAAATCTATGACACGGTCATGAAGTGGATGACCGAACGTCTGAAAGAAAACCAAAATGTTGATAGCCGCGTTGTCTATGCCGACGAAGACAAAGGAACCATTGCCGGTATCGGAGAAGAGTGGATCGTGTTCAGTTCCAGCGCTCTTTCATTAGACCGTACGCTAATCAACTACCAGATCACCGTTACCTGCAAACCCGGCAACTGTCTGGTGGAACTGGAAAAAATCCGTTTCACATACCGTGATACAGAAAAGTACAAAGCGGAAGAATGGATTACCGACAAATACGCACTTAATAAAACAAAGACTAAGTTAGTCCGCGGATTGGCAAAATGGCGTAGAAAAACGGTAGACTTTGCCGATGATATATTTATGGATGTAGCTGTAGCCTTCGGAGCTCCGGATACCCGTCCGAAAATAGAGAAAAAGAAGAAAGAAGAAGAACAAAAGGCTCCGTCGATCGTTACAGCCACAGGGCCGATTGTTATTGGCGGTGCAGATAAGAAAACTGACATCAAAGTGACAACCGGCGAACCTGCCCAAAATGCAGTTCCTGCCGCCGATCTGACTCCTGCAACTCCTGTCGGCAAAGCTTCGGCAGATATGCCGGGTTATGTAGAAATCGACTTGAAACAGATTCCGGGTGAAGTATATGCTTTAATGGGAAGCGGCAAGTTAGTGATTTCTATCGGAAAAGACGAATTCAATATGACAAATATGACTGCCAACGCCGGTGGTGCACTGGGCTATCAGTCCGGTAAAGCCGTTGCTTACTGCACGCTTTCCCCCGACCAGTCTTACGAAGCAATGGAAAAGGCAGACAGTTATGCACTGAAACTCTACGCTCCGAACCAAACAACGCCTTCGGCTGTTATTGAATGTAAGAAACTGGCCTCACAGACTACTCCGCAAGCCGGTCAACCCCGTACTTATGTCGGTGAGATCGTGAAGCTCTTAATGAAAAAATAAAGTAGATCACAACAATGGAAATAAAAAGTAGATTTGACCATTTTAATATCAACGTCACCGATCTGGAACGAAGTATTGCCTTCTACGGGAAAGCACTCGGATTGAAAGAACATCATCGGAAAGAAGCTTCCGACGGCTCATTCATCCTCGTCTACCTGACAGATAACGAGACGGGATTTCTTCTGGAATTGACATGGTTGAAAGATCATACGGCTCCTTATGAGTTGGGTGAGAACGAGAGTCATCTCTGCTTTCGTGTAGCAGGTGATTATGATGCAGTCCGTGCCTATCACAAAGAAATGGGTTGCGTGTGTTTCGAGAATACCGCCATGGGACTGTATTTCATTAATGACCCGGACGATTATTGGATTGAGATACTTCCGCAGAAATAATTCATATGATAAAAAAGCGGGGCAGGATGATTATCCTGCCCCGCTTTTTTATCATTGTCTATGAAAATAAATAGCATATTCCTAAAATAACTGTTCCTATATAAAAGCAAACAAAAATAATACAAATATGATTCTTATTTTTTATGTCGATTTGCTCTTTTTTTCCTGATATCAGCTTTCATCTTCGCTGCACCCGAACCATGTTGCCCACGAATATATGTTGCCTTCTTAGCCTTTGTCTTCACTTTTTCATCTTCCTGTGGCTTGTCTTTCTTACCTTTAAAGACAATTCCACCCATGATTGCTTCTTCTATACTCATATATTAAGTTATTAGTATCATATTTCCGGCAGCAAAGATAACCCTTTTCTACGGATTTATTTATCTTTGCCAACTAAAACAATCGTAACGACCAATATGGCAACAACAATTCTCATCCCGGAAAAAGACCCAATGGGGGCTGCTATCTCCGATTTTTTCAACCTCCACAGAGCTGACCGCTTGCGAGTTTTTTCTTCTCAATTCGAAGAAGATGAAATTCCTGTCAAGGAGTTGTTCCGTTCCATGCCCTCCATGCCCATGCTGGAACGTACTGCCCTACAAATGGCCACAGGACAAATACTGGACGTAGGCGCAGTAACCGGAAGAAAGCTGAAAGCCGTCTACAGGGATCCCTTCTTCTTTTGTGGTGTCAATAAATTCCGTGATGGCATCGTCACAGTTTTCTTCCAGTTCGGGATAGTACATGGAAGAACCCAGATATCCTAGGGCATACTTGGGAAGCAGGGCAGACTTTCCGGTCAGATCTGTGTAGCGCTCGACAATCTGGCTGATAGATGGTCCGGCTATGAGGAACAGGTCAATATCGCCTCCATCTGTACGGAAACGGCTGTGGGGCTTCCAGTAGTTTCGTTTTTCACGTCCCATATCAAAGTCGCATTCCCAGGTACAGTGATAGAAGTAACCGACTGCCTTTTTTGTGCCAGGGTTTAATTTGATATAAAATGGAATGTGCTTATAGAGGGAATCGGTTTCTTTGGGGTCATATCCCATGGAGTCTCCGGGGCTCATTACCATAAATTTCTGAGCCTTATTAAATTCGCCGCTTTTTTCGCCGAAACCAAAAAAGCAGTCCTGAGCATTGATCTCACTTGTATGGATCCGGCGGTGGTTTGAATCCTCCAGATAGGCAAGATCCGGGATATCCGCATGAATCTGTGAGCCTTCACGGTCATATACACAGATTCGGAAAGGATCCTTTTCAATCACAACCTTGAGTTCTTTACCCTGAATTACAGCCTGCACTGCGCTGTCTTCAATCAGTTCGGCTTCTGCCGGTGCTACACGCTTTCTGTAATGCTTCATAAAGCCGTCCATTCTGTCTTCCCAGGCAGTCATTACCAGACTGTAGGATTCTTCGCAAAAATCGCCATCAAATCCTGCTCTGATTCTCAGAATATGATCTGTAAGAAAGAGAAGGCGGATTTCTATGCAGTTGGTGGAAATGCAGAAAACAGAGCCCTTCTTTGTTACATTGCCGGCATTCATACATACCTTCATCAATGAGTTCCTCCTGTTTGTAAAATGTATACTTTCGATCGGTTCTGTGGTAATATAATAATAAAACAGAATCGGCAAAACCAGACGAATATTGCAGTATATTGTAATAAATTTTACATTTCTTGCGTTTTTTTGTGTGGATGAAATAAAAAAAGAGAAAAGGATATAGAAAGTCAATAAAAATTATGGTGAAAATGTAAGCACTTACAACAAAAGACACAACTTAAATAAATGCAAAGGAGGAGGGAGTAGTAAAAATGATCGATCAGGCAGGCATCATGATGGCTCAGGGGGCTTTAATTGCCAGTGAACGTATCATAGGAGTCAATGATAATATGGCACAGTCCCATTATCATGAATATTTTGAGCTGTATTATCTTGAAACAGGAGAACGGTTTCATATGGTACAGGACCGGTGCTATAAAATGACAGCCGGTGAATTTATTATTTTCCCACCCTATGTAATGCACTATTCATATGGCGAAAAAGATATGCCATTCAAAAGGCTGGTGTTGTATTTCAGACAGGAGGAACTGGGATCAGGTGAGATATTCAGAGAGCTTTGCAGAGAACGGGGAATTTGCCGTCTGGATACAAAGAAGCGTACACAAATTCACCGGATTATGGAGCAGCTGTTGGAGGAGCAGAAGGATCCGGGACGTTTTACGGTAAGTTATCGCAAAGCTCTTTTAAATTTGCTTGCAGCTGTAATTGTCAGGGCAGATCTGCCTCCGGTCAGACAGGAGAAACGAAGCCGGATTAATGAAATAATAAGTTATATTCACAGTCATTATTATGAAGATTTAAAGCTGGAGTGCCTTGCGCAGCAGTTTTATATCAGCCCCTGGTATCTTTGCAGGGAGTTCAAGCGCTATACAAACAGCACACTGGTTAATTATATTAATGTAACCCGTATTATGAATGCTCAGAGGAGTTTTATGGAAACGGATAAAAATGTGACTCAGATTAGCCAGGAAGTAGGATTTTCAAGTCTGACCCACTTTAACCGGGTATTTAAAGCTGTAACAGGAACCACTCCTTCTGAGTACAAAAGACAGTTTCGTACCTATAAAGCTAAAACAGCCGATTCCCGGTAGCATATGAGCCCGGAATCGGCTGTTTCGCCTAGCGGATATTATTATCAGCCGGTATGATAATTGCGGCAATCACATAGGCAGCAACTCCTGCGCCTATGGTAACGCAGGTGAATATAGCCCAGGCCAGGCGCACGAGGGTGGGATCAATGTCAAAATATTCTCCGATCCCGCCGCATACGCCGCTGAGCATACGGTTGGAAACAGAACGGTATAATCGTTTATTCATAATCAGAAAGACCTCCTTTGTATTGAAATGTTAAATAAAGTTTTGGGCTCAGATGCAGTCATCCAGATGCTCCATAATCCGGTGAATCTGGTGGGGACGGAATCTGGGGTAGGCGGCGCCTCCCATGGCTGCTCCGCAGGCGGATAAGAGCAGTCCGCTGAGAAGAAAAATCAGGCCTGCAATGATGCAGAAACGTATCAGTTTATTCATCTCTGTGACCTCCCTTTATGAAGCATTCCGCTGATCCAGTCAATGATCCGGCATATAAGGCGGGGAATCAGTCGGCCGTAAAACAGAAGGCAGAGGGCTAAGAGGAGAAAGCCTGCTCCCAGGGCTGCCAGCCCTGTTCCGGCGGTAAAAATTCCCTGAACCGGGTGGATAAAAAGCGATATAATTCCCAGAGGAAGGGCAAGAATTGCTGTAATAAAAGCGCCTCCGGTTAAAACACCAAGACTGATAAGGAGAGCAAAAGCAATGCCAACTATGGCTGCGGTTAATCCTGCGATACTGCCTCCGATTCCCAGAAGAAGAGGCGCTCCTACGATAAGAAGGACGATCCACAAAAGAAGCTTTAACAGGCGGCTGGTTTTGGGGCCGGAACGCTCTGCTCCCGGATGAAAGGAACTGCGGCTTTGCTGTGCCTGTCCATACGTTTGGCCTGATTCGGATCCGCAGGAAGTATACGGATGTTTGCTGCGGTCAGCTCCGGTGAAGGTATCGGTTTCACGGTGCTGTTTTGCAAGCTCATAGCCCGGATCCTTAAAGCGGGAATTTTCATAGCCGCTGTCTGTAAATTCTCCTGTCTCATCCGGATTACTTAAAAGACTGATCCGGATAATCGCTGCGATCCGTTCCGGGCTTCCAAGCTCATTTGTGATATCGGTTTCATATCCAAATCCGGCCTCATCAAGATAATTTTCATAGTAATCCAGAGCGTCTGTTCGATCTTCATCGCTTATATCCTGAAGCAGATAGGAAAGCTGTTTCATAAACTGTTCTCGATTCAAGAGTCCCCCTCCTTTATGATGTGGGAAATCTTCTGGGAGTAGACTGCCCATTCTCTTTGGTAGAGCTGCAGCTGCAGCCGTCCCTGTTCTGTGAGCCGGTAATACCGGCGGTTTCTGCCGTCAATCGCCCGGTCGTAGACCTCCAGGCAGTCATCCTTCTGCAGACGCCGAAGCACCGGATACAAGGTAGATTCTGATATGTCAATGGCCTCGCGGACCTGTTGGGTGATCCGGTAGCCATAGGTTCCTTCCTTTTCCCGTGAAACGGCAGCCAGTACAATGGCATCCAGAAGGGCAGATCCGGTGTTGAATACCATAAGCATCCCCTCCGTGTGTTGGCGGCATGAAAATGTATGATCTGCCGCTGTGAATGATTACATCAATATTATATGATGTATAATATTATATGTCAATAAAAGAAAATCCAAAGAAAAAGGAAATGTTTGTTATTTTTTCTTAAACTATTTTAGAAACTGTTTACCATGTGGTCAAACTTCGTACACAATTAAAGGTTATACTAAAGGACATAAACAAGCAGTCAGAGCTTTTTACATAGAAGACAGCAGCATTTATCGCTGCAGCATAGATCACTAAGCCGGCGGGGTTGGCATATGGACAGCCTTGCCGGCTCAAACCAATTTATGGGGAGATTTCTCTCCCCACAGTTTCATACCGTACCGTTTTTTTCTTTTATCTTCAGTATTTCATCAAATCGGTTTTTATATTCCAGGATTATTTTTTCATTTCCGACTACAGATACCGGACCGGATTTTAAAAGACGGCAGATTAAATCTGACGCTTCTTTTTGGTCATTTACGGTACTGTTGCGTATATTGCGTATCATTTCATTAATGTATACAGTAGAGATCCCCATAATATATCTTCGCATAGCCCGCATACGGCTGTTCAGGATTCCGATGGGAGGGAGAGCCTGAGCATAGGCGCTTAAAATGTAACCCTGAAGATCCTCTGGTGTCAGCTTTAGTTCTGCCAGAGCCTGGCCGGTACGGTTAAATACGGAAAGTGTTGATTCGATATCAGGGTCTTCTGTGCTCCATAGGGTAAAATATCCGGCCGGAAGAAGAAAATCAATTCCGCTGTCATAGGCTCGTCCCTGATAGCGCACGGCAGGCTTTACATATTTATCGCCTGCTGCCAGAAGCCATGGAAGGAAACGGCCCTTAAATTCAGGAACCTTTTTAAAATCTCCCAGCATCCTAAGTTCTTCAAGAGAACTGTCAATGCAGGCGGCTGTCCGAAGAGACGGGGCCTGATCCCATGATGGAAGTGAAAGATGATTGGAAAACATGAAACCGTTTTCATTAAGCTCGGGAAGCTGGCTCAGCAACGTGGAGGCACGATCCAGGATGTGTTCCAGTGAAGCGTTTTCGGCAGCTGCCAGAAAGATCAGCTTTCTGCGGCTTACCAGCTTCTGGGCCAGGGTATATAATGAGCTGCTTATCTGGTTTGCGTCTGTCCTGGCCGCTTCATCATCGGGATGGGCCTGCTCCCTGATCAGGATGGTTAAAATATTCTTTAAAAAGTGGTATATCTCAGGTGAATTGAGCTGGAAACGGAAACGGCTGTCCTGCCGTATATACCGTTCTGCCAGACTGTAGGCTAGAGAAGAACCGTTTTCACTTTTGGACAGATCGTAGTCCGGGAGATATTTTTCAATCACCTGTGAAATCGTTTCCCTATCTTCGTAATTTCCATTTCTCATCAGCTCCAGAAGAAAATCCAGACTGATTTCAAAGTCCTCCGTAAGTCCCGACCACACCACGCTCATCATGGGCCGGCTGTTTTCGTCGGCATCTGCATCCGGATACAGTTCATCAAAGGTACAGTCATAAAGATATTCCTGTTCCATGTTTTTCTGCTGTTCCACACAGAAACGGCGTGTATCCAGTTCTGTGAGCAGCATCTGATACAATGTAAGATAGTTCCAGTCTTCCCCGCTTAGTTCGCTCAGATCAAAAAAGAGCTGGTAGCTGCCGATTCCTGCAAGAGGAGAAGGGGAACCGCAGCAGAAGATCCCATGGCGCAGGCCGGAGAAAAAGGGCGGATCCTCTTCGGGTTCGGGAAGCTGCTCCGGCTGAATCAGAAAATCAAGACAGCTTTTATCCTGGGCGCTCCATTTTTTAAAATCCGCTGTTTCACGGATGAGAGCCTGAAGCTCTTTTGGGGACATGGAAGCCTTTTTTTCTCTCAGCCACCGATCGCGTTCCTGTTCCAGAGCTTCTGCCAGACCGGGTACGGGAATGGCTGCAGACAGTACGGCTGACGGCGGGTTTAATACTTGCTTTGCCAGCCTGCGCAGAATGGACTGTTCCTGATCTGCACTGAAATGTGTGAAGGTACGTTCGTAAAGGGAGTAGTAGTCGGTTCGTCCGGTAAGGCTCCAGAAGCGTCCGATATCCTCGGACAGATGAAAGCCCAGATGGGGCGTTTCCCTCATAAGGAGATCGGCTAGCCTGTTTTCCTTTATGACTGCATGGTACAGCTCGTCTGCAATTCCATTTTCCGCCATGTCTGCAAGCCCCTGATTTACGGCCTGAAAAAACAGCTCCTGCTGTTCTTTATCCCCATTTTGAAGGCGGAATTTTAAAACCGGCCGGGCCAGCGCCGTATCCAGATAGACGTCGATAATATTGTTAAGGCCAAGGGATCTGGCGGCCCGTTGAACCGGAGAGGTATCCTGATCCATCATTCCGGCGCAGAACCCCATACAGATCACATCCTCCTGGGACAGCCCGCTTAGATCAATGGTATAGTCGATCACAGAGGAGTGTTCGGCCGGGCTTCCTTCATAGGCCGGACTTTTGACCTCTGTTTTTCGGAAACCGGAAGACACAGGCCCTTCAAAAAGGGGGCGAAGATTCAGGTTTCTGCTTTTGAAGCGTGATAAGTGTTTTTCATCCAGAAAACGCAGAACCGCCTCCAGGTCGGCGTCTCCGTAGAGGATCATCAGGCAGTTGGAATAGTCATAAAGCTGTTCGTAGGTTTGACGGATTTTTTCAAAGGTGATTTCTTTATAATGGAAATGGGCTCTTCCAAGAAGATTGGCTGCAATCTGCCCTTCATACAATGCCTGGGCAGCCGCGCTGTCCGCATTTTCCTCCAGATCTGTTAAATGCCCCCAGTCTTCGCTGAGAACCGTTCCCAGCATGGAAAGCTCTCCATCCGTATCCTCCAGTTCAAACCGAAGCCCCTCCCTCATAAAGAACCGATGATCCTTTAAAGCCTCCGGTTCTTCCATACAGCATAAAAAGACATCCATAAGCTTTATAAGCTGCTCCATGCTCAGGGAGCAGACCGGATAGCAGGTGCAGGTATTGTCCGTGATCCCGTTCATAAAGGTGGAATAGCTTTTGCTGTCCATGTCAAAGAACACATCCCGGCTGGGATAGGAAGGGCAGGAACAGAGCATCAGATGCTCTAATATATGGTTGGAATCCAGATTATCCAGCTGCGGAGTCCGGTAGATCAGATTAAACCCAAGCTCCCGGTCGTCGTTATGTATATATAAAAGTCTGGCTCCGCTGAAAGGGTGGAACAGTTCCGCAGTTTCAGCTCCCAGCATGGAAATTGAGTTGCGCTCTGTGACAGTAAAGCCCCACAGAGTCTGGCCTTTTTCGGGCAGCTTTGCCATGGCAAATCTCCTTTTTTATAAAATGCAGTGCGTAAAAAATGCTGTACCGGCGGCAGACGATCCGCAGTACAGCATATGGATACAGTTTTTATAAGAATCCGAAGCAGTGCTGTTTTATGCCAGCTGTGCCTTATATTCCTTTAATGCCTGTGCCAGCTGGTCAGGACATGAGGTAGGACGGGGGCCGCACTGAATGCCTTCCAGACGGCGGATCGCCTCATCTACATCCATACCCTCTACCAGTCTTGCAACGCCTTGGGTATTGCCGGAGCAGCCGCCTGCAAACTGGACATTGGTGAGCTTATTGCCGTCTACATCAAAGGTAATGGCTCTGGAACATACGCCGTGTGTTTTATATGTCATCATGTAATTAACCTCCAATTAAAATCGTTGTTTCATAGTCAATGCAGATTCGATTATGCCCCAAGGCGGGTGGATTGTCAAGAAGATTTGAGTTTCCGCACTTTACACCGTGTTCTGGCGTCTGGTGTTTAGGACTCCGGTTTTCTAATGGCCTTCAAAGTCGTCCTGAATACCAGATGCCAGAGCACACTGCAAAATGCGGAAACTCAAGCAAGAAGATGCTTGAAAAAATGGTGCAGGCCACAGTATAATTGAGAAAAAGCGGCTTTCAGACAGCGCCGCCGATCAGAATAAGGAGGAATTGCAATGATAGCAATTATCGGAGCCATGGATGAAGAAGTGGCTATGTTAAAGGAAAAAATGACAGAGGTACAGGTGGAGTCCCGGGCCTGCATGGAATTTTATAAGGGAAAGCTGGAAGGAAAGGACACGGTGGTAGTCCGTTCCGGCATCGGCAAGGTAAATGCGGCCATGTGCGCTCAGATTCTGGCGGACCGCTATGCGCCTTCCTGCATCATCAATACGGGAATTGCAGGTTCTCTGGACGCCCGGATCAATATCGGTGATATTGTGATTTCTACAGACGCTCTGCAGCACGATATGGATGCCAGAGCCTTTGGCTATGAAGCGGGGCAGATCCCAAGAGTAGATACGCTTTCATTTCCGGCAGATGAAACACTGGTTACTCTTGCAAAGGAATGCTGCAGCCGGGTGAATCCGGAGATCGGCACTTTTACAGGCCGTGTTGTTTCGGGGGATCAGTTTATTTCTGATAAGGATAAAAAGCAGTGGATCAGTGAAACATTTTCCGGTATGTGTACAGAGATGGAGGGAGCGGCCATTGCTCAGGTGTGCTATTTTAACCGTATCCCATTCCTGATCCTGCGCGCTATTTCTGACAAGGCAGATGACAGCGCCGGTGTAGATTACGCTGTTTTCGAGGCTCAGGCCATCCGCCACAGCGTAAACCTGATGACGGAAATGGTTCGCTGCATGTAGCAGCATTTTACCTTAAGAATCGTTTCGTGGGGGAATTTGACGAACGATTCTAGGGGTTCTCAACTTCCCAAATCCAATTCCCGGACTATAATAGACCTTACCGAAGCCGCTCGGATCATTTTCGGAAAATGCTCCAGACCTGCAGGGACGGGTTCGGCGGCCTGCAGCGGCCTATAGGCTGCAGAGAAATGATGGTAGTGTATAGAAAGGGGAATTGGTTATGATGAGTTTTTTGGAGACTGGAAGAGCTCTGTATCTGCTGGCAGCAATTTGTCTGGGAGGAATTATGGTAAGGCTTGCAGCGGGAAGCTTCTATAAACGTCTCATTCGGGAGAGCTCCAATCTGGCGCTTGCAAAAAACCGGTATCTGCGCGCCCTGCGCCAGAATGCGGAGGATACATACAGGATCAATATGGGAATGAACAACACCAGAGTATATCTGGAACGCCAGATTTACAGCCTGCGTTTTATGGGGATCAGCCTTCAGGGATTTGAAAATCTGGGAGGACAGCTGACGCTTTTATGCTTTCTCGCAGGAGGGGCAGCGGCGTTCCTCTCCTATTGGAACAGAAGCGATAATTACTACATTGTCCTGTATGGCGTTATGGGTATCTTTGGAGGGATGGCCACCGTGTTTGTGGATTACGGTGTAAATCTGGAGGCAAAGCGCCAGCATCTCCTTACCTGTCTTCAGGATCATGTGGAAAATGTAATGTGGTCCCGGATGGAGCGTGAGACGGCATCAGACCAGCAGCCTGCTCCGGCGGCAGAGGAAGAACGCCGGGAAGCGGCTCCTGTGCGCTCCATCGGAAGAGACCGCAGAGTTCATGCCAGACGCAGTGCAGAACAGACCGCAGCCAGCAGGGAAACTCTCAGGGAAGTATCCAGAGACGCCAGAGAGGACCGTTCCGGTGAAAACTGGCTTCAGGACCTGAACCCGGATCAGAAGCGGATGCTGGGTGAGATGCTTAAAGGATTTATATCCTGATCATAGTTATGAGATTTGGAGAGATGTGCTGCTCCCGGTTCCCTTGGGGACTGGGGGCAGCTTTTTGTATTGTGCGCCTAGCGGCGCACGTTTCTAACGGGTTAAAGTCCCGAATCCGCCCGGTAGTGGGAAGGATATAGCCGAAGGCAAGGGTGTCCATCGTGAGGTGGGATCTGAAGGAAGCTGGATGTGAGGAACATACTAACTCACGGGCAAATCTCTGACATTAACGGATGGCTCTATCACAGAATACGTATGTGTATATGGAAACAGTGGAAGAAACCTAGAACAAAATATAAGAATCTAGTCAAGCTGGGAATTCCAGAACACTATGCGGCAACAATAGCAAACAGTCGCAGAAAGTATTGGTATATCAGTAATAACAAAGCTGTGATTACCACCCAAAGTGACAATGCCGGGTTATGGGCGCTGGACACGCTGGCTGGAAAATATGGCTGGAAA
>ENA-UENY01001249-UENY01001249.1-human-gut-metagenome-genome-assembly--contig:-NODE-1249-length-14639-cov-9.425766_pt1 | contig 14639 bp, 9 predicted proteins | sample MGYA00242886_ERZ507888 | MGnify/ENA primary metagenome ERZ507888 (study PRJEB26167, sample SAMN06115543) | human gut metagenome | host: Homo sapiens | place: China:Chongqing | collected 2014-11-10... | reverse complement strand
GTCATACCAGCCCCTTATATCCTTCCCGCCCGCAATAAGGGCACGTACTTTGGGAGAATCCACCTCGCCGATGGAATTGAAGCTCCGTCAATGTATTTTGCACCTGTATATCCGAATATCAACCGTGAAGATCACACTATATTCGGAAACAAATCAGGTGGTCCTATCGGTTCCGGAGGATTCAGTATTTATCGCAACCCTTATGCAAGTATGGTACAAGGTAGTTCTAAGCAAAGCGCATATACCATTAATACGGCTTTCGAACTGGAACAGAAACTTGACTTCCTTACCAAAGGATTGAATTTTAAAGCACTGGTTTCTTTTAAAAACTGGTCGAAGACGACTGTCAATCGCTCCTTTTCACCTTACTTTTATGAATTGCAGAATCCTCAGGAGCAAGAAGACGGAAGCTATCTTTATGATTATAACTCTATCAGTAAGGGACGTACCGCTCTTGAGACATCGACTTCCACTACTGGCGACCGTCTGATGAACCTGCAGGCTACACTGAACTATCAGCGCATGTTCGGTGATAAACATGATGTCGGAGCAATGTTGGTATATCTTCAGCGCGAATACAATCTGAACAATCCTGACAATAACTATTACAATACATTGCCGGAACGTAATCAGGGGCTGGCCGGACGTGTTACCTATGCTTATGACGGACGCTATTTGGCTGAATTCAACTTCGGCTACAATGGTAGTGAGAACTTCGAAAAAGGAAGCCGTTATGGATTCTTCCCTTCACTCGCTGTCGGCTATCTTATCTCCAACGAGAAATTCTTCGAACCATTGACAAAAGTTATCTCCAACTTAAAAATACGCGCTTCGTACGGATTGGTAGGTAATGCGGATATCGGCTCCAACCGTTTCCCCTATCTTACTAAAGTAGATTTGGGTGGAGCCGGATTTGTATTCGGTGACCAGTGGCAAACCTCATCTAACGGAGCTACCATCACTACTTACGGAGCTGAAAAGGTGACATGGGAAATCGGTAAAAAGTATAATGTAGGATTCGACCTGGGATTATTCAACAAATTAAGCCTCAACGTAGATTTCTTTAGAGAAGACCGTAAAGACATCTTCCTTAGACGTAATACAATCCCTGCAGAAAGTGGTATCACCGGAGATCTCCGACCCTATGGTAATCTGGGTAAGGTACGCAATCAAGGCGTTGACATGTCATTGGACTATAATCACGCTGTCAGCAAAGACTTCATGATCTCTGCCAAAGGTACTTTCACATACGCTAAGAACCAATATATGGAAATAGACGAACCGGACTACGAATATGCATACATGTCACAAGTAGGACGCCCCCTGAATCAGTATAAAGGCTATATTGCATTAGGACTCTTCAAAGATCAGGAAGAGATTGACAACAGTCCAAAACAAATACTAACCGGAGTTGTGCAACCGGGTGATATTAAATATGCAGACCTCAATAATGACGGAAAGATCGACGGAAACGATCAAACTTACATTGGTAATCCGGAATTACCCCAAATCAGCTATGGTCTGGGAGTCAGTATCCAGTACAAAAAATGGGATGCTTCCATCTTCTTTCAAGGAGTAGGCAAAAGAAGCATCATGTTGAGCGACATCCATCCTTTCGGTGGAGAATCGTATGGTGTCATGCAATTTGTTGCCGATAATCATTGGACAGAGGCAAACCCGAACCCCGAAGCAATGTATCCGAGACTGACAAACGGGAAAAACAACAATAATAACCCCAACTCTACTTACTGGCTGAGAGATGGTTCGTATATCCGACTTAAAAACGTGGAATTAGGATACTCTTATAAATTTTTACGTGCCTATATCAGCGGACAAAACCTGCTGACATTCTCTAAATTTAAATTATGGGATCCGGAGCTCTATACCTCAAACGGATTAAAATATCCGACACAAATCATGGGTTCCATCGGTTTACAGTTCACTTTTTAAAAATCTGAATAATTATGAAACTAAAAAATATAATTGTAGCTTTACTAATCGGAGCTAGCTTACACTCTTGTGATTATCTGGACATTGTACCCGATGACACCCCTATTTTGGCTGATGCGTTCAAGAACGAACAGACTGCCGAGAACTTTGTCTTCGCCTGCTATTCTTTCATTCCCAATTATCTGAACTTCCGTCAGAACTTCAGTTGGTGCACAACTCCGGAAACTGTCGGATCTGCCCACTGGACCACTACTTGGTTCACCTTTATGAGAATGCAACAAGGATTGTACAATTCTGCTGATCCAATCATTGATGTGTGGCAAAGTTCATACAACGGTATCCGCCAATGTTATACGTTCTTGGATAATATTGATGATGTAAAGCCATCACAAATCTCAGAGGCAGACCTCGCAGCCAAGAAAGTACTTTGGAAAGGTGAAGTAAAATTTCTGATTGCCTACTACCACTACCTGCTATTACAGAACTACGGTCCTATAGTCATACTGGACGAAGCAATCCCTCTTAATGCACCCAAAGAAGAACTTTTCAAGCCGCGTGTACCCTATGATGAATGCGTTAGCCGAATTGCTCAAATGTTCGATAATGCCTCTGCCGACCTGCCTATGACAGTGAAAGCTTCCAACTACGGTCGTGCTACAAAAGTCATTGCACAAGCACTAAAGGCAAGAATGTACTTGTACGCAGCCAGCCCACAGTTCAATGGGAATGCTGATATGTATAAGAATTTCAAGAACAAGGACGGACAGTTGCTCATGAACCTGACTTATGACAAGAATAAATGGAAAACTGCCATGGACGAATGTAAAAAGGCAATCGACATGGCACATCAAGCCGGAGCAGAATTGTATAAGTATACAAAGAAAGGTAATCTGCCGGAATTCAACCAAGCCATTGCCAATGCACGTAACCTGGTTGTAGACGCATGGAATAAAGAACTGATCTGGGGATATAGTGGCTGGAAAGAAACATGGGCCGATGGAAACTCTATTCAAACACACGTAATTCCCAAAGGTATCAGTACTTCCTCGGGAGCACCTTATGGAGCTTTAGGTGCAACGGCTTTCAGTGCGGACATGTATCTGACCAAGAACGGACTTCCGATAGATGAAGATCCAGAGTTTGATTATGCACATCGTTTCACAGTAGCCGAAGGGGATTCGGTAGCAGTGCTCCATCGCAACCGTGAACCACGTTTCTATGGTTCTATCGGCTTCAACCGCGGGGACTACCTGATCAACGGAGACACCATTAACCTCAAAATGCGCTTCAAAGAGCAAAATGGAACACGTGATGCGGGAAGTGACCAATTATATGGATCGTATGCTATCGCCAAACTGGCTCATCCAGAAACTTTTGTTAGTGGTACCAGCAACTCTCTGGTAGCTTTCCCTTTCCCTATCATCCGCTTAGGAGAATTGTATTTGGACTATGCAGAGGCTTACTTTGAATACAATGGAACACTGGAAGGAGATGCACTTACTTACTTCAACCTGATCCGCCAGAGAGCCGGTATTCCTAATGTAGAAGTTTCCTACAAAGGACTTCCGTCCGGAGACAAACTTCGTGAGGTAATTCATCGTGAAAGAACCATAGAGCTGATGTTCGAAGGACATATGTCATACGACTATCGCCGTTGGCTGATTGCCCTGAAAGAATGGAGCGGTATGGAAAATGGTATGATCGGATTGAACTCTTACGGTACAACCAACGAAGAGTATTATAAAAATGCACGTTTGGATGCTCAACCATTCATCTTCAGGGATGAACAGTATTTGAGTCCAATCAAACAGGATTACCTGAATGTAAATTCAAATCTGGTCCAGAATCCGGGTTGGTAATTCATCTTTCCTAATAATATAAATTAGCCTGTATATACCTACCACCGGACAGGGATATACAGGCTATTTTACCTTACAAAAACAACACCTTATGAAAAAGAAGAAAGTTACTACTTATTGCTGCCTCCTGTTATTGGCAAGCTTTTTCACAACTGTCACGGCACAAAACACAAATACTCCCATGATGGGGTGGAGTTCATGGAACACCTTCCGAGTACATATTAATGAAGAACTAATTAAAGAGACAGCTGATGCCATGGTCAACCGGGGTCTGAAGGATGTAGGCTATGGATATGTGAACATAGACGACGGATACTTTGGAGGACGAAATTCGGAAGGACGTCTTTTTGCCAATAAGAAAAAATTCCCGAATGGGATGAGAGTCCTGTCCGACTATATTCATTCAAAGGGATTGAAAGCCGGTATATATTCTGATGCGGGCAGCAACACTTGTGGCTCCATCTATGACGCAGATACACTCGGTATCGGTGTAGGGCTTTGGAAACACGATGATATAGACTGCCAAACCTTCCTCAAAGACTGGGGATATGATTTCATTAAAATAGACTGGTGTGGCGGTGAAGCAACCGGACAAAGTGAGCAGCAACGTTATACGGATATCTACAAAGCGATCAGACGGACAGGACGGACAGATGTTCGATATAATATATGCCGTTGGCAGTTTCCGGGCACTTGGGCTACCCAGTTGGCAGGTTCCTGGCGAATCCATACAGACATCAATCCACGATTCACAACAATCGACCGAATCATTGAAAGAAATCTCTACTTAGCACCTTACGCAAGCCCGGGGCACTATAATGACATGGATATGCTTGAAGTAGGAAGAGGGCTCACGGAAGACGAAGAAAAAACTCATTTTGGAATATGGTCTATCTTGTCCTCCCCGTTAATGATCGGATGCGATCTTCGTACAATTCCTGAAAAAACTTTATCGATCATTACCAATAAGGAAGTGATCGCATTAAATCAGGATTCATTAGGTCTGCAGGCTGAAGCCATTGAACGGGGAAAAGACTATCTGATTTTATCAAAAGCCATTCAGAAACGTGAAGGCAAACTACGTGCAGTAGCACTATATAACAGAAGCAATACAGATCAGCAGATCAGAGTCGATTTCGATAAGCTCTATTTATCAGGGGATGTACGAGTGAGAGATCTATGGAACCATCAAGAAATGGGAACATTCACCGATTACTATGAAACGCTAGTTCCTGCACATGGAACAGCTTTAATAAGACTTGAAGGTAGCAAACGTCACGACCGGACATGTTATGAAGCTGAATATGCTTTCATGCAAGAATTTCTGCCAGACAACAAACAGGCAGCTCATTTTACACCAAAATCAGGAGCCTCAGGAGAATATATTATGAAAAATCTTGGAAATTCACCTTCCAATTGGGCAGAATTCAGAAACGTGTATATTAGCAAAGGAGGAGATTATCAACTTAAGTTAACTTATTATTCAGGTGATAAACGCGATATCCAAATAGCTGTAAACGAAACAGAATATAAACAGTCTAACCTCTATTCCGGTACATGGGATCAAGCAGCTACAACAACGATCAAGGTTAAACTTCGCAAAGGCTATAACACGATACGTCTGTATAATTCGTACGGGTGGGCACCCGATATTGATAAAATGGAAATCATCAAAGGTCGTTAACAATAGGTAAACATATAATCCATACGAGTGTTACAGACTTCCGTAACACCCGTATGGTCTTTATGATTACTTTGTTATTCCAAGAACACAGCCGTCCCACTAGCAGTTACCATCAACATACTGCCACTTCCCCCAACTGTTTCGTAATCCAAATCAACTCCGATCACAGCATTAGCGCCCATTTGGCGAGCCTGTTCAGACATTTCTTTCAAAGCAGTATCTTTTGCCTCACGAAGCACTTCTTCGTATGAACCGGAGCGTCCGCCTACTATATCACGAATACTGGCAAAAAAGTCACGGAAGACATTGGCACCTATAATAGTTTCTCCGGACACAATGCCATAATAAGTGGTTATTCGTTTTCCTTCGATGATTGGAGTGGTTGCTAATAACATAATTCTTGTTTCATTTAGAGGTTTATATTAATATTAGACGATAAAGAAAGAAAAAGGTTGCAGGAATCCTTCATTTATTATCTATTTATACGGATCGGTCGTTGGAAGTAATACTGTACGGTACTTGCTCCGCCTTCCCTTAGTTGACGGAGGAAAAACAGACCTCCTCCCCAAAAGAGTTAAAGACAGAGCCCTAAAGTCATTCAACACATTTCAGCAAGCCCCTATCAAACATAAAAAAATGTCGCAAAAGCAACAGCTTTCACGACACTTCAATATCTGTCAGAATACACATGCCTCAGAACATCTTACTGACCCGTTCGATACCAGCTACAAGAGCATCAACTTCCTCTTTTGTATTATACACAGCAAATGAGGCGCGAACCGTACCTTCAATGCCTAAACGACGCATTAACGGTTCTGCACAATGGTGTCCCGTACGGACAGCAATGCCCAATCGATCAAGTAAGGTACCCAGATCCAAATGGTGTATATCGCCTACCAAGAATGAAATTACACTGCTTTTATGCTCAGCCTCACCAAAAATACGCATGTTCGGAATTTCTTTCAGCCGTTGCATAGCATAAACTGTAAGCTCATGTTCATGTAATGCTATTGGGTCTAAGCCAATACCTGTGACATAGTCCAGCGCTTTGGCAAGCCCGGTAGTGGCAATATAATCTGGGGTTCCAGCCTCGAATTTAAATGGTAATTCACCGAAGACAGTCTTTTCAAATGAGACAGACTGAATCATTTCTCCTCCACCCTGATAAGGCGGAAGACGTTCGAGCCAATCTTCCTTTCCATATAAGACGCCTATTCCGGTAGGCCCATATATTTTATGACCTGAGAAAACAAAGAAGTCAGCATCCAAATCCTGTACATCCACCTTCATGTGAGGAATGGATTGAGCACCGTCAATCATAACAGGTACTCCATGAGCATGTGCCGTGGCAATCATCTCTTTCACCGGATTGATTGTTCCCAGTACATTGGACACTTGGGTTACGCTGACAATCTTAGTACGTTCAGAAAAAAGATTTTCGTACTCTTCAAGTAACAGCTCACCTTTATCATTCATCGGAATGACTTTAATCGCAATCCCTTTACGGGCCGCCAACAACTGCCAAGGTACGATATTACTGTGGTGTTCCATCACTGAAACAATCACCTCATCACCCTCTTGCATGAACTCTTCACCAAAACTGGAGACAATTAAATTAATGCTCTCCGTTGTCCCGCGAGTGAAAATGACCTCACGAGTACTACGGGCATTAATGAACTGACGTACAGTCTCACGTGAAGCCTCATGCAGCTCCGTCGCCTGCTGAGACAAGAAATGAACTCCCCGATGTACATTCGCATTGACCGAATAATATTCGTCTACAATCGAATCGATCACCAGGCGAGGCTTCTGAGTAGTCGCACCGTTATCTAAATAAACCAAAGGCTTGCCATATACCGTACGGCTAAGTATGGGAAAGTCCTCACGTATCTTATGAATATTCATTTTATCACTGATTATTTGCAAATAGAACATCCCTGGCACTTATTCAGTTCACCGCGGAAACGTTTTTCAACCAACAAATGCAGACGATCTTTCAACGCCTCCAGACGAATGGTATCAATCACCTCGTTGACAAATGCAAACATCAGCAACAGACGGGCCTCCTTTTCGGCGATACCACGAGCACGCATATAGAAAAGAGCGTTTTCATCCAGTTGACCTACAGTAGCTCCATGAGAGCATTTTACATCGTCGGCATATATCTCCAGTTGCGGCTGAGTATACATACGGGCATCACAAGTAGCACAGAGGTTACGGTTTGTCTGCTGAGAACTGGTATGTTGCGCATCAGGACGTACCAGTACCAAACCGGCAAAAGCTCCCACAGACTGATCGTCAAGAACATATTTAAACAACTCATTGCTGGTACAATTCGGCACGGCATGATCTATCGAGGTATTATTGTCCACGTGTTGGTTTTTATCAGCAATGGCCATACCACAAAGATTGATCTCGGCACCTTCACCGGCAAGGGTAACTTCTGTCGTATTACGGGTTGTCCCGTTATGAAGTGTCATTCCATTAAGCAATACATTGCTGTTTGCTCCCTGTTTCACATACAAATTACTGAAACGCACTGTACTGGTATGAGTCTCTTCCAATTCATAAAGATCGAAAACGGAGTTCTCTTCTGCAAACACTTCAATAACTTGAGTTGCCAAGAAGTTTACATTATCCATTGCATGATCGCAAATAAGCAAACGGGCCTGAGCCCCTTCTTCAAGGATAATCAACACACGGCGGTTTACCATGAAATTAACATCCGCACGAAGTATATTGACCAGTTGAATAGGTCTATCGACGATCACATTCTTCGGAACATACATCAATACTCCATCCTGTGCAAAAGCTGTATTAAAAGCCGTAACCGCATCTTTCGAAGTATCAGCCAACTTACCATAATACTTCTTCACAAGTTCCGGATGCTGTTCAGCCATATTTCTCAAACTACCGAAGATAACTCCTTCAGGCAATCCGGACTTAGGAAGCGCCTGATTGTAGAATGCATCGTTCACTACAAAAAACAATGAAGTGCTCATGTTCGGAACATCACATTTAAACACTTCATAAGGGTTCACCGGAATGGGCAGCCGGTTCAAGTTCAACCCATAATCCGGCTCAAAGAATTTACTGACATCCGTGTATTTGTATTTCTCTTGTTTCCGTGTAGGAAACCCCTGACGTTCGAAATCAGCAAAAGCTGTTGCCCGGGGGGCATTCAACGCCTCAGCGCTATGACGACAGATCATCGCCTCACACTGAGAAAAGAGATCTATATATTGCTGTTCTGCATTCATAATTAAACTCATTCTCCTAATTCCTTCTTAATCCAATCATATCCCTTCTCTTCCAACTCAAGAGCGAGTTCCGGACCGGCAGTCTTTACAATACGTCCTTTGTAAAGAACATGTACAATGTCCGGCTTTATATAGTCCAGCAGACGCTGATAGTGGGTGATGACAATACAACTGGTATCGGGAGTTTTCAGTTTATTTACTCCTTCGGCTACAATACGAAGCGCATCGATATCGAGTCCGGAATCAGTCTCGTCTAAGATACTGAGACGGGGTTCGAGCATAGCCATCTGAAAAATCTCATTCCGTTTTTTCTCTCCACCCGAGAAACCTTCATTTACCGAACGATTGGCCAATTTATTATCCAACTCGACCACTGCACGCTTTTCACGCATCAATTTCAAGAACTCACTGGCTGTCAAAGCGGGTAATCCTTTGTACTTACGCTGTTCATTGACAGCAGCACGCATAAAGTTCACCATGCTTACGCCCGGGATCTCCACCGGATACTGAAAACTAAGAAAAATACCTTCGTGACTGCGATCTTCAGGGCTCAATTCCAAAAGATTTTTACCATTAAACGTGATGCTTCCTTTCGTCACTTCGAAAGCAGGATTACCTACCAGAACAGACGAAAGCGTACTTTTACCCGAACCGTTAGGTCCCATAATGGCATGTACTTCGCCCGGCTTCACCGTCAGGTTAATGCCTTTCAATATCTCTTTGCCGTTAATGCTGGCATGCAGGTCTTTTATCTCTAACATGATCTTATCAATTATTTCATTATCTATTCTTTTCCAAAAATAACCTCGTCCAACCATTGTAATATGGAATTTCCGTCCGTCTGCGTAATAGTAAAAGGGAAGTTAACCTTTACCCCTACACTTACGGTCTGCCGCATCCCATTGCTACGTACAAATCCGGTTCCACGAGAATTGGTCTTCTCTATCTCTCCACTTATCTTTCCGGCAATGCCCATCCGGAAATTATATTCCAAGGTGAGAGCAAGACAAGAAAGAAAATATATATCAGCTCCCACCACAGGAGAAACTGTGAATAATGGTTCTTTAATTCGGTATCGATAATCGTAATCTTTACGAAACTCTTGCCTTGAAGGATCGTAATAACTGTTACTACCCATCCCCTCCTGCCTTCGTGGAGAGAGGTTCCATCCAGTAGAAAGTCCCCCATAAGGTTGGATTGCAAACCGTTGTGGTAAGAAATAATACCGCCCTCCTATTTCCAGATTACTCATTGAGGCAGAAATACCTGGATTCAAACCTATTTCTTCACCTGTATATCCTCCTTTCAGAGAGAAACGGGTATAAGGAATATAATACTCCAACATTAAAGTATGTATATGTCCTGCAGAAACAGCTTTTCCCGAAAGTGTATTCTTTGTGACTATCGGCCAATTTCCTCCCCAAGAGCCACTGATCGCCCACCTCCTTTCTTGATCGTCAAGGTTTTGTGCCAGTACTACACCAACATAGGACAGGAATATCAATAGCCAACCAACACGTTTCGTCTTCATTATCCTACACTGCCTTCAAGAGAGATCGTAAGTAGTTTCTGAGCTTCTACGGCAAATTCCATTGGAAGTTTATTAAGTACCTCCTTAGCATAGCCGTTTACGATCAATCCAATGGCATCTTCTGTAGAAATACCACGCTGATTACAATAAAATATCTGATCCTCACTAATCTTACTGGTAGTCGCTTCATGCTCTACAACTGCCGTTTCATTATGGATATCCATGTAGGGAAAAGTATGTGCACCACACTTATCACCCAACAGCAATGAGTCACACTGGCTATAATTACGGGCATTATCAGCCTTTTCAGCTACACGGACCAACCCACGGTAAGAGTTCTCGCTCTTCCCGGCAGATATACCCTTGCTGACAATCGTACTACGGGTGTTCTTACCTAAATGAATCATTTTAGTACCTGTATCTGCCTGCTGATAATTATTCGTCACAGCTACAGAATAAAACTCTGCAGTAGAATTATCCCCGGAAAGAATACAAGACGGATATTTCCATGTAATAGCCGAACCTGTCTCAACCTGGGTCCATGAAAGTTTACTGTCTACTCCTTTGCAATTGCCACGTTTTGTCACAAAATTATAAACTCCACCTTTGCCTTCGGCATCGCCCGGATACCAATTCTGCACGGTGCTATATTTCACTTCCGCACGATCATGTACCATGATTTCGACAATAGCAGCGTGTAATTGATTCTCATCTCTCATTGGAGCTGTACACCCCTCCAGATAGGAAACATAGCTATCGTCATCAGCCACAATCAATGTACGTTCAAACTGACCGGTATTGGCAGCATTAATACGGAAATAAGTAGAGAGTTCCATAGGACAACGTACCCCCTTGGGGATATAGACAAAAGAACCGTCTGAGAATACAGCCGAGTTTAATGCCGCGAAGAAGTTGTCTCTATACCCAACAACAGATCCGAGATACTTTTTCACCAAGTCGGGATGTTCACGCACAGCTTCACTGAATGAGCAAAAAATAATACCTTTCTCCATCAGTGTTTCCTTAAAGGTCGTTTTCACTGACACAGAGTCCATCACTGCATCCACAGCCATACCACTCAATGCCATCTGCTCCTCCAGTGGAATGCCGAGTTTATTGAATGTTTTTATCAATTCCGGATCAACTTCATCCATACTCTTCGGGCCCTCCTTCTTTTTCGTAGGATCGGCATAATATGAGATTGCCTGATAGTCAATTTCCGGTATACGCAAATGTGCCCAAGTAGGCATCTCCAGCGTTAACCAATGACGATAAGCTTTCAGACGGAACTCCAGCAACCACTCCGGCTCGTTCTTTTTAGACGAGATCAAACGTACCACGTCTTCATTGAGTCCCTTCTCTATGATATCTGTATGTACCTCCGTAGTGAAGCCGTATTTATACTTCTCCTGCGTGAGTTCTTTTACATATTTATTGGGTTCTTCTTGTTGCATCATTTTTATTTGAATATATATTGTTGTGTAACCTCTTTTGCTGCGGGAAAGAAGATCCCCGCAAAGCTTTCCATAGGATAATATAACAAGGACTGCTCCTTCTTTGTTTGGCTAATCAACTGACTATCGGAGTCTATAAACTGAATGACACAGATAACCAAGCTCACCAATAAAAGATATTTCAAAGCTCCGAGCCCGGCTCCAAGCATGCGATTCAGCCAGCCAAGTGAAACCGCCTCCAATGCCTTGGTTAATACTGAAGCCACCAATGTAAAGATTAGCGGTACAGCGATCCAGATAATGACAAATGCCAGTATCTGCGCCACAGTCATGGAGTCGGTCACCGTAGGGCATAACTTCACAGCCAGTGAGGTGTACAAAGCTTTTGCTGCCAATAGCCCCACAATTAATCCGAGAATGGAAGCAAGCTGCCGGATAAAGCCCTTCATAAATCCGACAATAACACCGGCTCCAAGAGCAATCAGTATGATAATATCTATGGTCGTCATTCTATGTAAAACAAAAACGGAGACACGGAGTTGTAATCACTCTGTGCCTCCGTATATTTTCAGTTTCGTGAGAATTATAAAGTTTGCTTCACTTCTACTTCTTCGTAAGTTTCAATCATATCACCTACCTTCAAATCGTTGTAGTTAACAAGACTGATACCACATTCGAAGTTTGTACCTACTTCCTTCACGTCATCTTTAAAGCGCTTCAAAGCATTGATGGAACCTGAGAAGATTACTATACCATCACGGATCAGGCGAGCCTTATCCGAACGTTTCACCTTGCCCTCTTTCACAACAGCACCGGCTACTGTACCCACCTTAGTAATGTGGAATACCTCACGCACTTCGATAGTAGCAGTTACTACCTCTTTCACTTCCGGAGCAAGCATACCTTCCATAGCAGCCTTCACCTCTTCGATAGCGGCATAGATAACAGAGTACAAACGTATGTCCACACCTTCCTGTTCGGCAAACTTACGTGCGGAAGCCGATGGACGTACCTGGAATCCAATAATAATAGCATCCGAAGCAGCTGCTAATGTCACATCCGATTCCGAAATCTGACCTACAGCCTTATGGATCACATTTACCTGGATCTGTTCGGTAGACAGCTTGATTAACGAATCACTCAAGGCCTCGATAGAGCCATCCACGTCACCTTTCACAATTACGTTCAGTTCCTGGAAGTTACCCAGCGCAATACGACGTCCCACTTCATCCAGTGTCAACAGTTTCTGAGTACGCAGACCCTGTTCACGCTGTAACTGTTCACGTTTATTGGCAATCTCACGGGCTTCCTGATCAGTCTCAATCACGTGGAAAGTATCACCTGCAGCAGGAGCACCATTCAAACCCAGAATCAATACCGGTTCCGATGGCCCTGCCTGGGCTACACGCTGGTTACGTTCATTGAACATGGCTTTTACACGGCCGTAGCTTGTTCCGGCAAGTACAATATCACCCACCTTCAGCGTACCGTTAGAGACCAATACAGTCGCAACATATCCACGTCCCTTATCCAAAGTTGATTCGATGATAGAACCCGTAGCATTACGATTCGGATTTGCCTTTAAGTCGAGCATTTCTGCTTCAAGAAGTACTTTCTCCATCAGTTCAGGAACTCCGAGACCCTTCTTAGCTGAGATATCCTGTGACTGATATTTACCACCCCACTCTTCTACGAGATAATTCATCTGAGCCAATGTCTCTTTAATTTTCTCGGGATTAGCATGAGGCTTATCTATTTTATTAATAGCAAATACGATAGGAACACCTGCTGCTGCTGCATGATTAATGGCTTCTTTGGTCTGGGGCATTACATCATCATCGGCAGCTACAATAATAATTGCGATATCGGTCACCTTTGCACCACGGGCACGCATTGCAGTAAATGCCTCATGTCCCGGAGTATCGAGGAACGTAATCTTACGTCCATCTTCCAATGTAACATGATATGCACCAATATGCTGTGTGATACCTCCGGCTTCACCTGCAATTACATTTGCTTTACGAATGTAGTCAAGCAACGAAGTTTTACCATGGTCTACGTGTCCCATAACTGTAACAATCGGAGCACGATGTTCCAGATCTTCCGGCGCATCTTCCTCTTCAACAATGGCTTGGGCTACTTCTGCACTGACATATTCAGTCTTAAATCCAAATTCTTCAGCCACAAGATTAATCGTTTCTGCATCCAGACGCTGATTGATAGAAACCATCATACCAATGCTCATACAAGTTCCGATAACCTGATTTACAGATACGTTCATCATGCTTGCCAATTCATTAGCAGTCACAAATTCTGTCAGTTTCAGTACCTTGCTTTCTGCCATTTCCTGATCTTCCAGTTCCTGCATACGGTTGGACGCCATGTCACGTTTTTCTTTACGATATTTGGCACCTTTGTTCTTACCTTTGCTTGTCAGACGAGCCAACGTTTCTTTAACCTGCTTTGCTACATCTTCTTCGCTTACTTCCTGCTTTACTACAGGTTTTTTGAAGCGGTCTTTATTATTGTTATTACGGTTTCTATTCTGTCCGCCGCCACCTTGTTGATTTCCTCCACGGTTATTATTCGTACGCTCACTGTTTGGAGTAGGGTGTGCAAAATTAGAAGCAACATTGTTCACATCTACTTTTTCTTTATTATTGTTGATGCGATTACGTTTCTTCTTACCGTTAGGATCAAGGTTTTCCTTACCAACGACCTTAGCTTGTTTACTATCTTCTTTACGGATTTCCTTGATGATGGCTTCCTTCATCTGTTTCTTCTGATCCTGACGAAGCTTTTCCTTCTCTTCACGCTCTTTCCGCTTTTCCTCTTTCGATTTCTTTTTCGGACGTGTCGACTGATTTAATGCAGCCAAGTCAATCTGCCCGATAACATTAA
>ENA-UENY01001243-UENY01001243.1-human-gut-metagenome-genome-assembly--contig:-NODE-1243-length-14705-cov-5.638980_pt1 | contig 14705 bp, 14 predicted proteins | sample MGYA00242886_ERZ507888 | MGnify/ENA primary metagenome ERZ507888 (study PRJEB26167, sample SAMN06115543) | human gut metagenome | host: Homo sapiens | place: China:Chongqing | collected 2014-11-10... | reverse complement strand
TGCAGATGTATTTGAAGAACACGCAAATGAAATCTTTGAGGAGGCAGAAAACCGTCTTCACGCTCAGAAGGCTGTTCTTGTTGAATGTATGGCAGATGAAATGCCTGAAAAAGTTTGATGACAGTTTGATTCTCTAAAACTTCATAAAAAGCAAAAAAGTCACATTGCACAACAGTAAGATAGCTGTTTTGTGCAATGTGACTTAATTTTTATTGCAAAACGGAGTATAATTCCATTGGGGGATAATAGCAAAATCAGAATTGCAGGTGTATAATTATGTTAAGCAATTACATGTTTTATGTCGAAAAAGGAAGTCTTTAAAATGACAAGAGAACAAAAACAGCATATTCTGCATTTTGCAGTCAGCTCTCTGGGCGGATTTATGGGCGGATATGCAATTTTCAATCACTGTGATGTGTTCGGTAACGCACAGACAGCAAATATGATTCACCTTGTCAGCAAAATTTTTACTGGTGATTTTGAGGGCGTTGTGTTTATCGTCATCGCTCTCCTTACATATATTCTCGGCAATGTTTTCTTTGTAATTGCCGACCGTTTTATTAAGCTTGAAACCAAAACCGTCAGCCTTATTGCAAGTGCGGCTGCACTTCTGATTATCGGAATTTTTCCGAATATTTCAAACAACTACCTTGCAATTCTGCCGATTCTGTTCGTAACTCCTGTTTTGTGGAATTCATTCAGAACAGCCGGAAGTTATGTTACATCTCCGATTTTCTCGACAAACAACCTTCGTGTTGCAACGGTTTCAACATTCACGGGTATTATTGACAAAGACAAGGATATGACGAAAAAGGCTAAATTCTATTGGCTTACGCTTGCAAGCTATCATATAGGTGTTGTCCTTGCCTGCGTTCCGAGTGCCTTTATCGGTGTGAACAGCATCTGGTTCGGCTTTGTAAGCATTGCCCTTTCAACAGCTTCATATATGTGGCTCTGCGGTGTGTTTGACAGAAAAGAATCCTTTGTAGCATCCGAAGGCTTAGCCGCACAATCGGAAACAATTTAAAATAAAAAATAATGTCGGCGGTACACCTCCGACATTATTTTTTTGTTTATAACTTTCAATCGTCAAAGTCACATTATCAACATCAAAACGCCCATGATAACAGGCTGGTGGGCAAGATAAATCCACAGGCTGTATTTGCCGATTTTGTCAAACAGCGGAATTTTGAATTCAAAATATTTTGCAAGATTTTTTTCTGCGATGAAATTCCAAAGATAAAAGCCTGCCGTAAAGAGGAAAATCCACGGAATAATCGGGAAATAGTCTGCCGACACAAAGTCGGACGAGGGGAATCCCAGAAATGCAAGGTACTTGCACGAATAGAGAAAATCGGGCAATTTTACGATATCCAGCCCAAAAAATCCGACACAGCCTTTTTGCAAATCATACGAAACCGCATACAACAAAAGCGAAATCAACGCTCCCGACAGGGGGCTTATTTTTTTGAGGTTATCCGAAAGAACGGAAACAATCATCATTGAACAGCCTATCAGATTCAGTACACCGAACCATACCGCCTGATTTGGTTCGGCAATTACGGTAACGCAGGTAACGGCAAAGCCCGCAAGATTTAAAAGAACACCCCTTTTTATGCCGTTTCCCGAAAAGTTAAGGCATATTCCCGAAAGCAGTATGAACACTACGCAGATACTGCGTTCCCAGACCGCAGTCATGGGATAAAAGTACCAGCTTGTGTTAAGTCCGTACATCATAAAAATGTCGTAGCATAAGTGAAACGCAACCATACTGACGATTGAAATTCCACGCAGAGAGTCAAGAAGATAATATCTTTTGTTTTCTTTTAGCAAGGCTTTACCGTTTGGATTCATCAATTATTTATTCCTTTTCATCATAACGGAAAAGACGACCACAGCCAGAACAAGCAACACAACCGCATATCCGCAGACGGGAATAAGCTCGGGCATAATATCCGAACAGTTGCCCGAAACTGCATACCTTGCGGCATTTACGGCATGGGCAAACGGAAGTGCGTCTGCAAGGTTTTTGAACCAACCGCCAACCATTGTGGTATCGAACCAAATGTTTGAAAACCATGCCGAAAGGTTTGTGAGCAATGCACCGCAGATTCCGCCGACAGCCTTTTCATTCAGAAGTGTGCCGAGCAGAAGTCCGAGCGAGATAAACACAATTGCAATCGGAATGTTTACCGCAAGCATAAGCAAAATGTTCACGCTGACCTCAAGTCCGAGGAAGAACGCAACAACAACGCATACGGCACTCTGCAAAATTGCCATTGGCAAAAGCGGAAGTGTGTAGCCGATAATAAACTCGTGTGCTTTGAGCGGAGATGTGAACAATCTCATCATAAAGCTTGTAGTTCTGTCCTTTGCAATGAGCATTGACGAGAACAGCGAGATAAAACTCATTCCGAAAACCGTAATACCGGGCGTCAGCTTGTCGATGTTGAACATTGTCATCTGAGCCTGCTCGGGGATTGCCGAATTTATTGCCGACAACAAAAGAAGAAGTACAACGGGAAATCCGAGTCCGAAACAGAATGTCAGCGGATCACGGAGAATTTCCTTTGTATTTCGTGAAGCAAACGCAGTCAATCTCATTACAACGCACCTCCGTTTGTCAGCTTTACAAAAGCCGACTCAAAATCTTTTTCGCCCGAAAGGGCAACAAGCTCATCGGAAGTACCCTCAGCCACAAATTTGCCGTGAGCCATAATACCGATTCTGTCGCAGAGTGCAACAGCCTCTTCGAGATAGTGCGTTGTGAGAATAACGGTGGTTTTACCCTTGAGCTTTTCAATCTCAACCCAAAGGCTGTGTCTTGCAATTACATCAAGTCCGAGCGTGGGTTCGTCAAGAAAGAGTATTTTCGGCTCTGAGATAAGTGCCATTGCAATGCTCAATCTTCTGACCTCACCGCCCGACAGCTTTTTAGCCTTGCGGTTTTCAAATTCCCGCATGGAAAAGCGTTCGATAAGCTCGCTTGCTTTGGCTTTTGCAGCTTTCTTTGAAAAGCCGTAAACCTCTGCCATGAGTTCAAGGTTTTCTCTTGCGGTAAGGTTCATTGCCGCCGCACTTTCCTGCGGTGAAATTCCGATAATCTGCTTTACCGCTGCTCTGTCGGTTTTTATGCTGTGACCGAGAAGCTCTGCCTCACCCGATGTCGGCATAATAAGCGTTGTGAGCATTTTCATTGTTGTTGTTTTTCCTGCACCGTTGACTCCGAGCAAGCCGTACATTTCGCCCTCGTTGATTTTAAGGTCAAGGTTTGATACAGCCGTTTTTTCCTTATATTTTTTTGTAAGTTTTTCTGTTTTTATTGCGTACATATTTTCTCCTCAATTCAGGATAAAAGGGATTCAAGTCAAATTTTACTTCATTAACTTGTCAAAGGGATTTTTTATTTTTGCAAGTGCTATGCCTTTTTTCTCGTCACCGAGAACCAGAAGTCTGTCGCCTGCCTCAATTCCGAACACCTTTCTGGCGTGTTTAGGGAGTGTAATCTGTCCTCTTTCGCTGACCTTAACAATGCCGAAAATGTACTTTCCGTCACCGTCGGGAGTGAGTGCGTCAGATTCTTCCTCGTAAAAAGGACACACAAGAAGCATTTCTACCGTAGTTTCAAAAATCTGCGCAATCGTCACGCATTTTTCGACATCGGGAAGAGATTCCTCATTTTCCCACTTTGCAACAGACTGTCTTGACACCTCAAGCCTCTCCGCAAGGTCCTCCTGTGAATATCCGTACTTTTTCCGAAGATACTTCAAATTCATACCAATCATACTTTTCATACCTCCTGAGTTAAGTATATTTCATATGTAACGCAATTTCTACCAACCTGATTTTACACTTTATGTAAAAATCGGTTGCATAATCCCTTTATGATTTATGATAAACTTCCTTGCAGATTTTGTCAAACAAAAGGCGGTTGCGTTTTTTACGCTTTATTTACCTTATTGTAATGTACATATCATTGTTTGTTCACAAAACTGTCACATTTAAATGTTAAACTTAAACCAATATCGTATGTACGGAGGACATATTATGAAAAAACCTACTAAAAGAGATACAATCAATCTGTTTTTCTCTGCATTTCTGATCATCGCATTTATCGTTTGCGCACACTTCTTCTCACAGTACGCATCAGCCCTTTCACAGCCGCTCGGTTCAATTATTCCGATTCTTGTGTATGCTGTGTTCGGTCTTTTGGTGTTCTATGCAACCCGTGTCGGTGACGGCAAGGCGGTAAAGCGTTTTTCGCTCGTTACACTTATTGTAATGGTGCTCCCGTCACTCTACATAATCGTTGCTTCCCTTGCTCCGGGACTTCCGCTTTATGATGTATTTTCAAATGCAAACGGCTCGGGATTGAGCGTTATCGTAACGCTTGCAAGTATCGCACTCGGTTACGGAATTCCTTACTCATTCCTCAGCGGTTTTGAAGTTGCCGATGATGAGGCTGTTGAAGAAGAAACAGGCAACCCTGTTCAGGGAGGCATTGAGGCTGATCTTGCAGATGACGAAAACGCAGAAGATACTGCATTTGAAGAATCCGAAGAGGTTGAAACAGAGGATGAAGGCGAATCAACAGACGAAACCGATAACGGTGAAGACGCTTGATTCACTGCTGATTTTCCTTAAATCGACGAGTACCTGCACGGCTTGTGCGGGTACTTTTTGTATATGGCAAAAAATTATGCTTTTAAACTTAACAGTGCTAATATTCAGTTGACAAATTGTCACGGCTGATTTATTATTTTGGTACGGGGTGTGCAGAATAAATGCACCGTATTTTTCTGTTTCAAAATTTTTCTTTCAAAGGAGAATTACATAATGGACGATAACAATAAATATGATAGAAACAAGGATTATGAGCCTGACAACTTTGATGACGAGGTTGCGTTTCCTGCAAGGAGAAGCAACGCCCCCGAAAGGTCTTTCGATATTCAGGGGGATTACGGCGATAACTTTGACAATGATGTAAAATTTGTCGGCGATTATGACGAAGACGCTGTTCAGATGCCGGAAATCGACTTTGAGGACGATATGGAAACTCCCGTAAAAATGCCGTCGGAAAGAGATGACCGCACACAGACTCCCGACTATGGCGACAATTTTGATTCTCAGACAGGGGAGCAGGTGTCAAAGGCTACAAAGGATTTTCAGTATGACCTTTCTTCTGACGACATCGGTAACTACTACACAAAATCAACAATAAACCCAAAGCGTAAAAAGGTTGTTAAAAAGAAAAAGAGAACGAGCCGTAATGTGGCGGTTATCTTAACAATTGCGGCGGTAATCTGCCTTATTGTTGCCGTTGTTTTTGCATTCACACAATGCAGTTCACAGAAAAATGATAAAAAGGCTTCCACGGCACCGTCAACGGAACAGGTGACAACGGTACAGCCTACAACGGAATACGGCGATGACAACTATGTTCCCGTTTACACGGAAGAACCGACATATGAACCGCCGACTGAATATCAGCCGAAAACAGAAGCGCCTGTTCAGACTGAACCGCAGACAGAGTATCAGCCTGAAACAGAGCCGCAGCAGAGCAGTGATAGCAGTGTCCCCGAACCGTCACAGCCTTCGGATGACCCTCAGCCGACACAGTCGTATGAGAGCGGCGGCGATGAACCGCATGTTGAAGAAAACTGATTGTTTTCTTTTGATAAAATGAATTTATGAAATTGGAGATGTTTTAAATGGGTTGCACCCACGATTGTTCAAGCTGTTCTTCGGATTGCAAAAGCAAAGAGCAGAATTTGCACGAAGAACTCAATAAATACAGCAGTGTAAAAAAGGTAATCGGCGTTGTGTCGGGCAAGGGCGGAGTAGGCAAGAGCCTTGTAACCTCAATGCTCGCAGTAACATTTAACCGCCTCGGTAAAAGCACTGCTGTTCTTGACGCAGATATCACAGGTCCGTCAATTCCAAAGGCATTCGGAGTACATGAGAGATGCAGAGGCAACGATGAGGGAATTTTCCCCGTTGTTACCGAAACGGGAATCAAGATGATTTCCGTCAACCTTCTGCTTGAACATGAAACCGATCCCGTGGTGTGGCGTTCGCCGGTTATCACAGGCACGGTAAAGCAGTTTTGGAAAGATGTAATCTGGGAAAATGTTGACTATATGTTTGTTGATATGCCTCCCGGAACAGGCGATGTTCCGCTTACGGTATTTCAGAGCCTGCCGATTGACGGCATTGTTATCGTTGCGTCACCGCAGGAGCTGGTTTCAATGATAGTTCAAAAGGCAGTTAAAATGGCAAAGATGATGAATGTGCCGATTTTAGGTCTTGTTGAAAATATGAGCTGGTTCATGTGTCCCGATTGCGGAAAGAAACACAGCATCTTCGGCGACAGTCACATTGAGGAAGTTGCAAAGGAATATGACACACAGGTGCTTGCAAAGCTTCCGATTGATCCCGAACTTGCAAAATGTGTTGACGAGGGAAAGATTGAATTTTTTGAAGGAAACTATCTTGACGAAGCGGCAGAAATAATCGAAAAAAAACTTAGCAAATAAGCATTTGCAATATTTTGCTTTTTCTGCTATAATAAGCAGGCACAATTTCACAATTACAAACAGGAGGAGTAAACAATATGAAATGTCCCGTATGCGGTCATGAGTCTGACGGTAAGTTCTGCGAAAACTGCGGATCACCGCTCGCTCAGAACAACACACAGGAAAATGCAACAAACAGCGGATACGGTAATCCGAACCAAAACGGCACAAGCTGTGGTCAGCAGTTTACAAATACACAAAACAGCTACGGCAGTCAGCAGTTTACAAATGTACCGAACGGTCAGAAGAATAACAGCAGTAAAACAGCCATAATCATTACGAGCATTGTCGGCGGAATAATCGTTCTTTTGATTGTTATTTTCGCCGTTGTTGTGTGCAATGTACTGCCAAAGGTGATTGATTATACAGACAAACACATTGACAAAGCAATCGACGATGCTTCAAGCTATATTTCAAAGGACTTTGACAAAGAATCAACTGCTCCGACATTTGATTCGGACAGTGCAACCTACGACATTGACGAGGACGATTACCTTACGGATAGCAAATCTCATGTTACATATTGTGAAAGTGATGATTATGAGGGTTGGAAAATCATGGGTGTTGACGATGATTACTTCTACAATAATCTGTCCCACTCCGATAAGGAAGTCACAGAAATTACAATCAATATTCCCGAACAGATTGACGGTGTGGATGTTGTTGAAATTTCAAGCTTCGGGGTCTATCTTTCCGATGTAAAGGTTAAAGTGGTTATTCCGAAAACCGTTAAGGTTGTGGATTCGTTTGCATTCAGTTTTAATGACAATATATACGAGCTTGAAATTGCCGACGGTGTAAAGGTTCTTGAAAGTGATGCGTTCACATCTATGCCGAACCTTAAAAGTGTTACAGTTCCCGATTCCGTAAAGAAAATGGATAATTGCGGTCTTGGTATGGATGTTGATGACAATTATGACAGTGTCCCGCTCAAGGGCTTTAAAATGTATTGCAAAAAAGGTTCAGCCGCCGAAGCATATGCAAAAGAAAACAATTTGTCATATGAGATAATCAAGTAAAAAGTTAATGTAAATTAAAAACAGCTTTCCGAACTCAAAATCGGAAAGCTGTTTTGTTTTTGTAAATATTTGTACAAACAATCACTATGCTACGCTCGGGCATAATAATTTTCTCTATATCATACTATCTTCACGAACGGGGAACGGCGGCACGCCACTACAAATAAACAATAACTGCCATATAAAGAAAACGGTCGGGAAACAATGATTTGCATTTTGCAAACTGTCTTCCCGACCACAATTTTTAATTTTCAATTTAAAAGTAACGCTCGGGCATAATAATTTTCTCTATATCATACTATCTTCACGAATTGGGAACGGCGGCACGCCGTGCGGCAAAACAAGCCCATCCGTTGTCAAGATGTTCTTCGATGATGTCAAAATACTGACTTACGGATGCCTTGACTTCCTCGGCACGAGTGTCGATGATACCGCTCATAATGTAAACGGCATCGTCCTTCATAAAGTCCTTAATGCCCTTTGAGAGAAACATAATCGCATCGGCAACAATATTGGCAAGAACAATGTCATACTTACCCTCAACCTTGTCGGTAAAGCTGCCGCAGATAGCTGTAAAGCGGTCAGCAACGCCGTTGATTTCTGCGTTTTCAGCCGCAGTTCTCGCCGCAGTTTCGTCAATATCAACACCGACGGCACGGTCTGCACCCAAAAGCAATGTTGCAATACCGAGAATACCGCTGCCGCAACCCACATCAAGGACAGAATCGCCATCTTTAAGGTACTTTTCGCACATTTCAAGGCAAAGCCTTGTGGTTTCATGACCGCCCGTACCGAACGCAAGGCCCGGATCAATGTTGAGAACTTTGCGGTTGCCGGCATCGTAATCATCTCGCCAGCTCGGACGGATAAGAAGTTTTTCGCCGACTTCAATCGGGTTGAAATATTTCTTCCAGTTGTTTCTCCAGTCTTCTTCAAGACAGTCAAGAAGTTCAATTGAATGCTTTATACCCTCCGCATTGTAGCGTTCCGAAAGGAATGCAACCGCCTCTGACGGCGAAACATCGGGTTCAAGATAAATGTGAACAAAAGCCTTGTTTCTGTCCTTTGCAAGCAAATCCTCGTCAATAAGGTCAATATGGGCAATGTCCTCAACCTCTTGCTCAAGGTTTGTGTAATCTTCAATATAGATGCCGTAGGGAACTACGACATTTGCAATATCACTTGCTCTGTCAATATCCTTTGCGTCAACGGATATTTTTATTTCTGTCCAGGATTCCATTTTAACCTCTGATTCACGGGCATTTTATGCCGATATTTTTGTTTGTAATGTAGGGGGATGATATCCGCCCGTTGGGAACGGCGGCACGCCGTATAAAAAATTTGTGGGGACAAATGCCCCACAAATCTTATTTATTCTGTGTTACTCGTTGAACATCTTCTTGATTTTATCAAAGAAGTTTCTGCGTTTTGCGTAGTTCTTGTCGCCTGTTGCGCCGTCAAGCTGTTTGATAAGCTCTTTCTGCTTGCCGTTAAGATTCTTCGGAACTTCAACGGTAACTCTTACATACTGGTCGCCTCTGCCTCTGCCGCCGAGTCGCTGAATACCCTTGCCCTTGAGTCTGAAAACATCACCCGGCTGTGTACCCTCACGAACCGTGTAGGAAACCTTGCCGTCAAGAGTAGGAACAACAACATCTGCTCCGAGAGCCGCCTGTGTAAAGGTTATCGGAACTTCGCACCACACATCGTCACCTCTGCGTTCAAAAACAGGATGCGGACGAACATTTACATAAACATGAAGGTCGCCTGCAGGACCACCGTTTGCACCTGCGTTACCTCTGCCGCTTACATTAAGAATCTGCTGATCCCTTATACCTGCCGGAATTGTTACATCAACAGTCTTGTTCTTGCGCTGTTTGCCCGAACCGCCGCATTTTTTACAAGGATTGTCAACAATCTTACCTCTGCCGTGACAGGCATCACAGGTACGCTGAGTCTGAACAACACCGAAAGGTGTTCTCTGATTGATTGTTACCCTGCCCGAACCGCCGCATGACGAACAGGTCTTGGGGCTTGTGCCGGGCTGAGCGCCTGTTCCGTGACAGTCGTCACAGGTTGTTACGCATGAATAGTTGATTGTCTGCTTGCAACCCTTTGCCGCCTCTTCAAATGAAATGTAAACCGTAGTTTCAATATCACTGCCACGCATAGGAGCGTTTGCATTGTTGGAGCGTCTGCCGCCGAATCCGCCGAAAAAGCTTGAGAAGATATCGTCAATATCAATACCCTGACCGAACGGACTTCCTGCTCCGCCTGCACCTGCGCCGTAGTTGGGATCAACGCCTGCGTGACCGAACTGGTCGTAACGAGCCTTTTTATCGGAGTCGGAAAGAACCTCATAAGCCTCGTTTACTTCCTTGAATTTTTCCTCGCATTCTTTATCGCCGGGATGCAAATCCGGGTGATATTTTTTGGCACAGGCTCTGTATGCCTTTTTTATTTCATCGTCGCTTGCGCCCTTTTGAACGCCAAGCACCTCGTAGTAGTCTCTTTTGTCTGCCATATTACTCTCACCTTTGTCAAAATACCGAAATCACGCAATATTGCAAGCCGGTTATCGTCTTATACAGCCAAAAGGAGCCGCCATATAACAGCTCCTTTGACTATATGTTATTCTAACATAAATTACTTGTTATCGTCAACATCGGTGAAATCAGCGTCATATACATTAGGATCTCCGCCGTTGTTGCCTGTAGGATTACCGCCGTTTGGCTGAGCACCGTTCATATCGGGAGCACCGCCCTGCGGAGCAGCCTGCTGATAAAGCTTAGCGGCAGCATCGTTAAGAGTCTTCTGGAGGTCTTCCTTAGCTGTGCCGATGAGTGCGGCATCATCCTTTGAGATAGCCTCTTTAAGAGCTGCAACCTTTGTGTTGATTGCGTTCTTGTCATCCTCAGGAATCTTGTCACCGCTTTCGCTGACGAGCTTTTCTGCCTGATAAACAATATTTTCAGCCTCGTTCTTAGCGTCAACTGCCTCACGGCGCTTTTTGTCCTCTGCGGCAAACTGTTCAGCTTCCTTAACAGCCTTGTCGATATCTTCCTTGCTCATTGAAGTTGAGTTACTGATTGTAATCTTCTGCTCTTTGCCTGTACCGAGGTCTTTTGCAGATACATTAACGATACCGTTGGCATCAATATCAAATGTTACTTCAATCTGCGGAATACCACGCATTGCAGGAGCAATGCCTGTGAGAGCGAAAAGACCGAGCTGCTTGTTATCACGGGCAAATTCACGCTCACCCTGAAGAACATTGATTTCAACCTGTGTCTGATTATCAGCGGCAGTTGAGAAAATCTGGCTCTTCTTTGTTGGGATTGTTGTGTTTCTGTCGATAATCTTTGTCATAACACCGCCCATTGTTTCAACACCGAGTGAAAGCGGAGTTACATCGAGGAGGAGAAGGCCTTCAACTTCACCGCCGAGTACGCCTGCCTGAATAGCGGCGCCGATAGCAACACATTCATCAGGGTTGATGCCCTTGAACGGCTCTTTGCCGATAAGCTTCTTAACAGCGTCCTGAACAGCAGGGATTCTGGAAGAACCGCCAACCATAAGAACCTTGTCAATCTGACCGATCTGAAGACCTGAATCCTGAAGAGCCGATCTTACAGGACCCATTGTAGCTTCTACGAGGTCTGATGTGAGTTCGTCAAACTTTGCTCTTGTAAGAGTAAGGTCAAGGTGCTTAGGACCTGTCTGGTCTGCTGTGATAAACGGGAGGTTGATGTTAGAAGTTGTAACACCTGAAAGTTCAATCTTTGACTTCTCGGCAGCCTCTTTTAATCTCTGCATTGCAACCTTATCCTGTGAAAGGTCAATGCCTGTTTCTGTCTTGAATGATGCAACCATCCAGTCGATGATTCTCTTATCGAAGTCATCGCCGCCGAGACGGTTGTTACCTGCTGTTGCAAGAACTTCCTGAACACCGTCGCCCATTTCGATGATAGATACATCGAATGTACCGCCGCCGAGGTCATATACCATAACCTTCTGGTCTTTTTCCTTATCTACACCGTATGAAAGAGCGGCTGCTGTAGGCTCGTTGATGATTCTCTTAACATCAAGACCTGCAATCTTACCGGCATCCTTTGTAGCCTGACGCTGTGCGTCTGTGAAGTATGCAGGAACTGTGATAACTGCCTGTGTAACTGTTTCGCCGAGGTAAGCCTCTGCATCTGACTTGAGCTTCTGAAGAATCATTGCTGAAATCTCCTGCGGAGTGTAGCTCTTGCCGTCAATTGTTACCTTGTGAGCAGTACCCATTTCTCTCTTGATTGATGCAACTGTTCTGTCAGGGTTTGTGATAGCCTGACGCTTAGCAACCTGACCGACCATTCTTTCACCGTCTTTTGAAAAAGCAACAACAGACGGAGTTGTTCTTGCGCCTTCTGCGTTAGCGATAACTACAGGCTCGCCGCCTTCGATAACTGCTACGCATGAGTTTGTTGTACCTAAATCTATACCTATTGTCTTAGCCATGATAAATTCCTCCAATTGAATTTTTAATTGTTTTTGTTTGTGTGTTTTCTGCTGAATATTTATATATGAAATCAGTCACAGTTGGCAACCTGTACCATTGCGTGACGGATAATTTTGTCGCCGATTTTGTAACCCGTCTGATAAACGGCTGCGATTGTGTCGGCACCGAGGTTTTCGTCCTCAATCTTTGAAACCGCATTGTGCAAGTTCGGATCGAATGCATCGCCTGCTTTGCCGTAGGACTCAATCTTTAGCTTTTCAAAGCTCTTTGCGAGCTGATTTGAAATAAGCTCAATACCCTTGATAATATCGGGGTCGGCGTCTTTCAGATTTGCAAGAGCAAGCGTTACGCTGTCTGCAACGGGAAGAAGCTCGATACAAGCCTTTGAAGTTGCATCGTCATAGATTGAAAGCTTTTCGTTTGCCGTTCTTTTACGGTAATTGTCGTACTCGGCGGCAAGTCGCATATACTTATCCTTCTGTGCCGAAAGCTCATCTTCAAGAGCCTTGATTTTATCCGCATTTTCATCCTTTGCAGGCTCTTCGGTATTTTTAGTCTCGGTTTCTTCTGCGACTGTTTCTTCGGAAACCTTTTTTTCTTCGGTTTTCTCGGATTTTTTCTTAGTCATCTTTATCCTCCTTCAAGGATTTTTATTTATCATATTTCTATCAGCTCATCAATAAGAGTGCTAACGCTTTCGGACACACATTCAAGAATTGAAATTGCTCTTGCGTAGTCCGTTCTCACGGGTGCTATCACCGCAAGCACGCCTGACGGATTGCTGTCAAGTCGGTATCGTGTGGAGATTACCGCACTCCCTGCAAGCTCTGTTCTGCTGTTTTCGCCGCCTATGCTGACGGAGGTGTCAAGCGGAAGATTTTCAAGCATTTCCGCAAGGTCGTGTCTGTTGTTCAAAAACTCCATAACATTTCGTGCGTTAAGAAAATTGACATCGGACATAAACAACGGCTTTGTCACACCGCTGAGATAAACGCTGACTTCCTTTGCCGTTTCACAAGCCTCCATAATTGCCACAAGCACTCCCGGGGTAAACATTGAAAGTTCACCGAGCCTTGCCGCCGCTGTCTGTATGAACGGTCGGTTGACCGATGAAAGCTTCATTCCCGAAAAGATTTCGTTAAACGCCTTGTCAAACACGGTCAAAAGTTCGGGATTCAAAAGGAAATCGCAACGAAACAGCTTTGTTTTTATGATTCCGTTTGAGGCAATCACAACAGCCATTGCCGTGTGCGAACCCGTCTGAACAAATCTTATTCTGTGGATTCTGCTTTCCTCACCCGAAGGTGTTGTTGTTACTGCCGTGCAGCCTGTCAGCCTTGAAATAACACCGCTTGCCTCTTTGAGAATACTCTCGGGGGAATCTGCACTTTTGTAAAGCTCGGATTCAACATATTCCCGTCCGCCCCGGGTTACTGGGGTAATTTTCATCAGATTGTCGATGTAGTATCTGTAGCCCTGCAGCGTTGGAATTCGTCCTGCCGAGGTGTGCGGCTGAACCAAGTAGCCTTTATTTGTAAGGTCTGCAAGGTCATTTCGCACCGTTGCCGATGAAACCTCAAGTCCCGTTTCGTTAATCAACGCTTTTGAACCAATCGGCTCGCCTGTGTTGATATAGCTTTCGATTACTGCCGATAATATTTTCTTTTTTCTTTCAGCCAGCTCCATACCGTTCACCTCATTTCGTGTCGGTTTTTGCTGTTTTAGCACTCTCGATAGGTGAGTGCTAATTGCTATACTCATAATATAATACCAAAGTCAGTAAAAGTCAAGCGTTTTTGAAAAAATTTTTCGTTTTCAGAAAATCTTCACATAACACGGTTTGACATTGTGCCGAGGATACTCTATAATCTACTTATCAGTAATGTTTAAGGGTGAATTTTATGGGCGAATTTCTTCAGAATATGTATGTATGGCTTTGGGCGGCTCTTGCAATATTAATGATTATCGTAGGAATCAAATATCGCCACGAACATCAGGGCTTGCTTGCAGTTTTAATGGCTGTGTTTTTTATCTTCATGACCGTATGGTACGGACTGCGAACCTTTGCAGGCTACCCAATGTTTGAAGGTACGCTTAATATCATCTTCCGTTGCATCCTCGGCGGTTTCCTCGTTGCGCTTGGTTTGATATATTGGTTTATAAGAAAGAGAAAATAACTATATATGTATAAAAAACAAATCGGACAGCAGATTTTATTTCTGCTGTCCATTATTTTTATGTTCATATTTTTTCGTTAGTGTAGATAGTTTGCAATATTAAAAAATATCACATCCGAGCGTGGCATTGTGATTGTCAGCACAATTTTCAAAAACATTTTCATTCGGGCATTTTGCTCTTGCCCCTATCAAAACTATCTTCTCGGACTGAGAACGGCGGCTCGCCGTCAACTTTCAATTTTACTAAAGTTCGTCCGCTTTAAACGCTGTGTAGCCCTCATAATAATAGCTGTAGTCAATGCCTTTCATGTACATCTCACGGCTGTCAATTTCATCGGTCAATGCGTTTTTCAGGACATATTTTATCTCAATGTCCCGTATGGGACTGCGCTCCATTGCAAGCAGATAATCTTCCTTGTCAACCTTGCTC
>ENA-UENY01001234-UENY01001234.1-human-gut-metagenome-genome-assembly--contig:-NODE-1234-length-14777-cov-3.602789_pt1 | contig 14777 bp, 16 predicted proteins | sample MGYA00242886_ERZ507888 | MGnify/ENA primary metagenome ERZ507888 (study PRJEB26167, sample SAMN06115543) | human gut metagenome | host: Homo sapiens | place: China:Chongqing | collected 2014-11-10... | reverse complement strand
GGTACTGGGCATATCAGGGGCCTACGGATATACCTTTAATTCGTTTTGCAGATGTACTACTGATGTTTGCTGAGGCCAGAAATGAGGAACTGGCTGCTCCAGATGATGATATCTATGAGGCTGTGAACAGGGTTAGAAGAAGAGCGGGATTAAATGATCTGGCAGGACTGGATACGCCGTCTGCGGCATCGGCCGCGGAGCTGCCGCTGCGGGTTTTGGTTCCGGCCTTTATGACAAGTGAGCTGAAGCATGCCTTCCTGATTGGATTTTACCTGTACATCCCGTTTGTCCTGATTGATGTAATCGTGGCCTCCACGCTGATGTCCATGGGCATGATTATGCTTCCGCCCAGTATGATCTCCATGCCGTTCAAGCTGCTGCTGTTTATCGCCCTGAATGGGTGGGAGCTGCTGTTCTCGACCCTGGTGCAGAGCTTCCGATAGGAGAATCCGAATATGGAAGTAGTTGACATTTTGCGGGAAGGGGTGGGCGTCGCGCTTCGGATTGGCGCACCGCTCCTGATTCTGAGCATGCTGGTCGGTATTCTGGTCGCCATTTTTCAGGCGGTAACCCAGATCCATGAGCAGTCCCTCTCGTTTATCCTCAAGATGATCGTAGTGGTGGCTGTACTTCTGGTGGGCGGTGGATGGATGCTGGAGACGCTGCTGGATTTCAGCCGGTATCTGTTTACGCTGATGTAAGGGTGTGGGACATGGTCGATTGGGCACAGCTCTATCTCTTTGAACTGATTTTTATGCGCATGTCGGGCTTTCTCCTGTTTAACCCGCTGCTGGGACGCTCCAATCTCCCGGCCATGGTCAAGACCGGTATGGCGCTGGTGCTCTCCATTCTGGTTTTTGGGACGGCCGGGACGGGGGTGCCGCAGCCGGATACCCTGGTGGAGCTGGCGTTTCGCCTTCTGCTGGAGCTGGGAATCGGCCTGGTTCTGGGATTCGTAATGCGGGTGGTGTTTTCCGTTGTCCAGATCGGCGGAGAGGTGATCGACACACAGATGGGTATGACAATGGCGCAGATCTACGACGCCAGCAGCCAGGCCAACCTGTCGGTGACTGCATCACTGCTCAATATCCTGCTGATTCTGGACTTCTTTGCGGAGAATGGACACTATACCCTGATGCGCCTGCTGACCACCTCCGGTGAGCTGGTTCCTTATGGCGCTGCCGCCCTTGGCGATGGAGTCTACGCCTATGTCATTGAGCTGTTTCTCGCCTGTATGCTCCTGGCGGTAAAGCTGGCTATGCCGATCCTGGCAGCGGAGCTGCTGGGAGAGGTAGGCATGGGGGTGCTGATGAAGGCGATCCCGCAAATCAACGCCTTTGTCATCAATATCGAGCTGAAGGTGATCATCGGGCTGCTTTTGTTCTTTCTGCTCTTGACGCCGATCAACGAATTCCTGCTGGAGCTGGAGAGCGGCATGCTCTCGGAGCTGGGGCGGATACTGCGCCTGATAGGGGGAGCGTGAGAAGGCTTTGGCAGACAGTTCAAAAACCGAAAAAGCAACCCCTAAAAAGCGGAGAGACGAGCGAAAAAAGGGTAATGTCTTTTTCAGCAACGATGCAGTTTCCGTGGCGGTGTTGCTGGCCAGCTTTTTTGTACTCAAGCTGACTGCCACGCCAATGGTGGAGCAGATTTACCGCTTTTTGCAGTACGCTATGGGGCTTGTGGCCGGCGCGGCGCACACTGGATTGCAGGACAACCTGAGCGGCCTGGTGCTGGAGATGCTGAAGACCTTTCTGTTTGCGGCGGGACCGCTGCTGGCCACTACGGCGGTGGTAGCGGTGGCGGCGACCTTTTTCCAGACCAAGCTGCTGGTTTCCGGGGAGGCGCTGAAGCCAAAGTTCAGCCGGATTAACCCTCTGCAGGGGATCAAGCGCCTGTTTTCACTGCGCAGCGTCATTGAGGCGCTGAAGGGGATTTTAAAGATAACGGTTCTGCTGTTCCTGATCTATCAGTTCCTAGTGGGAATTGTAGATACCTTTACGAAATATCTCCACACCGATCTGGCCGTTGCCTGCGCCCATCTGGTGGATGAGGGCTTCCAGATGGTGATGCAGATCGCCATAGCCTTTGTGGTGCTGGCCGGCGCGGACGTGTTTTACCAGTGGTGGGACTATGAGCGGCAGTTGCGCATGTCCAAACAGGAGATCAAAGAGGAATACAAACAGATGGAAGGCGATCCCCAGGTCAAGGGAAAGATCAAAGAAGTGCAGCGCAGGATGGCCCAATCCCGTATGATGCAGCAGGTGCCAAAGGCAGATGTGGTTATCCGAAACCCGACGCACTTTGCAGTAGCGCTGCGCTACCACCCTGAGACGGATGGGGCGCCCATTGTCCTGGCAAAGGGACAGGACGAGCTGGCCGGACGCATTGTGCGCAAGGCGGAGGAGCATCACATCGCCATTATTGAAAATGTACCGCTGGCCAGGGCGCTGTATGCCACGGCGGAGCTGAATCGGGAGATCCCGCCGGAGCTGTATAACGCCGTGGCGGAGGTGCTGGTGTACCTCTACCGCATGGATGAAAAGCTGAAGTAGCGGCGAGAAAGTAGGAGCCTTGGAGAGTTATGAGACGGATACTGAACAACTCCATATCGCTGCTGGTCGTGATCATCGTTCTCTTTCTGGTGGTGCCGCTGCCCAAGCAGGCGCTGGACGTCCTGATTGTACTGAACATCGCGCTGTCCATCATGATTCTGATGATCACCATGAGCATCTCGGAGGCGCTGGAGTTCTCTATCTTCCCCTCCCTGCTGCTGATAACAACCCTGTTCCGCCTGGGCCTCAACGTATCCTCCACACGCCTGATCCTCCGCGAGGGCGGCGATGCGGGTATGGTAATCAAATCCTTCGGTACGCTGATTACCCAGGGGAATATTGTCATCGGAATTTTGATTTTCTTAATCATTGTACTGGTGCAATTTATTGTGATCACCAAAGGAGCGGAGCGCGTCTCCGAGGTGGCCGCCCGCTTCACGCTGGACGCCATGCCCGGAAAGCAGATGGCCATCGACGCGGATTTGAGCTCCGGCCTTATTGACGAGAAGGAAGCCCGGCTGCGGCGTTATAAGATCCAGAAGGAGGCCGACTTCTACGGCGCCATGGACGGCGCAACCAAGATCGTCAAGGGCGACGCCGTCATGTCGCTGATTATTACGGTCATCAACTTTGTGGCAGGCTTAATTATCGGCATCGTGCAGGGCGGCGGAGATCTGGCTACGGTTTTGAACCAGTATTCCATCGCCACCATCGGCGACGGTCTGGTGTCCCAGCTCCCGGCCCTGATGATCTCCACCGCTACCGGTATGATCGTGACCCGTTCCGTGTCGGACGGCAGCCTGAACAGCGACGTGCTGGGACAGTTTAAGGCCCAGCCCAGGGCGATCCTGGCCACCGGCATTATTTTAGCGCTGCTGGGGCTGGTGCCCGGCGCTCCCACGGCGCCGCTCCTGCTGGTGGGCTGCGGCCTGGGTATTGGCGGCTTCTTGAGCGACCGGAAGCTCACTGAGCAGAAGGCACTGGAGGAACAGCCCGCCCCGGAGGCGGCAGCCGCCCCGGAGCTTCAGGCGGCCAGCGAAACCGACTACTTCAAGGACATCAACAATGTCTATTCCCTCCTGGCGGTGGAGCCGATCGAGATGGAATTCGGCTACAGCCTGATCCCGTTGGTGGATGAGAAAAGCGGCGGCAAGCTGATCAGCCGCATTGTGATATTCCGCCGGCAGTATGCCCAGGATATGGGCTTTGTCATCCCCTCCATCCGCCTCCACGACGGTGCAGCGCTGGGAACCAACCAGTATGTGATCAAAATCCGGGGGGAGGAGGTGGCCCGGGGAGAGATTCTGGTGGACTATTATCTGGCCCTGGAGCCGTCCAATCCGGCGGGAACGATTGACGGGATTGAGACGGTGGAGCCGGCCTACGGCATCCCCTCCCGCTGGATTTTGCCGGAGAACAAGGAAATGGCGGAGATCTACGGGTATACGGTTATCACACCCCTGACCGTTATGCTTACCCACCTGTCGGAGACGATCAAAAAGCATGCCTATGAGCTGCTCAACCGCTCGGAGACCTTGCAGCTTGTGGAGAATCTGAAAAAGACGGAGCCGGAGCTGGTGGCCGATGTGATCCCCAACGTCATCTCCTACGCCAACCTGGAAAAGATCCTGCGCAGCCTGCTGCGGGAGGGCATCCCCATCCGGGATCTGGCGGCCATTCTGGAGGCGGTGGTGGAGGCCAGTACCACGACCCATGATATCGACATGATCACCGAACAGGTGCGCGGCGCATTGGGACGGACCATTACCCGGAAGTTCTGCGAAAATGGGCAGCTTCGGGTAGTGACGCTGGATGCGGAGCTGGAAAAGAAGGTACTGGCCGCCCTGACCAAGAACGAGCACGGCGTCTATCTGGCGCTCAGCCCTGATATTGTGCAGCAGATCGTACAGCAGGTGGGAGAGCTGCGGAAGAAATTTGAGGAGCTCTCCCAAACGCCCATTCTGCTGACCAGCCAGATTATCCGTGTCTATCTCAGCCGTATGCTCGCCACGTTCTATCCCGACATCTATGTGCTCTCCTTTAATGAAATCACGAGCAATGTGCAGATACAGGCCATTGGCAACATTACACTTCAGCCGCAGGAAAAGCGTGCATAGAGATGGGGAAGGGTATCTGCATGAATAAGTTAAAACAGATGGAAACGGCCCTAGCCCCCAGCGGAGGTCAGCAGGCGGTCGACCAGATGGACAATCAGACCCTTCTGCTGCGCTACAAGGAGACGGGGGATATGGAGCTGAAGTGGGCCCTGGTGCTGCGGTATACCGATCTGGTACGCCGGATTGCGATTCAGACCTGCGGGCTGTTCAGCGGGTTTACCCAGTTGGATGATGTGATCCATGAGGGAATTTTGGTTCTGCTCAGCGCTGTGGACAAGTATGACCCCGAAAAGGAGGTCAAGTTCGAGGCGTACATCGCAAAGCGGCTGCGGGGAATGGTGATCGACCTGGTACGCAAGCAGGACTGGATTCCGCGGAGGATCCGGCAGAAGGCCACCCGGCTGAAGCGGGCGGCTGAGGAGCTGTCCATAGAGCTGGGCCATACCCCCAGCGATCAGGAGATGGCAGACTACCTGAAGCTCAGCCAGAAGGACTATGAGGAGCTCCTCTCTGAAACGGCGTTTTCCAACCTGATGTCTTTCGAGGTGCTTTTGGACACCTATGGGAATGTAACCGGCAAGGCACTGTCCGGCAATCCGCCGGAGGATGCTTATCAGCAAAAGGAGCTGCACGAGGTGCTGCGCCGGGGAATCGCCTCCCTGCGGGAGAATGAACGGCTGGTGCTCTCCCTGTATTATGAAAAAGAGCTGACCATGAAGGAGATTGCACAGGTCCTTGGGGTCAGCGCGCCGCGTATTTCACAAATCCATAACCGGGCCATTCAGCGGCTCCAGGCCTACATGAAGCAGTACATAGGAGCGTAGTACACAGCAGAAGGGAGAAGGCCATATGACAAAAGGGTTTTACAACCTGACCTCCGGCATCCTGTCCCAGAGCCGCCGGCTGGACACGGTTGCCAACAACATGACGAATCTCTCCACCTCCGGGTATAAGGCGGAGCAGTATACGGACAGCACCTTCCAGGAAGTGCTGATCAGCCGGGTGGGCAATAAGGACAAAAGCAGCCCCACCGTGATCGGTGAGGAGAGCTATATCCTGGCCCCCAGCCAGCTCTATGTGGACTATAGCCAGGGAAGCCTGGAGGAGACGGGGCTGACGCTGGACTTCGCCATCGAAGGGGATGGCTTTTTCGCCATCCAAACGGCTCAGGGCGTCGAGTACACCCGCAGCGGCAGCTTTTCTCTGGATGGGGAGGGCTATCTTTGCCTGCCCGCCCATGGGCGGGTCCTGGGGGCGGATGGACAACCGGTCTATCTGGCCACCGACCGTATCCGGGCCGATCAGGCAGGGAACCTCTATACAGAGGGCGGCGGCTATGTGGGCCGGCTGGGCCTGTATGCCTTTGCGGACAACGGGCTGCTGGAGAAAAATGAGAGCGGCCTGTTCGGTGCGAATGGGCAGGCGCCGGCTCCCTCCCAGGCAAAGCTCCACTGGAAATGGGTGGAGAATGCCAACGTGGACATGCTCCAGGAGATGAGCGATATGATGACGGCCCAGCGGGCGCTTCAGAGCGCCGCACAGGTGCTGAAGCTCTATGACGGCGTGCTGACCAAGGCGACAACAGAGCTGGGACGCTTATAAGCAGAGGAGGAGAACGATGCTTCAGGCTTTTTATACCGCCACGGTGGGCGCGCAGCAGCAAATGGAGCGCATGGGAGTCCAGGGCAATAATATGGCCAACGCGAACACCTTTGGATTCCGGGCGGAGAAGCCCGCCTTTGAGGCTCTAATGTACCGGATGGTAGACGGTATCGACGGCCAGCAGCTCCCCAAGGGCAGCGGTACCCGCATGGTGTCCACCATCACGGATTTCCGCTCCGCAGCGCTGGAGGAGACGGGGCGCAAGCAGGATTACGCCATTGTGGGCGACGGCTTTTTCGCCCTGTATGACCCGGATACCGGAGAGATTTCCTACACCCGGGACGGCTCCTTCGCCCTGTCCTCGTTTCAGCAGATAAAGGAGGACGGAACAACGGATACACTTTACTGTCTGGCGGATGGAGAGGGCCGGCAGGTTCTGGACACCAACGGCTATCCCATTGTGGTGACGGACGCTGAGGCGCGCCAGCCTGTGGGCGTGTTTACCATTCAATACCTGGACGGCCTTCAGCATGTGGGCAGCGGCCGGTTTGTGACCACGGAGAAAAACGGTGCGGTGTGGATGAGCCCCTCGGAGGTGCGCCAGGGCTATCTGGAGAGCTCCAATGTGGACTTGGCTTCTGAGATGGGAAAGGTGATTGAGGCCCAGCGGACATACAGCTATGTCCTGCGCATGATGCAGACAGCGGACGAAATCGAGACGACGGTCAACAACCTGACAAACGGATAGGCAGGGAAAATACGTGAAAAATTTTAATGAACTCAGCGGCCTGGAACTGGATACGCTCCGGGAGATCGGCAGCATCGGGACGGGCAACGCGGCGACGGCCCTCTCCAGCCTGCTCCAGTGTGAGGTGCGCATTGAAATGCCGGAGGTGCGCATCCTCGGTTACAACGAGGCCATCGACTGGATCGGCGGGCCGGAGGTGATCACGGCCGGTGTGCTGGTGCGTCTGGGCGGGGAAATCAACGGTATTATGCTCTCGGTACAGCAGATGGACTTTATCAATCAGGTGCTGGGCCGCATGATGAACCGGACGGTTTGCGAATATGGGCAGCTCTCGGAGCTGGACCGCTCAGCCCTGGTAGAGGTGGGCAACATCATGATCTCCACCTTCGTCAACGCCCTCTCTGGATTGGCTGGGGTAACGATTCAGCCATCGGTGCCTGGCTTTGCTGTGGACATGCAGGGGGCGATTATTACGGTGCCCATGGCGGAGTTTGGAGGACAGTCGGATTACATTATGACCATCGGCACCAATTTCATCTGCGAAAAGTACAGCGTGCCCTGCCGCCTCCTGCTGTCACCTGACGTGCGTTCCCTCAATTTCCTGCTGCGGAAGCTGGGTGTTTTGGATGAATGACAAGCTGGTGGTTGGGATCGCCGACATGAAAATGGCGCAGGGCAGTGGGATGCTGGTGACTTACGCCCTGGGCTCCTGCATTGGAATCTGCTTCTATGATCCCATGCTCAAGCTGGCCGCCCTGCTCCACATCATGCTGCCCCTGAATCTGGAGACGGGGCGGAAGTCCCCGCTCAAGTATGCGGATACCGGCATCCGGGAGACGCTGCGGGAAATGGAGCGGCGAGGCGCCAAACGGGCGCGGGTTACAGCCAAAATTGCCGGCGGAGCCCGCATGTTTGAGGTAGCCGGCGGTGGAAATCTGGGCAATATTGGACAGCGGAATATTGAAAGCGTCCATATGACGCTGCGTACAGAGGGCGTCCGGCTGCTACAGGAGGATGTAGGCGGCACGGTGGCCCGAACCCTGCTCTTTGACGCGGCCACCGGACAAGGCTGTGTCCGCTGCTACGGAAAGCCGGAGCTCATTTTTTAGCCGGTAGGAATAGAACAATCTGAAAGTGGGGGAATGGGTCATGGAAAACAACAAAGACGGAATTTTATTGGAGACGGGGACAAACGAGATTGAGATCATGGAGTTTACCATTGACGGAAATCTCTACGGGATCAATGTGGCCAAGGTGCGTGAGATTATGCTGTCGGCGCCGGTGCACCCAATGCCCCATGCCCACCCGGCAGTGGAAGGGATTTTTAAACCCCGGGACATCGTGATTACCGTGGTGGATCTGCCGGAGTATCTCAGTGGACATACCGAACCCAAAGGGGAAAAGGATCTCTTCATTATCACCAATTTCAATAAAATGTACATTGCCTTCCGCGTCCATACGGTAGTGGGGATCAGCCGTATCTCGTGGCGGGACATCCAGAGGCCGGACAACACGGTTTCCGGGGGCGCAGACGGGGTTGCCACCGGAATCGCTCAGTGCGGCAAGGACTTGGTCACGATTCTGGATTTTGAAAAGATTGTGGCCGAGATTGCGCCGGAGACCGGTATCCAGCTCAGTGAGGTGGATGCTATGGGTAAGCGGGAGAAGCGAAGCGAGCCGGTCTGGGTCGCGGAGGACTCCATCCTGCTGTCCCAGATGATCCGTACCGCGCTGACTAAGGCGGGGTATACCAACCTGCGCATGTTCCAAAACGGCGCAGAGCTGTGGGAGGCGCTGCAGGCGTGTAAGGACGGCGGGGGCCCCACCGGACAGGTTTCTATTGTGATTACCGACCTGGAGATGCCCCAGATGGACGGCCATAACCTCACCAAGCGGATCAAGGAGGATAAAGAGCTACAGGCCATTCCAGTGATCATTTTCTCCTCCCTGATTACAGAGGAGATGCGCCGCAAGGGCAAAGAGGTCGGTGCGGATGAGCAGTTGAGCAAGCCGGAAATCGGGCATTTGATCGGAATTGTGGACCATCTTTTGGAGCGCAGCAGATGGAAGCGGGAGGCAGGACAGGCATGAGCAGCAAATATATCGTTCGTCAGCCCATCAAAGACCAGGCAAATAAGATCATCGGCTATGAGATCCAGTACCATGGGGAAAACCAGGCCTTTGGCGACAACGGCAAAAACGTCAGGGAGAACGACTTTGCCGCAGCGGACACCATTTACAATTTCCTCACCATGAATACCGATAAGCTGCTGCGCGGCTCACTGAATTTTATGACCTTCACCACCACGCTTCTGATGAAAAAAACGCCCCACCTCTTTGACAAGGGGGAGCTGGTGATCCAGATTGACGACAGCGTTATCATTCATCCCCTGGCCATGCATATGGTGCAGCAGTATGCAAAAGAGGGCTATCAGGTGGCGGTCAATGAATTCCAGTTTGCCCCGCGCTATCTGGGAATCCTGGACCGGATCGACTACATTAAGCTGAACATCCAGACCACGCCGGAGCTGACGCTGAAAAACATCATCGACATCGCCCACAGCATGAAAAAGCAGTGTATCGCCGTGGGGATTGACCGGGAGGAAACCTACCAGAAGGCCGTCAAGCTGGGGGTGGATGCCCTGGAGGGCCCCTATGTGGCGGAAAAGCTGACCACACAGACCCACAGCAGCGGATATTTGCAGAGCAACTTCTTCCGCCTGATGGTGGCGATGACGCGGGACGAGCCGGATGTGGAGGAGATTGAGCAGATTATTTCCGTAGATGCTACGCTGACCTATGGCCTGCTGCGGATGGCAAACTCCTGCTATTATGCGCTCCGCCACCGGGTAACCAGCGTACGCCAGGCGATCATGACTATGGGCCTGAGCGAACTGCGTCAATGGGTCTACCTGCTGAGCGCCAGCAATGCCGAGAATCAGATGGAGGAGGGCGCGGAGGAGTTTCTCAGAATGTCGTTCATGCGGGCCAACTTCTGTAGCAAGCTGATGAACTACGCAAAGGATATGCCGATCTCCAAGCCGGATGCCTACTTAATGGGGATGTTTTCTACCCTGAATTATCTCATTGATGCTCCGCTGGCGGAGATTCTGAAGCCCATTCCTCTGTGTGCGGAGGCTAAGGAGGCCCTTTTACAGCATACCGGCCGGGCTGGAATGCTGTACGATCTGGCCCTGAGCTATGAACATGCGGATTGGGAAAAGATTGATAGACTGACCGGAGAGCTTGGAATTCCTACGAATCTGCTGACCAGTCTCTATTTTACCTGTATGGAAGAGGTAAACCGGGTTTGGATCGAAATGAACCGGCCGGTGCAGGGACAGATAACCGATGACACAAAGATAGATACCTAAAGTATCCTTCTGTTGCTCAGCCATGAGGAGCGGTGCCGTCCACAATGGCGGTGTTCAGGGCGGGGAACACCACCGCGTCCAGGGAGTCCGGGTCGCCGGAGCAGGCGATGTACTCCACCGAAGCCCCCTTCTCCTCCATGGCCTGAGCCACCCAGCGCATCAGGGAGGACTTGCCGCAGCCCGGCCCGCCCTTCAATATGTAGATGGTTTCGGCCTGCTCGGGCTCAAGCAGTTGGTCGTACAGGGAGTAGAAGCCGGTGGGGGAATTGGCGCCCAGATAAAAACAAACCTTTGCTTCTGCTTGCATAAATGACCCTCCAAGTCTCTAGTTTCTCACTCCAGCGTATGCGTGGAGGGGGAGGGGGGTGCGGCGCGGTATGGTTGCCTTTTGCCTGGAGGCTGTGGTACACTATAAAAAAAGAGAGGGGGTGAGTCTATGCCGTATGAGAAGCTGCGCCTGACCGCCATGACCACGGCCGGTGGGTGAGGGGCCAAGCTGGGACCGGGTGTCCTGCAACAGATTTTGTCCGGGCTGCCCCGGACGCTTGAGCCCAACCTGCTGGTGGGCTATGACTCCAGCGATGACGCTGCGGTGTACCGCCTCACGGATGAGCTGGCGCTGATCCAGACGGTGGATTTCTTCCCGCCGGTGGTGGACGACCCCTATGACTTTGGGCAGATCGCGGCGGCCAACGCCCTCTCCGACGTGTACGCCATGGGGGGCGAGCCCAGGCTGGCCATGAATCTGCTGGCCGTCCCCTCCTGCCTGCCGCGGGAAGCGGTGGGGGCCATCCTGGAGGGGGGCGCGGCCAAGGTGGCGGAGGCTGGCGCAGTGACCGCAGGCGGCCACAGCATCGAGGACGCGGAGCCCAAGTACGGCCTGTGCGTCAGCGGCCTGGTCCACCCCGGAGCGGTACTGACCAACCGGGGGGCCAGGGAGGGGGATCTGCTGGTGCTCACCAAGCCCCTGGGTACCGGTATCCTGACCACCGCCGCCAAGGCGGAGCTGCTGAGCGGGGCGGAGTACCGGGCGATGACGGATCTGATGGCGGCGCTCAACCGGGACGCGGCCCGGGCGGCCGTGCCCCTGCGGCCCAGCGCCTGCACCGATGTGACGGGCTTCGGCCTGATCGGCCACGCCAGGGAGATGGCGGAGGGGGCCGGGTGCACCATCGAGCTCTGGCCGGGGCGGGTGCCCATCGTGCCCCAGGCCCTGGAGCTGGCCCGGGACGGCATCATCCCGGCGGGGGCCTACCGCAATCTGGAGTTTGCCGGGCCGGAGGTGGAGACGGCGGGGACCTTCCCCCAGGCGGTGCTGGACTGCCTCTACGACCCCCAGACCTCCGGCGGCCTGCTCCTGGCCATTGCGGAGGAGCGGGGGGCGGAGCTGCTGCGCCGCCTGGCGGACGCGGGGGTGACCGCCGCCGCCGTCGGGCGGGTGCGCCCCCGGGGCCCGCGGCGCATTGTGCTCAAACCCTAGCCGGACAGGGCGGCGGGAGGCTTGTACCTCCCGCCGCCCTGTGTTATACTGTAGAAAAAACAGGGGGGCGGAAGCATGGAAACCATGATTATCGGCATCGCGGGGGGAACCGGGTCGGGCAAGACCACCCTCACCCTGTGGCTGAAGGAGCACTTTGGGGAGGACGTGTCGATCCTCTACCACGACAACTACTACAAGCAGCACGACGACATGCCCTATGAGGAGCGGTGCAGGCTCAACTACGACCACCCGGACGCCTTCGACACGGAGCTGTTGATCGCCGACCTCCAGGCGCTGCGGCGTGGGGAGGCTGTTCACAGTCCCACCTACGACTACACCGTGCACAACCGGGCGGCGGAGACGGTGGAGGTGCGGCCCGCCCGGGTGATTCTGGTGGAGGGGATTCTGATCTTCGTGGACCCCGCCCTGCGGGAGCTGATGGACATCAAGCTCTTTGTGGACACCGACGCGGATGTGCGCATCCTCCGCCGCATCATGCGGGATGTGAAAAAGCGGGGGCGCTCTCTGGACTCGGTGGTGCAGCAGTACCTCACCACCGTCAAGCCCATGCACGAGCAGTTTGTGGAGCCCTCTAAACGCTACGCCGACCTCATTGTGCCGGAGGGCGGCAAAAACGCGGTGGCCCTGGATATGATCATCCAGCGGGTCAAGAGCCATATGGAGCAGGAATAAGAGCAGAGAGGGGCCGTGCCGCCGGTTTGGCGGCACGGCCCCTTGTTTGCGCGGAAAGCGCGGGGGGAGCGGACTCCGGCACAAGGACGCAGGGGCGGCCCCGCCGCTTCGCCCTATTCGTCCTCCTCCGCGGGATAGAGGCGGCGCAGGGCGAAGAGCCCGCAGCAGATGACGGCACAGGTGCCCAGCCAGAGCAGGGACAGCAGAGCAATCAGCAGCTCCACCCACCGCCAGTTCGCCAGATAGGGGAGCAGGCAGAAGGCCACCCGGAACACCGCGTCCGCGTTGCGGCACAGCCGCAGGCGGCGGCTCAGGGGGGAGCGGCCGCCCTCCCCTGACCGCCGGTCGGCCAGGGCGGCCAGATCGGTGAGCAGTTGGAAGTGGAAATAGAGGGCCACACAGGTGATCAGGGCGGAGAGGAGAAAGAAGCGGCCGGTGAACTCCGCGCCGGTGAGGAGAAAGGACAGCCAGTCCACCCCGGACACCGCGCCCAGCAGGATGCAGAAGGGCCTGAGCAGGGGCAGATCCCGCAGCTCTCCGGCCAGCAGGCCGATCGCGGAGAAAATCAGGAGGTAGCCAGCCCAGTCGGGGAGCACATCCAGGTTGTTCAGGCGGAAGTGCAGATGGATGAGGAGATAGGCCCAGGCGATGCGGCTCAGGGCGCTTCGGATGCCTGCGTGATTCATGGCGTCACCTCCGCGGGATAGGCGGTGCAGGTGTATCTCTGGTTTCCATAGACAAAATCCAGGGAGAGCGCGGAGAGCCCCTCCAGGCCGGAGTCGTCAGCCGCGGCGTGCCACAGACCGCTGACTCCGGGAAGGTCATAAGCGGTGAGCACAAAGCTGTCAAAAGCGGGAGAGCCATCGGAGGAAAGGGGAACGCAGAGCACGGCGAGGGTGGACAGAAAGTCGTACGGAACACCTCCGGATTTGCGCTCCACCCTCAGTTCGCTGCGCTTGCAGCAGGAGGTAAACGCGGCGTGAGGGGCGGGAACGGGGCTGGGACGGTCGCCGCCGCCGATGCGGAACGTCCTGCCGCCGGCCCAGCCGCCGTCTGAGAGCGACATGTACCCAACCCAGATGTCGGAGCAGGTGAGAAAGTAGGTGAGATCGACCTCTAGGCGCAGATCTACCGTTTCCGCCGCGTAGGTGATGTGGGGGATATGGTCGTCGGGGGCCGGGATCGCTCCCTCATCGGGGAGGCGCAGCGCCTCCAGCTCCCCCAGCGGCTCCACTGTCCAGAAGTCCCCGTCGGGCCGTACCGCCACCTGCTGGTACACGATGCCATAGGTGTTGTCCTCCGACAGAGGGGAGAAAAACAGCGTTCCGGTATAGCCCTCCGCCCCGTCAGGCAGGAGGTTCATTACCGACCACTCCGCCAGCCAGGAGGGGCGGTGCCAGTGGAAGCCCAGGGTCCAGAAAGGGGAGTCCTCCAGCTCCACCTCCTGGTAGGGGGCCAGTCCGGTCTGCCACGCTAGTTCCCGCGCCGGCTCCGGCAACACCATGGAGAAGTAGACCGGGCTGTCGCACAAAATGGCCTTGGCATAGGTGTCCAGGGCTCCGGCCACGGTGGGCGTGTCCGGCAGGAAATTGGAGGCGTGGGCCGTCATACCGGCAGGCTTGTTCACCACCAGCAGATGGCCATCCTCCCAGACGATGGGCAGGGGCCAGGGCCCCGGCGTGGGGCGCACCCGGGGCGGACGGTGGTCGCTGGTCTCCACCTCCAGCACGTCGCCGGTGTGAAGGATATCCACTGTACGGGCATGGATGCCGTTGACCCGGATGCCGTTCTCCGTCCGGGTCAGCCGGGATATGGCGTGGGAGGAGACATGGAGCGCAGCCTTCAGGATATGCCGGACCGTGGCGCCGTCCTGTTCCGGCGGCAGGGTATATGAAATCGTCTCCATCGGACACCTCTCCTTCGGCGCAGCAGAAAAATCCCAAGCGGCAGACAGGCTGCGTCCAAGGCGGCGAACACACCCCACAGACCGCTCCAGTACCAGGCCGCCGTGTCGAACATGGCCACCAGCAGCCGATGCCAGAAAAGCAGCTCCGCCGCGATGGCGAGGAGGTCGAACAGCACATATCCACCGCCCAGCAGGTAGGCCCACCGCCCCCGGTGCAGGCAGAACAGAAAGAACGACAGGGCTCAAAAGGCCGGAACTCCTGCATGGCAAAACCTCATTTCTCTGTTATTGTACTCTGATGC
>ENA-UENY01001228-UENY01001228.1-human-gut-metagenome-genome-assembly--contig:-NODE-1228-length-14808-cov-10.397733_pt1 | contig 14808 bp, 8 predicted proteins | sample MGYA00242886_ERZ507888 | MGnify/ENA primary metagenome ERZ507888 (study PRJEB26167, sample SAMN06115543) | human gut metagenome | host: Homo sapiens | place: China:Chongqing | collected 2014-11-10... | reverse complement strand
GTAGCGGATAATGATACACTGGTTTCGGATACAGCCAACTTCGGTAATCTGCCGTGGAGAGAAGTCTTCACCGACCCACAACTCCAGTCTCTCATCGAAACGGGACTGAAACAAAATACGGACCTCTTGTCCGCCGCTCAAAATGTGAAAGCAGCAGAAGCGTCCCTCATGTCGGCACGCCTGGCTTATGCCCCATCATTAGGATTGTCTCCGCAAGGAACGATCAGCAGCTTTGACAAGAATGCAGCTACAAAAACTTATTCATTACCTGTCACAGCCAGTTGGCAAGTCGATTTATTCGGTCAGTTGCTGAACGCCAAACGAGGTGCCCAAGTTGCTCTGAAGCAAACAAAGGCTTATCGCCAGGCAGTACAGACACAGGTGATCTCTAACATCGCCAATATGTATTATACATTAATGATGTTGGACCGCCAGTTGGAAATAACCAAAGCTACGGCAGAAATCCTGAAAAAGAATGCCGAAACAATGGAAGCCATGAAGGACGCTGCCATGTACAACATCAATTCTGCCGGCGTGGAACAAAGCAAAGCTGCTTATGCGCAGGTACTCGCCAGCATCCCTGATATCGAACAGAGCATCCGCGAAACGGAAAACGCATTGTCTACCCTTTTAGGCGAAGCTCCCCATGCTATCAAACGTGGTGTATTGGAAGCACAAATGCTTCCGACCGAACTTTCGGCTGGTGTACCCATCCAGTTGTTATCCAATCGTCCGGACGTAAAAGCAGCTGAAATGTCATTGGCAGGCTGCTATTATGACACCAACTCCGCACGTGCCGCTTTCTATCCGCAAATCACGCTTAGCGGTTCGGCAGGATGGACTAATAATTCCGGAGCCGGCATCGTTAATCCTGGTAAATTACTGGCTTCTGTTGTCGGTTCGCTGACACAGCCATTGTTCTACCGGGGACAAAACATCGCTCGTCTGAAAGCTGCCAAAGCCCAGGAAGAATCTGCGAAGTTATCTTTCCAGCAGGCCTTGTTGAATGCCGGTAGTGAAGTCAGCAATGCGCTAAGTTTATACCAAAAGACGAGTGAAAAGGTAGAATCTCGTCAAATGCAAGTAGAATCTGCCAAAAAAGCTTCGGAAGATACAAAAGAATTGTTTAACTTAGGGACTTCAACCTACCTGGAAGTATTGTCTGCACAGCAGGCTTACTTGAGCGCACAAATCTCACAGGTTTCCGATTGCTTTGATCGGATGCAGGCTGTAGTAAGCCTTTACCAGGCACTGGGTGGTGGAAGAGAAGAATAACTTTAAACATATACTATTATGATTAGTCCGTTAGCTTACGTAGATCCCGAAGCAAAGCTGGGCAAGAATGTAACCGTTCTGCCTTTTGCCTACATTGAAAAGAATGTAGAGATCGGGGATGACTGCGTCATCATGTCTTACGCTAGTATCCTGCAAGGTACTAAAATGGGAAAAGGAAACAAGGTACATCAGAATGCTGTCCTCGGAGCGGAACCACAAGATTTCCACTATACTGGAGAAGAAAGCAGCCTGATTATCGGAGATAATAACGATATTCGTGAGAATGTAGTAATCAGCCGCGCTACATTTGCCGGCAATGCTACCAAAATCGGAAACGGAAACTACCTGATGGATAAAGTACATCTTTGCCATGACGTACAAATCAACAATAACTGTGTGGTAGGTATCGGCACCACTATTGCAGGAGAATGTACGTTGGATGATTGCGCTATCCTAAGTGGAAATGTCACTTTACATCAATATTGTCACATCGGAAGCTGGACACTGGTACAAAGCGGCTGCCGTATATCTAAAGATGTACCTCCATACGTTATCATGTCAGGAAATCCGGTAACATATCATGGTGTAAACGCTGTAGTTCTTTCTCAACATCACAATACATCGGAAAGAATCCTTCGTCACATCGCTAACGCATACCGTTTGATTTATCAGGGTAATTTCAGCGTTCAGGATGCCGTACAGAAGATTATCGACCAGGTTCCTATGAGTGAAGAAATCGAGAATATTGTAAATTTCGTGAAGAACTCGGAAAGAGGGATTGTGAAATAAACAATATAACATCTATAAAAAGAAAGGGTGATGCTCAAAAAAAGCGTCACCCTTCTTTTTTATAGATGGATGACGCAATAGATAATATTTTTACAAATGGAGGATACTTCAGTGATTCAGCAACACTAGTGATTCATCTTCAAATCCAGAAATTCAATTCATCATTCAAATTCCAAAGTACCGAAAAAATCGGGGCGATGGAAATCCGGTTGGTCAATCTCTATCGGATTCCATGAAAGAAAATGAGGAGTCTGCAACTCATCACCACACTTATAGAAATTAGCTTTTATCTCCTTTCCATCGAGTGATTCAATCTGATGCTTAAAGAATACAGCATACGGAATGATGAGAGCAACTTCCCAGTCTGTCTCCTCGACACGTTCTGCAAAAGGCTGATTACCCAGACTAGACCAACGTTGTACGAGAGCAGTCACTTCTTTCGGTGCATGTTCCCGGTTGTTACGAACTGGGCCGGCACCTATCAGGATAGTTCCGATGCAATTACATTCTATATTATAATAGATCCCGTCGCCTGCAGGTATAGAAAAGAATTCCACACAAGAGTCAGTCCATACAGAACCGTTATCTTCTCCATACTTGGCACGTACACTCTCCTCTTTCACTTTAAAATGTAGCAAGATTGAGTTCTGCGTGTGAGCAATTCGAAAACTCACTTTAGGTTTGTAAGGATATTCAGCCCAATTGACACACTGGATCGGCTGAAAATCTATTTTTTCTTCATCGAATAGTTTAGGAAGCGAACAAGCCTCCACGTTAGCCGCACTAATTTTCTTTACTTTCATATATCTTTCGTTTGAATGATACAAATATAGTTACTTTCTTCTAATAAGATTCACTGAAATCGAATAAAAACAATATATTTGCATAGATGTAAACACCTTAAAAAATAAATTAGTGAGAAAAGTAATTCTTTTATTTCTGCTATTTTTAAGCGTAGCTGGAGTCCGCACACAAGGTCAAAACATCACTTTTAGCCACTTGACCACGGACGACGGACTCTCCCAATTTTCTGTCAATAGCCTTTATATTGATGAACGGGGAATTATATGGATCGGCACGCGTGAAGGACTGAACCGGTATAACGGTAACGATATCAAAAGTTTCAAACTTAATAAAAACGATCCGAACAGCTTGTTCAGCAATACAGTGCTGCGCATCACCGGAAACAAAAACGGAAAGGTATACCTGCTCTGTACGGACGGGGTGGCAGAATTCGATCTGACCACACAAAGATTCAAAACGTTGCTGCAAGGCAATGTGGATGCTATTTATTTCAACGAGAAATTATATATCGGGAAAAGAGAAGAAGTATTTGTATATAATGAAAGTACGGGAAACTTCGATCTCTACTATCATCTTGCCGGAAAAGATATCACCCTCTCCTGCCTCCACCTGGACGAAAAGAAAAATCTGTGGATGGGAACTACCAGTAACGGACTTTACTGTTTATCGGGAGACAAAAAGATTTCCCAACCTGTCACAAGAGGTAATATCGCGAGTATTTACGAAGATTCGTCTAAAGAATTATGGATCTGTACCTGGGAAGAAGGACTCTACCGGATAAAAACAGACAGTACCATTGAGAACTTCCGTCATGATCCCAAAAATCCAAACAGTATTTGCGCCGACTTCGTAAGGAGTTGCTGTGAAGATAATGCAGGAAATCTATGGATAGGAACCTTTCACGGATTAAATCGCTATGAAAAAAGCACAGGTAAATTCCAACTTTACACTGCCAACGCGAACAAACCCGACGGACTCACCCACTCCTCCATCTGGTGCATCGTCAAAGATGAACAAGGAACAATTTGGCTGGGTACTTATTTCGGAGGTGTCAACTATTTCAATCCGGAATATGAAATCTATACACGCTACAAGACAGGAGATACAGAAAAAGAAGGTTTAAGTAGCCCGATTGTCGGCAGAATGACTGAAGATAAAGACGGAAACTTATGGATTTGTACTGAAGGCGGTGGCGTGAATGTGTACGACCGGAAAAATAACACCTATCGGTGGTATCGCCACGAAGAGGGCAAAAATAGTATTTCCCATAACAACGTCAAAGCAATCTATTACGACCGGACTAATGAAATTATGTGGATAGGTACACACTTGGGAGGATTGAACAAACTCGACCTGCGTACCAACCGTTTCACAGTCTACCGGATGAAAGCCGGAGACCCAACCTCACTACCTTCGGATATCGTCCGAGACATTGTACCTTATAAGGACAAGCTGGTTGTCGCCACACAAAACGGTGTTTGTCTTTTCAATCCGGCAACAGGCGCTTGCCAACAGCTCTTCAAAGAGACTAAAGAAGGAAGAGGTATTGGCATGGTAGCCAGTCTTTGCATTGATAAAGACGGTACATTGTGGATTGCGGCTACCGGAGAGGGTGTTTATTCTTACCGGTTCGACAGCGGTAAACTTACTAATTATCCGCACAATCCCGCTAATCCAAACAGTCTTAGCAACAATAATATCAACAGTATCATGCAGGACAGTAACGGCAATCTATGGTTCTGCACCTCCGGAAGCGGTCTCGACCGTTACCGTAAGGCAAGTGATGACTTTGAAAACTTCGATGTACAGACAGATGGTTTATCCAGCGACTGTATCTACGAAGTATGCGAATCGTCCATACAGAAAGGTGACTTATTGCTGATTACCAATCAAGGATTCTCACAGTTTGACTATCCAAGCAAGAAATTCTATAATTACGGTACGGAAAACGGATTCCCGTTGACTGCCGTCAATGAAAACGCACTATTTGTGACACATGACGGAGAAGTATTCCTTGGCGGTATTCAGGGAATGATTTCTTTCTGGGAGAAGAAGTTACATTTCACTCCCAAATCATATAATATCATTCTTTCCCGCCTGCTTGTCAACGGAAAAGAAGTAGTTCCGGGAGATGAAAGCGGCATCCTGGAACAGTCGATCTGCCACACTCCGGAAATCAGTCTGAAAGCGAATCAATCGATGTTTAGCATCGAATATGCCACTTCCAACTTCATCCCTGCCAACAGAGATGAAATTCTCTATCGCCTGGAGGGTTTCTCAGACGAATGGAACCATACTTACCGGAAGCAAACGCTGATTACTTATACAAACCTGAATCCGGGTAAATATACCCTTGTCATCAAATCACAGAGGGAAGGAATAAAAGAGGCCAGACTGCTGATTATCGTACTCCCTTCATGGTATGAGACATGGTGGGCTTACCTGATTTATACCATTGTCACTATCAGCCTGTTATGGTATCTTATTCAGAACTATAATTCGCGCATCAAACTCCGTGAGTCTTTGAAGTACGAAAAGAAGCATATTGAAGACCTCGAAGCATTGAACCAGTCGAAACTCCGTTTCTTCACTAACATCTCGCACGAATTCCGCACACCGTTAACGCTGATCGTGGGACAAGTGGAAACTTTGTTGCAGGTGCAGACATTTACGCCTAATATATATAATAAGGTGTTGGGAATCTACAAGAACAGTCTCCAATTACGGGAACTGATTACGGAACTACTTGATTTCCGTAAACAGGAACAGGGTCACATGAAGATCAAAGTTAGCCAGCACAATCTGGTTAACTTCCTGTATGAGAATTATCTGCTCTTCCTCGAATATGCGAGCAGTAAACAAATCAACTTCAAGTTCAACAAACAGAAGGATGACATTGAAGTATGGTATGACCAAAAACAGATGCAGAAAGTGATAAACAACCTGCTGTCTAATGCAGTGAAGCATACCAAGGCCGAAGATACGATTTCGATTAATGTATCGCAGGAGAAAGACCATGTCATCATTGAAATAAAAGATACCGGTACAGGTATCGCCGCTGCCGAAATTGATAAGATATTCGACCGTTTCTATCAGACCGAACATCTCAACTCGCTGAATACCGGAGCCGGTACAGGCATCGGACTGGCACTGACGAAAGGAATTGTGGAACTTCATCACGGCACAATCCGGGTAGAAAGCGAACCGGGCAAAGGAAGCAGTTTCATTATCACCCTCAAACTAGGCAAGGAACACTTCACAGAAGAGCAAATAGCGAAAGATGATACGGAAACCATCCAGCAAACAGAGACTATTGTTCCTTCAGTAGAAATAATCCCTGATTCGGAATGGAAAGAAGAAGATAACAAGCGCATCGAAGACGCCAAAATGCTGATAGTGGAAGACAATGAATCTATCAAGCAGATGTTAGTCGGTATTTTCGAAACATTCTATCAAGTCAGTACGGCTTCCGACGGAGTAGAAGCATTAGAAATGATACAGAAGGATATGCCGAGCATCATTTTAAGTGATGTCGTAATGCCACGCATGTCGGGTACGGAACTTTGCAAACAGATCAAGACGGACTTTAACACTTGCCATATTCCGGTGGTATTATTAACCGCACGTACTGCTATAGAGCACAATATCGAAGGTTTGAAGATTGGTGCGGATGATTATATCACGAAACCGTTTAATACCAATCTTCTGATTTCCCGCTGCAATAACCTGGTTAACTCCCGCCGGCTATTGCAAGAGAAGTTCAGCAAACAACCACAGGCTTTTGCCCAAATGTTGGCTACCAACCCGATGGATAAGGAGATGCTCGACCGCGCGATGGCCATTATCGAACGCCATCTGGACAATACGGATTTCAACGTTAATATCTTCGCCCGCGAAATGGGTATGGCACGTACGAACCTATTCACTAAACTGAAAGCAGTTACAGGCCAGACCCCGAATGATTTCATCCTAAGCATACGTCTCAAAAAAGGCGCTGTCATGTTAAGGAATAACCCGGAGCTGAATATCACGGAGATCTCTGACCGGATTGGGTTCTCCTCCTCCCGCTATTTCAGTAAATGTTTCAAGGAGATTTATCACGTCAGTCCGCTGGCTTATCGTAAAGGAGAAGAGAGCGAAGAAGAAGGAGACGGAGAAGAAACAGATTAGCAGGTAACTATACAAGCACTCTTGCAAAATAATCTTATATTATTAGGCACGGATCACACGGATTTCACGGATTAAAAAACGATGAGTATGAAAACAACAGCGTTAATCCGTGTAATCCGTGCCTAAATTTATGATATAAACGGTTTTTTAGTCCGGACATCTTCGCCCGAATAAAGAAGGTAACTTCTTAAGTGTACTATTTTGTACTTCACTTGTACATTCCTACTCATTCTTTTTCTTCCAATCGCTTATCTTTGTGTTCATTACATTATTTCCTAAAACATTCAGCATTATGAAAAACGTTTCGCGTCTACTTCCCCTATTGTCCGGCATCGTCACGCTGTCAGGATGCAGTCATGCACCCCAAAAGAGCAATGGGCAGAATAACCAAAAGCCTAACATTATTTATATATTTGCAGATGATCTCGGCATTGGTGATTTAAGCTGTTATGGAGCAACGAAAGTGAGTACTCCCAACATCGACCGGTTGGCAGGACAAGGAGTACAATTCACCAATGCTTATGCAACTTCTGCCACCAGCACTCCTTCCCGTTTCGGACTCCTGACAGGTATGTACCCCTGGAGACAAGAAAACACAGGAATCGCTCCCGGCAACTCTGAACTCATTATCGACACTACCTGCGTCACCATGGCAGATATGCTGAAAGATGCAGGATACGCAACCGGTGCAGTAGGCAAATGGCATCTGGGACTCGGTCCGAAAGGTGGAACCGACTTTAACAACCGGATTACCCCTAATGCACAAAGCATCGGTTTTGACTACGAATTTATTATTCCGGCTACCGTAGACCGTGTACCTTGTGTATTTGTAGAAAACGGACATGTCGTAGGACTTGACCCCAATGATCCTATCACCGTAAGTTACGACCACAAAGTCGGCGACTGGCCTACGGGAGAAGAGAACCCGGAGCTCGTCACTTTAAAACCCAGCCAGGGACACAACAATACAATTATCAACGGCATTCCCCGTATCGGCTGGATGACCGGAGGAAAATCCGCCCTTTGGAAAGATGAAGACATAGCCGATATCATCACCCATAAGGCTAAGAATTTCATTGCATCCCATCAGGAAGAACCCTTCTTCTTATATATGGGTACGCAAGACGTACATGTACCGCGCATCCCCCACCCACGTTTCGCAGGCAAAAGCGGACTCGGCACTCGTGGCGACGTCATCCTGCAACTGGACTGGACTATCGGTGAAATCATGCACACACTGGACAGCCTCCACATCGCAGACAACACTATCCTGATCTTTACCAGCGATAACGGTCCTGTTATCGACGACGGCTATCAAGACCAAGCTTACGAACTTCTCAACGGACATACTCCGATGGGTATCTACCGTGGTGGGAAATACAGTGCTTACGAAGCGGGTACACGCGTTCCATTTATTGTCCGTTGGCCTGCCCGGGTGAAGCCGAACAAGCAACAAGCTCTTTTCTCTCAAATAGATGTGTATGCATCGCTCGCCTCACTTTTGGACCAACCTTTACGCAAAGGAGCTGCCCCCGACAGTCAGGAACATCTGAACGTTCTCCTCGGCAAAAATAATACAAACCGTGAGTATGTCGTTCAACAGAATCTCAATAACACACTTGCCATCATAAAAGGTCAATGGAAATACATCGAACCGAGCGACGGCCCCGCCATCGAACATTGGACGAAAATGGAGTTAGGCAACGACAAACAGCCTCAACTTTACGATTTATCCTCCGATCCATCGGAGAAAACGAATGTATCAAAACAACATCCCGACATAGTGAAAGAGTTATCCGAATTACTAGAATCCATAAAAGAGAAATAGTTTATGAGAACAGAAAAATTGTATGATTTTGCACCAATCTTGAATAATTCTATCCATATTAGAATATTCAATCCGTCTATCTTTGCAAGCGTAGATTCAATAAAATCACTTAATTTTTAATATATGAAAAAACATTTATCCACTCAAACTAGAAAAAGGATGCTCTCCTCCATCGGACTGATCTTATTTTCTGTTTCTTTTGTACTTGCACAGGTACTTGTTAAAGGTACAGTGAAGGACAACTTAGGAGAAGGAGTGCCGGGAGCCAGTGTTCAGGTACAAGGTACTTCACAAGGAACAATCACTGACCTTGATGGTAAATTTGCTTTTAACGTACCCAATAAGAATTCAATATTGGTTATTTCTTTCATTGGTTATGTCACTGTAGAAATAAAGGCGGACACTCAAAAGCCAATGGTTATCACATTGAAGGAAGATACAAAGACATTGGACGAAGTGGTAGTAGTCGGCTATCAGGAAATACGCAAGAGAGACCTGACGGGTTCTGTTGCCAAAGCCAGCATGGCAGAACTGCTTAGCACTCCGACTGCTTCTTTCGGCGAGACATTAGGCGGACGTATTGCCGGTGTCAACGTAAGTTCGGGCGAAGGTATGCCGGGCGGACAGATGAACATCGTCATCCGTGGTAACAACTCTTTGACACAGGACAACTCTCCTCTTTATGTCATTGACGGTTTCCCGGTGGAAGATCCTTCCATAGCCGCAGCCATCAATCAGAACGATATCGAGTCACTCGATTTCCTGAAGGATGCCTCTGCTACCGCTATCTACGGTGCCCGTGGTGCCAACGGTGTCGTGATGATTACAACCAAGAAAGGCACAATCGGTCAGCCTAAAATTAAATATGACGGAAGTTTCGGTATTCAGCATATCACCAAAACGATTCCGATGATGGATGCATACGAGTTCGTCAAACTACAGGCAGAACGTAGTCCCAAAGATATGGAAACTACCTACTTCATGAATTATGACGGTAAGAAATGGGGACTGGAAGATTATAGGAATATCCCGCAATATAACTGGCAGGATGAAATCTTCCGCAGCGCATGGATGCAAAGCCACAATGTCAGCCTGACCGGTGGTTCGGAAGGAGTTCGCTACAATGCTTCTTTATCTTATTATGACCAGGACGGTATCTTATTGGAATCAAACTACAAACGTGTACAAGGCCGTATGGGTACTACCATCCAAAAGAAGAAACTGAAAATCTATCTGACAACCAACTATTCAAGCACTACAACCACTGGTGGTTCTCCTTCCCAGAACTCATACAGTGGTATGAATAACCTGTTCTATAGTGTATGGGGATATCGCCCCGTGACCGAACCGGACAGACCATTAAACTCATTGATGGATAACATCATGGACGACGCGATAAACAATACCAACGATTATCGTTTCAATCCTATCATGTCCTTGAAAAACGAATATCGCAAGACGTATGCGAACTACATTCAGTTCAACGGATTTGCAGAATATGAATTTATCAAAGGATTGAAGTTGAAAGTTTCAGGCGGTTACACATTCGATACCCGCAAAGGGGAAACATTCAACAACTCGAAGACCCGTTATGGTAATCCGAAATCATCCGATAAGGTAAATGCAGAAATCTACCATTCTCAACGTGCAACATGGTTGAATGAAAATATTCTGACCTATCAGAGCAATATCAAACGGAAGCATTTCTTCAATAGCATGGTAGGTGTAACCCTGCAGAATTCCGACTATGAATACTATTCATACAAAACGGTACAGATTCCGAACGAAGCACTCGGCATGGCGGGAATGAGTGAAGGAACTCCCAGTACGACTAAATCATTAAAGAGTTCCTGGTCTATGCTTTCTTTCCTGGGACGTTTGAACTATAACTATAAATCATTGTATTATGCAACGGTTTCTTTCCGTTCCGACGGTTCTTCCAAGTTCCGTGGTGATAACCGTTTCGGCTACTTCCCTTCCGGTTCATTGGCATGGGGATTCATGGAGGAAGATTTTATGAAACCATTGAAGTCTGTTGTTTCTTCAGGTAAATTAAGAGCAAGCTGGGGATTGACCGGTAACAACCGTGTAGGCGAGTATGATACGTATGCTTTATATCAGATATTAAAAGATAAAGTTGGAGATTTTATTTCGATCGGTAGCCTACCGAGTGGTGTATATCCGTTCGAAAACAGCCTGACAAGTGTAGGTACAGTGCCCACTTCCTTAAGAAACAGAAAACTGAAATGGGAGACTACCGAACAGTGGAACCTAGGCCTGGACTTAGGCTTCCTGGACGAACGCATCGGATTAACCGTAGACTGGTATCGTAAAACGACTCGTGATTTGTTGCTGAATACTGCACTTCCCACCTCTTCCGGTTATTTCAGTGCCATGAAGAATGTAGGAAAGGTACGCAACCAAGGTATCGAGCTCACATTGAACACAACCAATATCAAGAACCGTCATTTCTCATGGACTACTAACTTTAATATCGCATTCAACAAGAACAAAGTATTAGAATTGGCCGAAAACCAATCTTCTCTGTTGAGTGCAGCCAAATTTGACCAGAACTATAACTCTCAATACAGCTACATTGCCAAAGTGGGTTATCCGATGGGAATGATGTACGGATTCATCTACGAAGGTACATACAAATACGAAGATTTCGACAAAGTAGGTGATACATATACACTGAAACGCAATGTTCCGTATTTCTCTTCCGAAAGTAATACACAACCGGGTATGCCGAAATACGCAGACCTGAATGGTGACGGTATCATCGACGATAACGACCGCACTATGATCGGTAACGGTATGCCGAAACATACGGGCGGATTTACCAACAATTTCGAATACAAAGGATTTGACTTGAGCATCTTCTTCCAATGGTCGTATGGAAACGATGTATTGAATGCCAACCGCCTGTTCTTCGAGAACAGCAATAAAACACGTGACTTGAACCAATACGCAAGTTACGCAGACCGCTGGACACCGGAAAATCCGGAAAGTAATATTCCGAGAGCTACCGACTCCGGTTCTAACAAAGTGTTCTCTACACGTATTATCGAAGATGGTTCGTTCCTTCGTCTGAAGACCGTGTCTTTAGGATATACACTGCCGAAACAACTGACCAAGAAATGGAAGATAGACAATGCACGCGTATTCGTTGCCGGTCAGAATCTATGGACATGTACAGGGTATTCCGGTTACGACCCGGAAGTATCTATCCGTGAAGGCGCACTGACTCCGGGACTGGACTTCTCCGCTTATCCGAGAGCCTACTCTATCAGTTTTGGTATAAACTTAGGTTTCTAATCAATCATCCTTCAAACAATTACGTATATGAAAACAATAAAAATAATCATCATATCACTTCTTGTCGGACTTAACCTGACTTCCTGCGATTTCTTGGAAAAAGACCCGACATACACCACTCCTGAAAACTTCTTCAAAAATGAAGCGGACGCTACCTCTTGGCTGACAGGAACCTATGCCATTCTGGGACAAAGTTCCTTCTACGGAAATGAGTTCTTATACCTTGTAGGAGGTGACGATCTGGGACACTATGGTGGTGCCAACCGCGGACCTAACAAAAGTGGGTTGATCTGTAACAATGCCAACACAAGTGATCCGGCCGTTGCAGCATTGTGGTACACATTATACTCCGGCATCAACAGAGCCAATATTTTCCTGGAAAATATTGATGCAGTGCCCGATATGAACGACGATACCCGCAAGCAGTACAAAGCCGAAGCCCGTTTCTTACGCGCATTCTATTATTTTACTTTGGTAGAATGTTGGGGAGATGTACCTTTCAAGACTACTTCTACAGAAGATGCCTATAACCTCTCCATTCCACGTACGGACAAACAGACGATTTATGATTTTATCATCAAAGAGATGTATGGTTCTGCCGAGGATCTCAAATCTGCTCAAGATTTGAACTATTTACCGGGACGTGTTTCCAAATCGGCTGCTTGGGGAATGTTGGCGCGTGTATATATGTTCCGGGCCGGTGAACCTAAACGTGACAAGGAAGTGGGTTTGGCTAACAACACGACTAGTGCCGAGATTACAGAATATTTCAAAAAAGCAAGTTACTATGCACAGTTAGTCAAGAATGAGGGTCATTCACTAACTGCCAAATATTGGGACTTCTTTATCGACATTTGTTCTGATAAGTATAACACTGCTCTCAATAAGGATGGTGCCAAGGCTAATGAAAGTATTTGGGAAGTAGAATTTGCAGGTAACCGTTCGACGGATGTACGTGCAGAAGGTAGAATCGGTAATATTATCGGCATTCAGGGTAAGGACCTTTCTTCCAAAGCATCCATCACTGGTAAAGGTGATCCGGGCTATGCATACGCTTTTATCTGGAATACTCCTAAACTGCTGGAATTGTATGAAGCAAACGATGACATTGACCGTTGCAACTGGAATATTGCTCCATTCACTTACACCCAGTCAGCAGGAGAAGGTACTCCGGTGGACGGTCGTGAATTTGTAAAGGGAAAAAGAGATGAAGTGGAACAACAATACTGGGATAAATCCTTCAGCTATGGTAAAACAGAGCCGGGGTCTACTTACGGTGATCGTGAATCGAAGAACGATGCCAATAAGAACCGCAACAGGGCTGCCGCCAAATATCGTAGAGAATATGAAGCAGACAAGAAGAGTAAAAACGATACTTCCATCAACTTCCCTCTTCTCCGTTACTCTGACATTCTGCTAATGATTGCAGAGGCAGAAAATGAAGTCAACCATGGCCCTAATGATTTGGCGTATGAATGTATCAATGCAGTAAGAGAACGTGCAGGAATCAAAAAACTTGCAGCAAATCTGGATGAAGAGAGCTTCCGCAAAGCTATCAAAGACGAACGTGCAATGGAACTCTGTTTCGAGTACACACGCCGTTTCGACCTGATCCGTTGGGGAGACTATTACAAACTGATGCAGGAACAAGTGGACAAGGCACAGGCTGACGAATCCTGGAAATTCGGAATCAATGTATATACTTACTTCAATATTCCGAAGTCTTACAACTATTTCCCGATTCCTGCCAATGAAATTGGCTCGAACGGTGCTATCAAAACAAATAATCCGGGTTGGTAAATCACTTATTAACTTTAAAAAGAAAAGGATATGAAGACAATATATAAAAGTTTGATGACTATCGCTTTTGCCGGACTTTGTCTCGCTTCATGCGACAAGGAATTAAAAGAAGAAACAGCAATGGAAGTGGGTGTGGTGACAGACAACAATGTCAGCTTTAACGGTAACACTGTAACTGTCAAAAAAGGCAGTCCGGTAACGTTCAGCTTTAATGGAGACCCTGACTTTATCACTTTCTTCAGTGGAGAAATAGGTCAAACATCGAAACCGTACAGAAATGAAAGTAGAGGATATTGAAAAGTGTGAACTTAGTTTCCGCATTTGGTATAGATATGGAAACGCAAGCACAATTAAAGGCTCTACTCATGTACTCGTTTCCGACCAATTTAATGGCATAAACGGCAGTAATGTAGATCAAGATAAACAAACTGTAGAAAACTGTGAATGGACAGAGGTATTTGCACAGGAAGAACTTCCAACCAAACCGAACAGCACTAGCGAGACAGCAGAATCCAGCAAAACTTTTACATTCGAATTATCTTCTTATCTTGCTAAAGAAATAACAATAGCGGTTCACTATAACCCCATTGATAACTCAAATACAATGCCACAGCTCAACATCATGGATATGAATATTGACTTGATGTTCACAAACGGCAAAGGGAATACGGTTAATGCAAAAGATTTCGGTTTCTCACCGCTAAATCTCGTATATGATTTAACGAAGCTAAATGACAGTCACAAAAAAGTTCTTAAGAAGGCATTGGGAAATGAGAAAATGCCGGATGAGGACCTAAACAGTGAAGAGAACATAAAAAAATATC
>ENA-UENY01001216-UENY01001216.1-human-gut-metagenome-genome-assembly--contig:-NODE-1216-length-14920-cov-160.910732_pt1 | contig 14920 bp, 10 predicted proteins | sample MGYA00242886_ERZ507888 | MGnify/ENA primary metagenome ERZ507888 (study PRJEB26167, sample SAMN06115543) | human gut metagenome | host: Homo sapiens | place: China:Chongqing | collected 2014-11-10... | reverse complement strand
AGTGGGCGCAATCCAGATGCGGGGGTTTTTCACAATATTGGGCATCTGCAGCATGGAAGTGCCCAAGCCCTGGCTCACGAGACCGCCCCAGCGGTTTTCCCGGAAGGAGAGGACGGCGAACCCCACCATGTTGGCGCAGCAGCCCGCTACGGCGGCGCCGCCTGCCAGTCCGGTCAGTCCCAGCACGGAGCAGATGGCGGCGGAGGAGATGGGCAGCGTCAGGGCGATGCCCACCAGCACGGACACCAGAACGCCCATGAAGAAGGGCTGCAGCTCCGTGGTCCGCATAATCAGCTGGCCAAAGGCGCTGGCTGCTCCGCCGATGGGGGGCGCAATGATCCAGGCCGCTCCCACGCCCACAAGGATGGTGACGATGGGCGTCACCAGGATGTCCACCTTCGTCTCCTTGCTGATGGCCTTGCCCACCTCAGCGGCGATGATAGCCACGAACAGCACGGCCAGCGGTCCGCCCGCCCCGCCCAGGGCGTTGCAGGCATAGCCCACCGTCACCAGGGAGAACAGCACCATAGGCGGCGCCTGGAGAGCGTAGCCGATGGCCACCGCCATAGCGGACCCGCTCATGAACGACGCCAGTCCACCGATGGTATACCCCACGCCATTGATGGTGATGACCTGGGCGGTGAGAAAGCCAATGTGGAACTGGGTGCCGATGGTGTTGAGGATCGTGCCGATCAGCAGGGAACAGAAGAGTCCCTGAGCCATGGCGCCCAGGGCGTCAATGCCGTACCGCTTGGCGGAGATCACAATGTTTTTGCGCTTCAGAAAGCCTTTGACCTGTTCCATGGGAGACACCTGCTTTATGTAGAATCAAAAAATACGGTTTACAGGTGTCTTGACACCTGTAAACCGTATCATACACAAAATCCCGGTTCCTGTCAACTGCTTTTTTACATGTTCAACCTTCCAGCAAGACGCCCAGCCGCCGCAGCTCCCGGCACACCCGGCCGAATGCCGCCTCATCCGGACAGGAGAGAGTGTGGAGATGGATCCCCTCCGTCAGTTCCGACAGCGGGCGGGCGTCGGACTGCGCACAGCGGGAGAGGAACTGCCCCACATCATAGCGGTTGGAGAGCTGCAGAGGGCCGGTCAGCTGCCCGTAAATGGGGTGGTCCACAATGACATCCAGTACCGTGCAGCCCTGGTCCACCATAGCGTTTAGCTCCTCTCCCATACCAGCGGCATCGTGCTGGACGGCCACCTGCCGCACCAGACCTCCCGTCTCTCGCAGGATCACGTAGCCCCGGGGCGTAGCGGAGATGTCTGCTCCAGCCGCCCGCAGCAGGGCAATATCCCCCACGATGATCTGTCGGCTGACGGAGAATTGAGCCGCCAGGGCCGTTGCGCTGACAGGCTGCTTTGCCCGCTGCAGAAGCTCCCGAATGGCCTGCCGCCGTTCTTCCGCGCGCATGGGATCCCTCCTTTCCGTCATGACAGCAGTATACCACATGCCCGGCAGATTGCAAAGAAAAAAGGAGAGCACACGCTCTCCTTTTTCTGAGACTTCAGCCGCCCAGATAGGCTTTTTTGATTTCCGGGGAGGCCAACAGCTCCGTTCCGGTGCCGGAGGTGACGATTTTTCCGGTCTCCAGCACATAGCCACGGTCGGCGATACTCAGGGCTGCCTGGGCATTCTGCTCCACCAGCAGAATGGTGGTGCCCGCCTCATGGAGGGTTTGGATGATCTTGAAGATCTGCTCAACCAGAATGGGTGCCAGGCCCATGGAGGGCTCATCCAGCATCAGCAGCTTGGGACGGCTCATCAGCGCCCGGCCCATGGCCAGCATCTGCTGTTCGCCGCCGGAGAGGGTGCCAGCGATCTGCCGCCGCCGCTCCATCAGCCGGGGGAAATAGGCGTAGACCTTTTCCAGATCCGCGTCGATGTCGCCGCCGGACCGGGTATAGGCGCCCATTTCCAGATTCTCCTCTACGGTCATCTGCAGGAAGACCCGCCGCCCCTCCGGCACCTGGGCGAGTCCCTTGGCCACGACCTTGTGGGCTGGGACGCCCATCAGGTTCTCCCCCAGAAATTCGATGGAGCCGGTGCGGGAGTGGAGCAGGCCGGAGACAGTCTGCAGCGTGGTGGATTTGCCGGCGCCGTTGGCGCCGATCAGGGTGACGACCTCTCCGGGATTTACCTCGAAAGAGACGCCCTTGATGGCGTGTATGGCGCCGTAGTAGACGTTGATGTCGCTGACTTTCAGAATCGGTTCCATGGTCACGCCTCCTTCTGTTTACCGAGATATGCCTCAATGACGGCGGGGTTGGATTGAATCTCTTCGGCGGTGCCCTTGGCGATGACCTGCCCGAAGTTCAGGACGCAGATGCCCTCGCAGATGCTCATGACCAACTTCATGTCGTGCTCGATCAGCATGACGGCGATCTGGAACGTGTCCCGGATCTTGACGATATTCTCCATCAGCTCCGCCGTCTCAGAGGGATTCATGCCCGCGGCGGGCTCATCCAGCAATAGAAGAGAGGGATTGGTGGCCAGGGCCCGGACAATCTCCAGCCGGCGCTGGGCGCCGTAGGGAAGGGAACCGGCCTGATGGTCCGCCAAGTCCGCCATCCCGAAGAGGGACAGCAGTTCCAGTGCCCGCTCATGAGCGGCCTTTTCCCGGCTCCAGTACCAGGGCAGGCGCAGAACGCCGGTGATGGCGGAGTAGCGCTCCTGATTGTGGAGACCGATCTTCACATTGTCCTCCACGGAGAGGTTGTTGAACAGGCGGATGTTCTGGAAGGTCCGGGCAATGCCCATGCGGTTGATCTGAGCTGTGGTCTTGCCGGAGGTATCCAGTCCATCCAGCAGGATGGTGCCCCGGGTGGGCTGATAGACCTTGGTCAGCAGGTTGAAGATGGTGGTTCTGCCTGGCAGGGTCGTAAATCAGCAGACCGGAATTGTTTGTGCCGATATACAGCAGTCCGTTGGGGGCCTGATACAGGGAGTATATATAGGAGGACTCTACCGGCAGCGTTATGTACCGGTATTTGCCGGTTGCTTTCTCCAGCAGGTATAAGCCGTTGGCTGTACCTATCCACATGTATTTTTCGTCCCGCTCCTTGATGTCCGTTATAACTTCCAGCCCGAGTATCGATTCAATGTTTTTATGTTTCAGGTCTATTCTTTTCAGGTTGTAGTATCCCCCCGACCAGATATAACCGTCTCTGTCTTTGGTAATGGAACGGATGTACTTGTCGGGACGAATCGTTGCGCCGCCGAACAAGGCGGGCGTGAAAAAGCTGACAGAACGCTTTTTCTTATCTATCTGGTAGATGCCGGAACTGTAGCCGCCTACCCAGATAATGCCGGGACTGACCTCGCACAGAGACATGAATGTATGGCTCTGGTTCTTCTGCTCCTTATCGTAGACGCTCAAGAACGAATGCCATTGTTGGGTACGATGCTCATACAGGCTGATGCCGTTGTTGGTGGCATACCATAGGTCGCCCTCTTCGTCTTCCATAACGGCGTTTACCTGATCGTTGATGAGGGACTGTTTGTTACCGATGGAATGCTTTATCCATTTGTAATCGCTGTACCGGTTGTTGCGTACGGTAATGCCGATAGGATAGTTCGCCATCCAGATGCGTTGCTCGTTATCCACATATATGTCGTAGATTGTATTGCCGTTCATGGCGTTATATCGGTTGAAGTCGGCCACGATGTACGGTTCGGACCGGTAAGTGTCCACATCCATCTTGTAGACACCTGCACCGTCTGTCGCTATCAATATGTCTTTTTCGCCGAAGGTACAGATACGGTTGATGCTGACATCTATCAGGCCGGATTTGATGTGGAACGCCTTATGAAGGTTCAGATCGTATACATAGATACCTCTTTGAAAGGTTCCGATAAAGATTTTGCGGCTGCCTTTATGAAAGAACAGCTCGTTGATTTGCAGTCTTAGCGTATCCAGTTTCTCGCAAGGGCTTAGCGCAAGCACATTGTTTCTCAGTTCGGCATAATGCACGCCTACATCCGTGCCTATAAAATAGTGGGTCTCGTCTATCTGCTCGATGTCGGTGATGCTTTCGTTGATTTCATTCTTTATGACAACGGTTGCTTTTGTCAGGCTGTTATATAGGTAAATGTTTCTTTGGTTGCAGAGCCATATTATATTATTATCATCGATAAATCCATAGCTGACGGGAGTGTGCAGGCCTTCCGTCTCGCTTTTGGGCAATTTATATACCAGTTGGAAACGGTCGTGCTTGCTTTCATAACAGAACACGCGTCCTTGCTTGCCTATTTCCCATAGCCTTCCCTGCGAATCCGAATACAGCCAGTTGAGGTTCATCATGGAGTTGATTTCATCTTCGCCGTCCATGAGTTTATAGTGCTTGAATTCCTTTCCGTTATAACGGTCGATACCGTCGTGCGTGAGGAACCACATGTAACCTTTAGGCCCTTTTTGAATCGCATATACCCGCCTGTTGCTCAAACCATCCTCTACGCCGATGTAGTTATATGTCTGAGCGGCAGCCAGAAAGGATGATATAAGGAAAAGAAAGAAAAAGAAATGCTTTTTCATATTAGCCGATTTTGGTATTTGAGTTTGATAAAGTTGGGGGGATTTAATATTAACACAAAAGTAGTGAAAATGTTTGAGATATGCAAAAAAGGAAATACAGAGTGGTAAAGCGGCAGGATGGAAGGCGGTGTGGAGATATAAGAAATGTGCCAAAGCTCCTGCAAAAGCAGAGTCTTTGGCACATTATCCATTATTGCATTACAGTTTTACACGTGGTTATTTTCCAGTCTTTTCTTCCACCCACTTGCGTGCGTTGACAAATGCCTCTATCCATGGGGTAACCTGGTCGCTGTGAACGCGGTCTTGCGGATAGTAGCCGTTCTGCCACGGGAAGATGGAGCGTTCCAGGTGAGGCATGATGGCCAGGTGGCGTCCGTCGGTGCTGGCTATTGCCGCAACAGAGTAGTCGGAGCCGTTCGGATTGCCCGGATATTCGTCGTAGGTATATTTTGCCACTACATTGTACTTGTCTTCATCGTAAGGCAATGAGAATTTTCCTTCTCCGTGTGCCACCCAGATACCGAGCTTGCTGCCGCTCAAAGAGCCGAACATTACGCTGCGGTTGGTAGGGATAGTCAGGCCGATAAAGGTCGATTCGAATTTATGGGAATCATTATGCAGCATCTTTCCCTTCTTTTCGTGGTCGGGAGTGATGAGGCCTAATTCCATCATAAGCTGGCAACCGTTGCATACGCCGAGAGACAGCGTGTCTTCGCGTGCATAGAACTTGTCGAGCGCCTCTTTGGCTTTTGGGTTGAAGAGGAAAGCGCCTGCCCAACCTTTGGCGGAACCCAATACGTCGGAGTTGGAGAAGCCGCCGCAATAAACCACCATGTTTACGTCCTCCAGCGTTTCACGTCCGCTGATGAGGTCGGTCATGGTGACGTCTTTCACATCGAAGCCGGCAAGATAGAGTGAATAGGCCATTTCGCGTTCGCCGTTGGTTCCCTTTTCGCGGATAATGGCGGCGCGGATACCGGTCGGGGTACGACGGTTCGGGTCGAGACCGTATTGCGAAAGCTTACCCTTGAATTCAGGCCGGAATACCAAATCCAGCGGCTGCATCTTGTAGTTCTCGAAACGTTTCTTGGCGCATCCGTTCATGGACTGTTTGCGGTCCAGCAGATACGATGAAGAGTACCAGACATCACGCATGTAGTCCACGCCGAACTGGTAGGTAGCGCCGTCTTTGCTTACGAGAATATGACGTTCGTCGGTCGGCTTACCGATTTTGATATAGCCTACACCGGCATCTTCCAGTATCTTCTTGACTTCTTCCTTATGCTTGTTGCTCACCTGGATAACGATACCCGGGTTTTCGGCAAACAATATCTTGACGAGATCCTGCTCTTTCATCTTGTCGAGGTCGATTTCCATACCGCCCTCTACATTGGCGAAGCACATTTCGAGCAGCGTAGTGATAAGACCGCCGGCCGAAATGTCGTGTCCGGCAAGAACAAGTCCCTTATTGATTAATTCCTGTACAGCCAGGAAAGCGTCACGGAAGTATTCGGCATCTTGTACGCAAGGAACTTCGTCGCCTACTTTACCCAGTGACTGTGCGAAGGCGGAGCCGCCCAGCTTCAGCTTGTCGAAACTGAAGTCGATATGGTACAGCGTGGTTTTCTCATCGTTGACAAGCACGGGAGATACCACTTTCTTCACATCTGCAACCTCGCCGCCTGCAGATACGATAACCGTACCCGGAGCGATGACTTTGCTGCCGTCGGGGTATTTCTGCGTCATGGACAAAGAGTCCTTACCCGTGGGTACATTGATTTGCAGGGCGCAACAGAAGTCGCTCAATGCCTTTACCGCCGTATAAAGACGTGCGTCCTCGCCCTCTTGCGAGCGGCACGGCCACATCCAGTTGGCTGACAGGGACACGCTGTCCAGACCTTCGGCAAGCGGAGCCCAGATCAGGTTGGTTAACGCTTCGCTGACGGAGAGGATAGAACCGGCTGCCGGGTCGGCAAGGGCTGCCTGCGGAGCATGTCCCAAAGAAGTTGCGATACCTTTTTCGCCGCGATAGTCCAAAGCTACGACACCGCAGTCGCTCAACGGCAACTGGAGTTCGCCCTGGCATTGCTGGCGGGCAATCTTACCTGTTACGGAACGGTCTACCTTGTTTGTCAACCAGTCTTTGCAGGCAACGGCTTCCAGTTGGAGTACGTTGGTAAGGTATTCGTGCAGTTGCGACAATTCGTATTCCGGCATTTCATAATGACGTTCTACGGTCTTGTCCACCATATAGGTTTTGGGTGAAGAGCCGAACATCTGTTCTACGGCAAGGTCGAACGGGCGTACGCCGTCGGCTTGCTGGAAAGCGAAGCGGTGGTCGCCGGTGGTTTCACCGACTACATACATCGGAGCGCGTTCGCGTTCGGCTACCTTACGTACGTGTTCGATGGCTTCTTCCTGAATCAGCAGACCCATGCGCTCCTGACTCTCATTGGCTATGATTTCTTTGGCAGACAAAGTCTTGTCACCGATAGGCAGCTTGCTCATGTCGATAAGTCCGCCGCACTCTTCTACCAGCTCGGACAGGCAGTTTACATGTCCGGCAGAACCGTGGTCGTGGATGGAAACCACAGGGTTGGTGTCTTCTTCGCAAAGTGCACGTACTACGTTGTAGGCACGTTTCTGCATCTCTGCATTGGCGCGCTGTACGGCATTCAGCTCGATGCCGCTGCTGTAGCGTCCCGTATCTACGGATGACACGGAACCGCCGCCCAAACCGATGCGGTAGTTGTCGCCACCGATCACGACAACCTTGTTGCCGGCTTCGGGAGCGCCTTTCAGACAGTCGCGTTGCGTACCGTATCCCACACCGCCGGCAAGCATGATGACTTTGTCGTAACCGTAAACCTCATCTTTCTCTTTGTGTTCAAAGGTGAGTACGGAACCGCAAATTAGCGGCTGGCCGAACTTGTTTCCGAAATCGCTGGCGCCGTTGGATGCCTTAATCAGGATTTGTTCGGGAGTCTGGTACAGCCATTTGCGTACCGGAAGTATTTCCTCCCAGGGACGGTCTTCGTCCGTGCGGGGGTAGGAAGTCATGTATACGGCTGTTCCGGCAATAGGCCACGAGCCTTTACCGCCGCCCATACGGTCGCGGATTTCACCGCCCGTACCGGTAGATGCACCGTTGAAAGGCTCTACGGTAGTAGGGAAGTTGTGGGTTTCGGCTTTCAGGGAGATAACACTCTTGATGTCCTTTATCTGGAAGAAGTCGGGCTTGGAGTGGTCTGCCGGGGCAAACTGCTCGATAACCGGACCTTCGGCAAAGGCAACATTATCTTTATAGGCCGATATAATCTTGTTCGGATTTTCCTGAGTGGTTTTTTTTATCATCTGGAAGAGGGAAGATTCCTGCTCCACTCCGTCGATGATGAATGTGCCGCCGAAAATTTTGTGACGGCAGTGCTCGGAGTTGATTTGCGCAAAACCGAATACCTCGGAGTCGGTTAGCGGACGTCCCAGGTCTTTCTCCACTTTCTTGAGGTAGTCCATCTCTTCTTTGGAGAGCGCCAGACCTTCTTTTTCGTTGTATGCTTCCAGATCGTCAATGTGAATAATCGGTTCCGGCTGGCGGTTGGTCGTAAATACGTTTTGGTCCAGACCTTTATACATACGTTGCAGCATCGGGTCGTGGTCTGCATTTTCATCTTTCACAGGGAAATATTCTTCGATACGGGTGATACCGTTCAGACCCATGTTCTGGGTGATTTCCACAGCATTGGTACTCCAGGGAGTAATCATCTCGCGGCGCGGACCAACGAAATGTCCTTTCAGGTTGTCTTCACTTTCGGGGGTGGCTTCTCCAAAAAGCCAGCAGAGTTTGTCGCTGTCTGCCTGGGTAAGTTCGTGGTCGCATTCTACGGCAATCACGCTCTTGGATGGTGTTCTGAAAAAAAGAATCATACTTTTATTTAAGAGTTTACGATTTGCTACTTTGTGATTGAAACTATTCTATTGTCTGTCAGTTAGCTTCTTCTCTTTTCTTCCTGGGTGCAAAGATAGTGCAAACCAGAGGCAGAATAAAACGAACTTGTCTGTTTTTTTATGCCGGGATGCAGTTTACCTTTGCTTTTGGCGCAAAGATACAGAAAATCGTCGGGTGGGAGAAAGAAAAGGAAATAAAAAACTTCAGTGGAATAGGGAAGTCCGCCCCGCCGGATGATTGACTTTGTATCTAAACTCCTTTTCTGACGAAAAAACGTTAACTCTATTCGGTTGTCTCATAAAAAAGTCCGATATTTGCAGGCATGATTCAGATAGAGACCATACTTGACATATTATGGAAAGGGTTCATAATAGGTGTTATCGTATCTGCACCGTTGGGCCCCGTAGGAGTATTGTGCATTCAGCGTACTTTGAACAAAGGGCGTTGGTATGGTTTTGTGACCGGTATAGGCGCCTCGCTGAGTGATATTGCCTATGCTTTGCTGACAGGCTACGGAATGAGTTTCGTATTCGATTATGTCAACAAGAATATCTTCTATCTGCAACTGTTCGGGAGTATCCTGCTGCTGATATTCGGTATCTATACATTCCGCAGTAATCCGGTGCAGTCCATTCGTCCGGTATCCACCAGCAAGGGGTCTTACTTTCACAATTTTATCACAGCGTTCGCTGTCACTCTCTCCAATCCGCTTATCATATTTCTTTTTGTAGGCCTTTTTGCGCGCTTTGCTTTTGTAAGCGAAGGCGTGTTGGTCTTTGAGGCCGTTACGGGGTATCTTGCCATTGCTTTGGGAGCATTGACGTGGTGGTTTGGAATTACCTTTTTTGTCAACAAGGTCCGTACGCAATTCAATTTACGCGGCATTTGGATATTGAACCGTATTATCGGCGGCATTGTCATGGTGGTATCTGCATTCGGACTGGTGTTTACGCTGATGGGCGAATCGCTCTATTAGTTACGGGAGCGGACCGCGGTATCTTGGTGAAGAATATAAATTATAAATCATAAATCATCTCAACGTGAAGATTTCACAGCAACTGAAAGAGAAGAATATTGCCGAATACCTTATATATATGTGGCAAGTGGAGGATCTGCTTCGTGCTAACAAGTGCGATATAGACTTGATTCGCAGCAACGTCATCTCCCGTTATCCTGCCGAAGAACATGCGGCTCTGGAGGAGTGGTACGGCAATCTTGCCGATATGATGCGTGCCGAGGGGGTGACGGAGAAAGGGCATTTGCAGATTAACCGCAACGTTATCCGCAACCTTACGGACCTGCATGCCGATTTGCTGGCTTCCACGAAGTATCCCTTTTATAATGCGGCATATTTCAAAGCGTTGCCTTTTATTGTGGAATTGCGGCAAAAGAGCGGACAGGCGGAAGAATCCGAATTGGAGACCTGTTTTGAGGCGCTTTACGGCATACTGCTGCTACGTTTGCAGAAAAAGGAAATCAGCCAGGGCACTGCCAAGGCGATAGAAGCCATCAGCAGTTTTCTTTCCCTGCTTGCCAATTATTACGACAAAGAGAGGAAAGGCGAGTTGAAACTGGATAATGACTGACGGAATGTCTGCATGAAGCAGGGTAATAAGTCGGGTGATAAATAGAAAACTGAAAATAGTCAATGTACCTGTGTGTTGAAGATAAAAGAGGTATCATAACCATAGGGAATAAATAGTAACTGTTAAGATGAATATATTAGTAACCGGTGCCAACGGTCAGCTTGGCAATGAGATGCGGGTGCTCTCTGCTGAAAATCAGCAACACACTTACTTTTTTACAGATGTGCAGGAACTGGATATATGTGATGAACAGGCCATACGTGCATTCGTGACCGATAATCGGGTGGATGTTATTGTGAACTGTGCCGCTTATACGGCAGTGGACAAGGCAGAAGACAATCCCGAACTTTGCGATAAACTGAACCATATAGCTCCCGGCTATCTGGCTGCCGCCGCCGAGGCTTGCGGTGCTGCCATGATACAGGTCTCTACGGATTACGTGTTCGATGGAACCGGCCATATTCCTTATACGGAAGAAGTCACTCCTTGCCCCAACTCCGTTTACGGCTCTACAAAACTGGCAGGTGAGCAGGCTGTTATGGAGAAGTGCAGCCGTGCGATGGTTATCCGTACGGCATGGTTATATTCCATTTACGGCAATAATTTTGTAAAGACCATGATTCGTTTGGGCAATGAGCGCGAGCAGTTGGGAGTTGTTTTCGACCAAATCGGTACGCCGACTTATGCCAACGATTTGGCACGTGCCATCTTTGCGGCTGTCAATCAGGGAATTGTTCCCGGTATTTATCATTTCAGCAACGAGGGAGTATGCTCCTGGTATGATTTTACGGTGGCCATTCACCGCATGGCAGGCATTACCTCGTGTAAAGTCAGTCCGTTGCATACGGACGAATATCCGGCCAAAGCTCCGCGTCCTCAGTATTCCGTATTGGATAAGACGAAGATTAAAAAGACTTTCGGTATCGAGATTCCCCATTGGGAGGATAGCTTGCAGGTCTGCATCGATAGGCTGGCGCAGTAAGCAAAATAATACTTATTTGAATATTATACCTTATATATATGGCAAGTAATCAAGAAATAGCGAGAAGACGAACCTTTGCGATTATCGCCCATCCGGATGCCGGTAAGACATCGTTGACTGAAAAACTGCTGCTGTTTGGCGGTCAGATTCAGGTGGCGGGTGCGGTAAAGAGCAACAAGATAAAGAAGACGGCAACGTCGGACTGGATGGATATTGAAAAACAGCGTGGTATCTCCGTAACCACTTCCGTAATGGAGTTCGACTATCACGATTATAAAATCAATATCCTCGATACTCCGGGTCACCAGGACTTTGCCGAAGATACCTACCGCACACTGACGGCGGTGGACAGCGTTATCATCGTGGTGGACGGTGCGAAAGGTGTGGAAACACAGACACGCAAGCTGATGGAAGTCTGCCGCATGCGCAACACTCCGGTGATTATCTTTATCAATAAGATGGACCGTGAGGCAAAAGACCCGTTCGACTTGCTGGATGAGCTGGAGGAGGAACTCTCCATCCACGTCCGTCCGCTGACGTGGCCTATCGAGAGCGGTCCCCGCTTCAAGGGAGTTTACAACATCTATGAACGTAATCTCAATCTTTACCAGCCTTCCAAGCAGGTGGTGACGGAAAAGGTGGAAGTAGATATAAATACGGAAGAACTGGATAATCAGATCGGTTCGGCACTGGCGGACAAGCTGCGCGGCGAACTGGAACTGATAGACGGTGTGTATCCCGAATTTCAGGTAGAGGAGTATCTGAAAGGTGAACTGGCTCCCGTGTTCTTCGGCTCCGCCCTGAATAACTTCGGTGTGCAGGAGCTGCTGGACTGCTTTGTGGAGATTGCTCCCAGTCCCCGTCCCGTGAAGGCGGAGGAACGCGAAGTAGAACCGGAAGAGCCTAAATTCACAGGCTTTATCTTTAAGATTACCGCCAATATCGACCCGAACCACCGTTCATGTATCGCATTCTGCAAGATATGTTCCGGCAAGTTCACCCGTAATACGCCCTACCTGCATGTGCGTCATGGCAAGACCATGCGTTTCTCGTCGCCCACGCAGTTTATGGCGCAGCGCAAGACTACCATCGACGAGGCATGGGCGGGAGATATTATCGGTTTGCCGGACAACGGTACGTTCAAAATCGGTGATACGCTGACGGAGGGTGAGATGCTTCACTTCCGCGGACTGCCGAGCTTCTCGCCCGAGATGTTCAAGTATATCGAGAATGCCGACCCGATGAAACAGAAGCAGCTTGCCAAAGGTATCGACCAGTTGATGGACGAAGGTGTAGCGCAGTTGTTTGTCAACCAGTTTAACGGACGCAAGATTATCGGTACGGTAGGGCAGTTGCAGTTCGAGGTAATCCAATACCGTCTGGAAAATGAGTACAGTGCCAAATGCCGTTGGGAGCCGTTGAGTCTTTACAAGGCCTGCTGGATTGAAAGTGATGACCCTGCCGAACTGGAAGCGTTCAAGAAACGCAAGTACCAGTATATGGCGAAAGACCGTGAGGGCAGGGATGTGTTCCTTGCAGACAGCGGCTACGTACTGCAGATGGCGCAGATGGATTTCAAGCATATCAAGTTCCACTTTACAAGCGAGTTCTAATGTAGATATATACTATTGGCTATGACAGAAGGGTGTTAAAATACACTTGATGTTTTTTAGGCACGCAAATCTAAAGGATTACGCGGATTACACGGAAGGCACAGATTTTTTTTATTCTTTTTCCGTGAAATCCGCGTATTCTGTGTCTAAAAAGAAACAAAAAGTAAACGAATTTTAATTTTGACATGCCACCCTTTCAGAATGTATTCTGAAGTGGGGGATGAATGGTAGAGAAAAGTGAATGGATGTGGTAAAAAATATGGAGATACTAGAAATAGATACCCCGAGAATGAAATACGGTAATTCGCATAAATCTTTTGGAAAAATGAAAAAATAGAGTATATATAGATAATTTCCTATATCTTTGTAACCGCTGTAACAGTTACAGCCGTAACAAAAATGGAAATATGAAATTTTATAATAGGAAAAGCGAGTTGGCGGAGCTGCGGCGGATACGGGATTTGTCTTTCAGCGACCATTCACGCTTAACAGTGGTAACCGGAAGAAGAAGGATTGGTAAAACAAGCCTTATAATGAAAGCTGTTGAAGATATGCCAACCGTTTATCTGTTTGTGGGGCGTAAAAGTGAAGCAACGCTTTGTTCTGAATTTATTCCGGTTATCGGCCAATCGCTTGATGTATTTGTTCCAATGGAAATACGTACTTTCCGGTCATTATTTCAGTATCTGATGGAACTGTCTTCCCAGAAACCGTTCAATCTGGTTATTGATGAGTTTCAGGAGTTCTATAACATCAATGAATCGGTATATAGCGATATGCAAAACATTTGGGATACCTATCGGAAGAAATCTAAGATGAATTTGATTGTATCGGGTTCCGTTTATTCGTTGATGCAGAAAATATTTCAGAACAATAAAGAGCCCTTGTTCGGTAGAGCTGATAATATCATTAAACTGTCTGCTTTTGATTTGGCTACATTGAAAGAGATTATCTTTGATTACAATCCCGATTACAGCAATGATGATTTGCTTGCCCTCTATTCTTTTACAGGGGGGGTTCCGAAATATGTTGAACTGCTTTGTGACAACACCGAATTGAGTGTAGACGGGATGATTTCATTTATGGTTCGGGAGAACTCTTCTTTTACCGATGAAGGAAAAAATCTGCTGGTGGAAGAGTTCGGGAAAAACTATGCCACTTATTTTTCTATCTTAAGTGCTATTTCCGGTGGCATTAATACGCAACCCGAAATAGAAGCCGCTTTGGGAGACAAAAGCATAGGCGGTCAAATAAAGCGGTTGATTGAGGATTACAACATCATTGTCCGCCAGCGTCCTTTATTGGCAAAAGAAGGAAGTCAAACTGTAAGGTATGAAATACAAGATAATTTCATCCGGTTTTGGTTTAACTATTTCGACCGCTACCGTTCTCTGATAGAGATTAAGAACTTTATCGGTTTGCAGACCATCATCAAATCCGACTATTCAACTTATTCAGGTATCATGCTGGAAAGATATTTCAAACAGCAGTTTGCCGAAAGTTTCCAATATCGGGCTATAGGTTCGTGGTGGGAGCCGAAGGGCAATCAGAATGAAATTGATATTATTGCTCTGAAATTGGAGAAAAATCAAGCTGTGGCGGCAGAAGTGAAGCGGCAAAAGAAAAACTTCAAACCGGAACTGCTGGCTGGGAAAGTGGAACATTTAAAGAAAAAGCTATTGCCGAAGTATCAGATTGAGACGGTTTGTTTGTCGTTGGAAGATATGTAGTGCCCGGCTACTTGCTCTTTTCTTACTTCTATTTTAGCATAATTTATCATTGTAATATTCTATATTCTCGTCTATTATCACTAATTTCGGACGATTTTTTGCAAATCCGATAGAATAACTAATAATTTATAATATGGAAAACTTGAACATAGCGCTCCTGCTAATGATAGTGGGTATGGCAACGGTCTTTGCCATCTTGCTGATTGTAATCTACTTGGGAAAGGGACTTATCGCCCTTGTGAATAAATATGCACCCGAAGAGGTTGCTCCTGCCAAACAGGCGGCAAATGCTCCTGCGGCTGTTCCCGGCAACATCATGGCGGCTATCAGTGCGGCGGTTACGGTAGTGACGCAAGGCAAGGGTAAAGTTGCGAAAGTGGAGAAAATCTGAAATAACTAATCTTATATAAACACACACAGGAATAATTTGGTATGAAAAAAGAAATTAAGTTCAGCTTGGTATTCAGGGATATGTGGCAAAGTGCCGGAAAATATGTGCCCCGTGTAGACCAG
>ENA-UENY01001211-UENY01001211.1-human-gut-metagenome-genome-assembly--contig:-NODE-1211-length-14940-cov-20.289982_pt1 | contig 14940 bp, 9 predicted proteins | sample MGYA00242886_ERZ507888 | MGnify/ENA primary metagenome ERZ507888 (study PRJEB26167, sample SAMN06115543) | human gut metagenome | host: Homo sapiens | place: China:Chongqing | collected 2014-11-10... | reverse complement strand
AATAATCGGATATTTCTTTTCCGGATCAAAATTAGACGGCTTCCACATCACTCCATACAAATCCGTAACATTATCGGCAGCTTTCACCACAAAATTTTCCGGCTTCTTCCAACCGGCGGCATATACTAAGTCAAGATCAGGTTTTGCCAATTCCATAATCACTTTACCCTTTCTATCTTTCAACATGATTTTGGGTTCCATGTCTACTCTACTATAAGTATCAACATAATAATTATGAGATTTCAAGAAACTCACATTATGTTGTCCGTCTTCCGTACTTAATGGGGTCACTCCTTCTTTATCAATATCAACTTCATACAGCATATAATAAAAAGGATTAACCTTCTTATCTTTTCCATATCCGTACAAATAAACCTTACGTTTCAATGTATCAATCGAGTTAATATAACCTGTTACCCATTCACCAGAAGTCATTGTATTTTTGAGATTTCCATCTCTATCGTAATGATAATAATGTCCCCAACCTGTACGTTCTGAACGAAACAGTATATCCTTTCCATCATTCAGGATTGCAACATTACGAGCATGCGGATCACGATATGGCTTATCTTCCTCATGAATAATTTCCTTTACTTCCAAAGTAGAAAGATTAACTGAGCATACATCCACCTCATCCCAAGTACGTTTCGTTCGCTCAAAGAATAAATATTTACTATCAGAAGTGACATATAAAGGCATAACATATTGATCTTGCCATTTGTCTATTTCAGCCTTTTTGGCAGTCTTTTCTATTATATCAATAATTGTCAAATCATTCTGAGTCACATATTTGTCACCCGGGAACTCATACTTATACGACTTTAATGAAGGATAGTCGCTCAAAGAATTAATAACCCAAAAGTTACGTAGCTTACGGTTATCATCACGTACAGCATATATATGCCGATTATCCGGGCACCAACGTGCCAATGTAGGCATCTCTCCCTCTTCTCCAGGTTCATAATCATCATCGCGTGCATAAGAAAAGTCTTTCATACCATCGACGGTCAACTGCACTTCGGTTGTATCTACCCCTAATGCTTTATTTCCCTTTATGTATAAATTATGATTCTTAGCATACAAAATATATTTCTTATTAGGAGAGAAATTCATCCATGTATAGGTCGGTTCTAACGACTCTTTATTTTCTTCTTTCTTCTCAAACAGCGTCAATTTATCCGTCAAGCGATTATAGCTATATTGTTTACCCTTATAATCAAACACAAACGAACGTTGGTCTTTAGAAAAAGTAACAGATGATATGTCCAATTTATTTTTATCTACTACACCTTTGGTGAATTCGCTCAACTGCATAGCCATTTTCCCCTTATCAAAAAGAGGTTCACGTTTTCCTGCAGCAGGCATCACATAATAATATTCTTTACCAACTGTCGTTTGAAACTCAAACCAAAAATTATCTGTATCATTAATTTCCCGTGGATATATCGATAGACTATTATGAGATAATTTACCTCCTAAAGTAAAATCATAAAACTTCTGTGCCAATTCATAATTAGCTTGCTGCTGAGAAAACCCCAACTGAAAACTCCAATACATTGACAGTATAGTAAACAATATTTTCTTATTCATACACAAGTTTAGTTATCATAAAGATAGGCCCACGCTTTTCAACGTGAGCCTGGTATTATAAAAAGATTCTATTGGAAAGTATAAGTAAACACTCCACTAGCATTACCAAACTTATACAAAGTATCCACTATTTTTCCAAAGTTATTATTATCCTTATCCTCTGTTTCCGGACTTGGATAAAGCTGATTCACGGTTATATTGTCCAACACTTTATCCTCCTCTACTACCTCATAAATAAAGAAATCACCATTTTCTAATGCAACCCCTAAATGACCATTATGGTATATATCACCGTCCCTTGTATACTCTTCTACATCATGACTGGATATAGAAACTATATTTTGATCAAACTTTTTCAACAATACAGCATTACTAGTAGAGCCGCCATATGGGCAATACCATATCTCCTTTCCACTGGCAAATACAACATACTTTTTATGTTGGAATACAGCCATATCAACATAACCTGCTGCAAACACTCTAGCATCAACCGGAACCTCTTTAAAGTCAGTGACAGTCACTATACCCCCACTTGTATCTCCCTCAAGTCCAAAATAGCGCATACTATATGTACCTTTTTCTTCCATTAACGCAAGCCATTTAGGAACAATATATGAATCTGTCACATCAAAACGATTATCACGTCCGCAGGTTGCAGGTATCATTGCTATGACATTTTTGCTCATTTGTTTAAAATGCTTCTCATCCGTATTCTCTGTGAGCTCAACAATATTTCCATCGTTTCTAGATGAATTCTCAGTGATTGCAGAAGGAGTTCCGTCAAGAGAATATTCATTATAACGACCTGCATCCCAAATACCGACCAAAGAATTGTCCTCTGTACAAGCAGGAATTACATAATAATTACGATTGTATAATTTATGAGCCTGATATAATCCCTTAAACTTTGTACTATTTGCTAATGGTACCGAAATATATGAACCTGCATGATAGTCATTAGCCAATACTTTTCTATGCAAATATATAAACCCATTTTTATCTCTAATTAGCTTTGAAGAAAATGTCATCGCTGCTTCTACCGGTTCAAAGTTTTCAGGAAGGTCATTTCCAAACTCTTCCTTTGTATAAACTTCATGCTCCATCGTATTTCCATTCAGTTCAACCCAATTATCCTTTCCTTGCATAACCACGATCTCATCATATACAGCATCCGAAAAGCCAAAATCATATTCCACTCCAATATGCTCCATTAATCCTTTCGGCTCTGTCCCCAAGTCAGGACGAAAATACTTTTCAACATCATAGAATATAATAGAATCACGCTCAACAGGATTCCCCTCCGCATCAATATCATCACGCTTCACCGTTCTCATTTTTATAAAGGAAAGAGCGGATTTTCCGTCCTTTTCCGATAGTATTAACCAGCCAACCAAATAAGGAGAACGCACCGTTATTTCCGCTGATTTAGAAAACTTCACACCTGTTTTATTATCCACAACTGAATATGTCACTTCATACTTACCTGTTTTTGCTGCATTAAATGTATAATCAGGAGTCTTTACATCTAGCAGTTCCCCATCTAAATACCACTCATAACTCACATCCGGATGAATACTATCAATTGTAAATTTAAATGTAGGTTTTAAATACAGATCCTCTTCCACAGATACTGTATACCATCCATTCATATTCTCAATCGATCCATTCAACTCATTGATTTGCCTATAATTAAAATCATTTTTATCATCCAAACAGCTACTGATACAACATAGCAATAAGAATAATACAGTATATAATAATATCCTTTTCATAATTATTTCCTTTCTTTTATCCAGCAATAGGAACTTCTATTATCACTCCGTTCTCGTCACGCAGCCACTTATCTTTCGGCTTATCTCCATTAATATTCTTCAAGGTATTCTTTAAACGTAGAGAATATTTACGTAGGATATTCATATCCTTACCATCGAAAACAACATCATCTTTCTTCAATTCATCTAGAAACATTAAATATTTCGTCTCTGAATATACTCCCAAATAATATTCTTCGGCAATATTAAATCGGTCATCTACATTGCCTATATTACCGACAGACCACCAAACAGGCTTAAAGATTCTATCAGTCACAGAGATTATAGCTCTAGTAAATTTAGCGGTTCCTTCACGTACTTCACCTTCTTCATTAACTTTTAAAGCCAGCAACTTGGTATTTTCTTTTAATATGTCATAGTTTTTTAGAGTAATAATAATCTCACCTTTCAATTCACCGGCTTTGATTACGCATTTTTCAGGCAATTCAAATTGAGATTCAGGTAAAGTAGTACGAACCGGATCAAATCCTAATGAGAATGTCAAATCATTCTCCTGCAATTTACCATATACCTTGACGCCTAATGCTATTTTAGCATCTTCTCCTTCATCATAAAACTTGAAAGATACAGCTGTGGTATCAGTTGTCATATCTTTATCAAAGATGACATAAGAGACATCATTCGCATTTGTCAATAAGTCATTCTGTTCGCAAGAAAAAAACGAGCATATCAGACAAATAGTAATTATTGTATAAAGAAATTTTCTTTTCATATCATTTCCATTTTTCATTATCTTAAATATTACTTTCTGAATCAGGCAGAGGTAATACCATATTTTCCTCTTTAGCTTCCACTTCTTTCCAACTATACCCTTCCATCCCCAACAGGTTCTTTTTTAGACGTTTATACATAAAAAAGGTTTGACCTTCACCTACAAACTCACGACGGGCATCACTAACAATCATATTGATAAATTCTTCCTCAGATGTCACTTGGGAATAATCAACATTTTTAATACCCCTTCCTTTTTTTACTGATGAGAGGTATTTTTGAGCTAAGGCAGGATCTGTTTTATAAATTGCCTCAGCAGCAATATAATATACCTCAGACATACGGATCATTGGTATCATCTCATCATTTACCTTGCTATATGTAGTTCCTTCTTTTTGTTTATTATACTTTAAGGTGCGATAATAATAATCATAGTATTTACCTTCCAACTGATATATCAGACGCCAGTCTGATGATTTCTCCGAACCAAAAAACTCATTCACCAATTCATCGCCTAAACATAAATAATGTTCATTATATTCATCTGCCGGATTATCTGATAAATGATTTATTTTTTGATCCCAATCAGTCAAATCTGTCGAATACAAAGAAAAAATAATATCCTCCATCATCTTCATATTTCCTTTGTTAAAACCAGAAGAACTGGTAGAAGCAGCAAACCATTTCTTTGACTCCACCACATCGATTACTTTTTTAGCTTCTGCATAAGCCTCATCAGCCTTTTGGGCATACAAATAGACACGCGCTAGCTCTGCAGTAACAGCATAATAATTCATCCTATAACCTCTATAGCCTAAAAAGCGTGACTCACCATTATAACTCTGAATAAAACGACTCTCCATACTGAAACTTGCAGATTTATCTACTGACAGCAAAATGGATTGAGCTTTCTTCAAATCATCAATTATATGTTGCAAACAGTAACTGACAGTCTGTCTATCACTCAAATACGACGGATATTTGTCAACATAAGGAATAAAAGTACGCTCACCAGGATTCATGAGCAAAGAAGGAGCATAAATTCGCAATAAATCAAAATGCATATATGCTCGTAATGCAATCGCTTCAGCAAATATCATATCTCGTTCATGAGTCCGATCATAAAACAACAGAGTATCTTCATTTTCAACTTGCTGAGCTAAATTATTACAATTAGCAATAATATTCCACGCTGCGTCCCACATTGCATCTGTAGTCGGAGTCAATTCCGAATGTTTAAATGAAAAAGTTGCTATTTTTTTCATTGCTCTTCCACCACCATCATCAGGAGCCTTATCTAAATTATAGACTAACCCCCAGCCGTCAATCAGTCCCCAACTTAAATTGCTGCCATACAAATCGAACGTTGCCAGTTTCCGGTAAATACCATTTAGAGCAGTACGGTAACCATTTCCTGTTTCAAACAAATATTCTTCTTTTATCTCGTCCGATGGCCGCACATCCAACCAATCGTTACAGGAGGACATAAATAAGCTTATAAAGCCAACTATAAATAATGTATTATATATTCTTTTCATCTCTATTTCCTTTTAAAATTGTGCTTTCACAGAGAACTCTACTTTCCAAGATCTCGGATAACTCAAGCCACGTTCTTGCTTGATAGATGTCCAGTTCAATAAGTCGCTTGTAGATGCTTCTAAACGAAGCAAATTCATATGAAGATGCTTCTTCAGCCACTCACGATCGAAATCATAACTGAGTGTCAAACTATTCAGGCGAACGACTGCTTTATCTTGTACAAATCGAGAAGTTGGCAACGTTGTAAGACTTCTATCCTTAATATCTTTGAATTGAGCAATATCGCCAGGTTTCTGCCATCTATCAGTTAAGACACGCAGGTCAACATTCCTATTTGCCAAATCTGCATTTTCCACATTATCTACCAGAGTTTGGTTGTACTCCTGTCCACCCCATTCATACAAGAAAGAAGCAAACAATGTCCAATTTTTATATGACATATTCACACCAAATGCACCATTACATTTCGGTTCTGTATTTCCTACTACAACTTCTTGTGTAGCATCCCATTTATCAGCAACAGTGCCATCTCTATTCAAAAAGATTTCCTTACCTGTTGTAGGGTCAATCCCTAGAGAACGTACAGCCCAAATTGAAGTTAACGACGCTCCTTCTGCATACTGCGGAATAGGAACAGAATAATTTGCATCATCCAATGAAGAACCTGTCAATTCTTGGTTAAAAGCTTCTTTCTTATAAAACTCTGCAACTCTTTGATTATAGGCCTTCTGAGAATCCGATATTTTTAGAATCTCATTCTTATTGTGTGCCATATTTCCCCATAAAGAGACATTCCAGTTTCTATCACGATATATATCCGCACGTACTTCTACTTCCACTCCCTTGTTTACTACTTCACCCATATTATCTTTATAAGTCGAAAAACCGGAAGTATGAGAAAGCGTAACATCATTTACAAGATCAATAGTTTTATCATAGTAGTACTCAAAATCTATAGTCAAACGTTTATTCAATGTTTGAGTTTCGATACCAATATTGAACTTATCTGTTTTCTCCCAAGTCAAATCCTTGTTTCCCAATGCTTTCAAAACTGCTCCATATCCTGTTTTATACCATTCATCAAATAATGCTTCATAAACAGTAGAAGCTGCATAAGGAGCAAAATTGACCTTACCCGTACGTCCATAAGAGCCTCGAACCTTCAATTTATTGATATATGGATTAGTCTTTAAAAAATCATAGTTATGAATATTCACCCCTAAACCTCCAGAAAAGAAAGGTGCCCATTTTTGATTAGTTCCGAATTCGGAAGAACCATCAAAACGTACAGAAAGGTCAGCTAAATAAATATCATTATAAGTATAGTTGGAAGAGGCAATCGCACTAACCATACGAGTTGTATTTTCGGAACGAGTCGGCTTTTTATAAATCTCTGCCGCATAATTTAATGAATGGAATTCTCCTGAAGGAAAACCACGATAATGCGCGTTCGTATTTTCTGTTGTACCGGAAGAAGCCTCCCAACCTAAAGATACATTCAGATTATGTTTTTCTTTAAATGTACGGGTATAATAAAGGAATGCATTAGCATTCCAATTAATGCTTTCTCCCTTTGTAGTATATAGGTCACCGGAAAGATTCTTATCATCTGTCCCATACACGCTTGTTTTACTAGACAACGGATCTATGAATTTCTCTGCTTTTGAGTATTGCTTTGTTACACTAAATTGTCCTTTAACAGTCCAATAATTATCTATGTACCAGTTAAAACTCAAATTATCAATTAATTCATCATAGGCATTCCAATCATAATTACCTAAAGTAGCTTCATACAATGGATTATTTATGTCACGGTTTGAAGGTTTAGAAAATTTCAGCCCTTGTACTAACTTACCATTATCGTCATAAGGAGAATCATAGGGTTGTAAACTTGTATAATCACTAAAGGAACCATATGGAGACGCCTTTGATTTAGTATGAGTGAAAGATACGTAATTTTTTATTTGAAAGTTTTTCATTCTATAATCTAAAGAAAAACCTGCACTATATCGATTACGTTCTGTTCCTTTCATCACCCCATCCGACAAATTAAAAGAACCATCTACACCATAACGCAAATTAGGTGTACCACCTTCTAAATAAATACTATGTTTATGATTAAATGAATTCTGTAAAGGCAATGACATCCAATCCGTATCTACCCCTTTCTGAATTAAAGCATACTTTCTATAATAAGCATTTAATCCGGATCCTGTATTTATATTACTACCTGTACCATTTTCGAACAATCCGGCTAAACGTTCTATTTCCAATTTTTCTGCGGCATTTGCCAAGTTATAATCATGCAAATCCGGCATTTCCAAGGTTCCTGTAAAATTATAAGAGACACGAACTTCACCTGCTTTAGGAGCTACTGTAGTGATAACAACTACTCCATTTGCAGCACGAGATCCATACATTGCAGTCGCAGCAGCATCTTTCAATATCGTTAAACTCTCAATACGTGTAGGGTCCAAGTCATATATTTTTTCAATGCTTACTTCAAAGCCATCCATAATAAAAGTTGGAAGATTTGGGTTGTTTTCGAGATTTGAACGAGATAGATCTTTATCCAAGTCTTTAATTCCAAACCCTGAACGCCCGCGGATATACATTTCAGGAACAGTATTTGGGTCAGAACCAAACTGAGTATTATCTACTAAACGGAAAGAAGGGTCAAATGATTGAATTGCACCTAAAATATTCGTCTGTGACACCTTGCGCAATTCATCACCTGTTATTTGCGTAGAACTACCCGTAAAGCTGGATTTACGAACATTACTGTATCCCGTAACGACTACATCCTCCAATGTTTTCACATCGTCCACCATAGTTATTTCAAGCATCTTCTTACGGGTAGCATCCACCTGAAGTGTTTGTTTTTTCATTCCGATAAAAGAGACCTCCAAAGTCACTTTGTCATTTTTCACATCCAGCGTAAACTCACCTTCAATGTTTGTTGAAGTACCTGTACGAGTACCTTTCACAATAATACTGGCTCCGGGAATCGGTTCTCTATTCGAATCAACAACCATACCGCGAATACGGTTTTCCCGTTTTTCCGCCTGCATTTTGCGAATCACCACAATGCCGTCCTTCACCACATAATCAAATCCCTGAGGATTAAGAATCAACTTAAGTGCGATCTCCCATTTCTCATTTTTCGCATCAATCGACACTGGAGGCACTCCTTTAAACATTTGTGAATTATACAACATATTCACACCTGTTTGTTTCTTCACTGCATCCAAAACAGTCTCGATAGAGACATTGTGCAGTTTCAAAGTTACCGTCTTGTCTTGTGACGGTAAAGCCCATGCACTAAACGTGCAGCACATTGCCACTAGAAAACATAGCAGCCATCGTTTTTCTCTCATAAATTAATGATTAAACTTTTGTGTACCTAATATTCTAACTATTCTATATTATTCCAATTCTTCTACCTTATCATATATCAATATGTTCCTTCCACTGATTTTATAAGTCAGATCTCCTGTCAGTTCCAGTGCATCCAGGAATGAATTTATTGTTCCATAGCGTTTCAAACTACCACTATAAGTAATGTCACGCAAATGGGGAGTCTCATAATAAACCTGTATGTCGTACCAACGTTCGAATGTCTGCATTATATCTCCTAAAGGGCGGTTATTAAAGACATACCTCCCGTCTACCCAACCGACATATTCATCCAGATCTACCATACGTTTTTCCGAACCGTTGGCAGAAACCACAGCCTGCTCCCCCGGCGAAAGAATAATAGTTCCGATACTTGATGAAGAGAACTGTACTTTTCCGTGTACCAACGTTGTGTAAACAGACGCATCGGTATAAGCATTGATATTGAAGGCAGTACCAAGCACAGTTACCTCTCCAAGATGAGTCTGCACGATGAACGGCCGTGTTTCGTCTTTCACGACATCAAAATAGGCCTCGCCTTCCAATGCCACAACTCTCCGCTTACCTGCAAAACGTACCGGATAAGTTAGTTTGGAGCCGGCATTCAAATGAACAGTAGTTCCATCCGCCAGGATTACGGTATTTTCACCCCCACGCGGTATAACCAACTCATTGGATTTAACCGGTTTTTCTTCGGTACTTTCTTCCTCATGTTGTGTTGTAACGGTTGGTTGATAAGACAGTACTCCTTTCTTATATTTTACTTGAACGCCATCTACTACCACATTCACTTCTTTTTTATCCACATCAATAATGCTACCGTCAGGTAACGTTAACTGCGCCTGTTGTGTACCCGGCTGAATAAGAACTCTCTTCTCCTCTACTGCCGAATAGAAATTCGACATATAGAATGAAAGGCCGACAGCCAGAACTATGACAGCCGCAGCAGCATACCACCAAACCCGGGAAATAGAAGGCTTACGTTCCTTCTTCTCCATTCGTCCGATTTTCTGAAGGAAAGATTGATAAGCTTTCTTTGATGAATAATCTTTATATTCTCCAAACGCAGCCTTCAATGTTTCACCATTCTGCAACTGCTCATACACTTTCTTTAAGTCCGGGCATTCCGCCAATCGTTTTTCAAGCTCTTTCCGTTCTGCTTCATTCGCTTCTCCCAAAAGAAACTTTCTCATTAAAGCAGCATCTTGATATATATTTTCGAACTTATTCATCTTATTATCTATTTTTTAATTAAATTGCAATTTCATCCTTGCTTTATTATAACTATACATAACTCATAGAAAAGGGTGACAAAAAGATGATCTTTTTTTGGAGAAAGAATATCCAACGAGGGATTTTAAAGAGAAAAATATAGCATTATGCTATCAAAATGAAGAAATACGGTCACATTTAACAAAGAAAACAAATCTTAATCAATCAATAAAAAGACAAAGAAGTATCAAATTGACTTTATTTCTTTTTAGAAAAATAAACAGAGAATTATAGAATGAATAGAGTCTCCCAGCTTTTCACGAAGAAATTTATAGCTACGGCTCTTTTGAGTTTTAACGGTATTGATACTTATTTCCAGACGTTCCGCTATTTCTTCCCAAGTATACCCTTCGATTCTCAACAGAATGATCCGGCGTTGCTCAGGCGGAAGTTCTTCAATATGGAAATACAACTGACGGATGATCTCTTCTTTCACTGTCAATGCATAAATCATATCCTCGTCTTGCCGACATTCTTCAGCAAGGGAACTTAGAATACTATCATGAATCTGATTATTGCGTATATATAATAAGGTATTATTATAACAGGCACGATAAAGATAATTGGTAAGCTCTTTAATATCAGAGAAGGTACGCTTACCCTCCCATACGGAAATAAAGACTTCCTGTACCAAATCTTCAACTGCATCGGGAATTGGCAATATCTTGGAAACATAAACACATAGAGCAGCATAAAAACGATCGTAGAAATCGCCCCACGTCTTTTCATCCTTCCGGTTAACTCCTGCTACTATGGTGTCAATTCTATCACTCATATTGTCACTCTACTCATCAAAAAAGAATACAGAATTCGTAGAAATCGCTATAACCACTTACTATATCGATATTTACGAATGCAAATATATTGTTTTTTTCAAAAACACAGACTTTAAGTAGCCTACAAAATAGAAAATAAAAACGTTCTTTCTCTATATAAAAAACACAATATCATCTATCACCTATCACCGGCATCAAGCAAACCGTTTATTCATCGTACTTTCCGACGGTGATAGGTTGTTTCTTAACCTATCACCCAACCTATCACCTATCACCAACCATTTTCAAACAAATTAATATATAAAACCAACCGGTATCCACCTACTAAAAATATATCCCTTAGACAGGGCCAACAGATTATACCTTGGCAGCAGGTGTTTCACGCCGAGAAACAAATAGTTTCAAGTAATGGAAACCAAAGTTTCAAGGCTTAGAAACTCTAGTTTCGCACCGTTGGAACTAAAGTTTCAAGCCGGAGAAACTACTGTTTCCCTTGCAGAAACTTAAATGCTCCAATAGGAACAACGCCATGCTTATAGCATACAGCGATATAGGGGTACAAAAAAAGAGCGAATTATTCCGCTCCACCATTAAAGAATCCCCATAAATGGGATTCTTCTTTTTCATCATTCATTTACTCGTTTCCTGAAAACTACTTTTTACTAATACCTAATCAAAACAACCTTTTTCCTAAAAACTAATCTTAAAATCCAATACCTTAATTTTATAAACTAATATCCTTTAATATTACCTTGTTCTAATACCTAAAATCTTAGTAGTTTCACAACTACGCTGCAAAGGTATAGCTGTTTTAGAAAACAACAATAGTTAGTATGCTAAAAAACATATTTTCCCCTATTTTTTTGATTTATATCAAGAAAACAAGGAACGATTAGGTGTAATAAGGACATTCATTATTCAAATGCATGGAATCACGGACAGATCTTCTCTTTTCACTTCTATTTCATCAGAGAAACCGCCCATTTTTCTACTTACAAAAAGACAGCAAATAAAAGATTAAATATGCAAAATTCCAGCATTCCGTTCCAAAAAGCAAGTACAAAGCAATAAATAAGAGATAAGATTGTAGACATTCTGTATATTTAAACTCCAAAATTACGGCGATTTTTCGAACCATTCCGGACACTCCCCCGAATTTTCGGAAGCAAAAACAACTGAAAGATACAAGTCTCGCAACTTTTCCGTAACTTTGCAGCGTTTGATAATAAATAAGATAGGAATGGATTTTAAGTACGACGTTATCGTAATCGGTGCCGGACATGCAGGCTGTGAAGCAGCAGCCGCAGCAGCAAATTTAGGTTCCAAGACTTGTCTCATCACAATGGACATGAACAAGATTGGACAGATGAGTTGCAACCCGGCCGTAGGAGGAATCGCCAAAGGACAAATAGTACGTGAGATAGATGCACTGGGTGGACAAATGGGATTGGTGACAGATGAAACAGCTATTCAGTTCCGAATCTTAAACCGTTCAAAAGGCCCCGCTATGTGGAGTCCTCGTGCCCAATGCGACCGCGCCAAGTTTATCTGGTCATGGCGCGAGAGACTGGAAAACACCCCCAACCTTCATATTTGGCAAGATACCGTATGCGAACTTCTCGTTGAAAACGGAGAGGTGACAGGACTCGTCACCGTCTGGGGAGTTACTTTCAAAGCAAAGTGCATCGTACTGACTGCGGGAACTTTCCTCAACGGACTGATGCACGTAGGCCGCCACCAACTGCCGGGTGGAAGAATGGCCGAACCGGCTTCCTATCAACTGACCGAATCTATCGCCCGCCATGGGATTACTTACGGAAGAATGAAGACCGGAACTCCGGTACGTATCGACGCACGCAGCGTGCACTTCGACCAAATGGAAACGCAAGACGGAGAATGTGACTTCCACAAGTTCTCTTTCATGAATACAAGTACACGTCATTTGAAACAACTCCAATGCTGGACATGCTATACAAATGAAGAAGTACATCGGATTTTACGTGATGGATTGCCGGACTCTCCCCTTTTCAACGGACAAATTCAAAGTATCGGCCCGCGCTATTGCCCCAGCATAGAGACCAAAATTGTGACTTTCCCCGACAAAGACCAGCATCAGCTTTTCCTCGAACCGGAAGGAGAAACGACCCAGGAATTATACCTCAACGGATTCTCTTCTTCGCTTCCAATGGATATACAGATTGCTGCCTTGAAAAAGATTCCCGCTTTCAAAGACTTGGTTATTTATCGTCCGGGATATGCAATTGAATATGACTACTTCGATCCGACACAATTAAAACATACGCTGGAATCGAAAGTTATTAAAAACTTGTTCTTTGCCGGACAAGTAAACGGAACCACCGGCTACGAAGAGGCCGGAGGACAAGGAGCAATAGCCGGAATCAATGCACACATTAATTGCCATGGTGGAGAAGAATTTACGTTGGCACGCGATGAAGCATATATCGGCGTATTAATCGACGATTTAGTTACCAAGGGAGTTGACGAACCTTACCGGATGTTTACTTCACGCGCAGAATACAGGATTCTGCTCCGTATGGACGATGCAGACATGAGACTTACCGAACGGGCATACAAACTCGGATTAGCCAAGGAAGACCGTTATCGGTTGATGAAAAGCAAGAAGGAAGCTGTGGAACAGATTATTTCCTTCGCACGAAACTATTCGATGAAACCGGATCGGCGATCAGGCTCCGGTATTCGATGCAGTCACTACTCAAGGAAAAATTCATTTTCCTCTGGACTTTAACGGCAAATGGATTATTCTTTTCAGTCATCCTTCCGATTTCACTCCGGTATGTACCTCCGAATTCGTTACTTTCGGAGCTATGACGGAAGAATTCAAAGCGCTGAATTGTCAACTGATAGGACTTTCTGTCGACGGTTTATACAGTCATATTGCCTGGTTGCGGACCATCCGGGAAAAGATCGAGTATAAAGGAAAGAAAAATGTTGAGGTTCAATTTCCGTTAATTGCCGATGTGACCATGGAAGTAGCCCATTTATACGGCATGATCCAACCCCGGGAAAGCTCGACCAACGCTGTCCGTGCCGTATTTTACATCGATCCGCAAGGAATCATCCGGGCCATTATCTATTATCCGCTGGCTCTGGGACGAAATTTCGACGAACTGAAACGGGTACTTATCGGCTTGCAAACCATCGATAAATATGGAGTAGCCCTACCGGCCGACTGGTGTCCTGGAGACGAAGTGATCGCTCCTACCCCGGGCTCGTTCAATGCGGCAAACGAACGAATGGACAAACCTGCCAGTGGTACCCGATGCTACGATTGGTTTTTCTGTCTGAAAAAACTCCCCGAAAAATAAGGGAAAGGTGAGGATTAATAGCTACCTTTGTCCCTATAAATCGAATCTTATGAAAGTAGCTATTCCGACAAGAAATAATGTCGTCGACGATCATTTCGGACATTGTGAGTATTATACGATTTTTACAATCAGTGAAGACAAACTGATTGTCTGTACAGAAATTCAGGCTTCTCCGGAAGGATGTGGATGCAAATCCAATATAGCCTCGGTATTAGAAGAAAAAGGTGTTGAATTGATGCTCGCGGGCAATATGGGCGAAGGAGCCAAACATACGCTCGAAGACCACCATATCCGGGTGATACGGGGATGTTCGGGCAGTGTCGAAGCAGTAGTCAATGCCTGGTTACAAGGCGCACTCACCGATTCCGGAGAAGCCTGTCAACACCACGATTGTCCGGACCATCACGATTCTGGCCCGTTGACTTTCAAAGTGTTGAAATAATGCCGCTATTTCCCATTTTAATTTTATAACACAGC
>ENA-UENY01001177-UENY01001177.1-human-gut-metagenome-genome-assembly--contig:-NODE-1177-length-15229-cov-7.557220_pt1 | contig 15229 bp, 17 predicted proteins | sample MGYA00242886_ERZ507888 | MGnify/ENA primary metagenome ERZ507888 (study PRJEB26167, sample SAMN06115543) | human gut metagenome | host: Homo sapiens | place: China:Chongqing | collected 2014-11-10... | reverse complement strand
CTTCTCATCTTTAACGACCTCCGCAAATACATCGAAAATAATATTCACTTTGTGATTTGTAGTTACCTTGGAAAGGTACATGACTAACGAGAATTACTTCATCATTGACGGGTCCTCCCGGTGGGGTGGCCTGCCACGGGGCGGGAGCGTCGCGGAAAAAGGCTAGTTTTTGCATTTTTATTGGCCACCATCATCTTTGCATCTTATTGATTATTAATGGTTATTTGTTTTTTGTATGTCGAATTGAGTGTTTTTTGTTCGACATCGAACGCGTTTTCTTAAAGTTGTTCGCACGATGCATGTTTAAAGCTCTCCGGAGGAAATATGGATCATGAGTTGAAAAACCTGGTGCTGAATATTAATCAACTGGCGGCTTTATCTGGTCTGCACCGCCAGACTGTCGTGGCAAGACTGAAAAACATTCGTCCCGCTGGTGGACATGACAAACTCAAACTATACCGGTTGACCGATATTCTGACTGAATTTATGGGGTTACCACCGCCGGTTGCTGAGGGCGAAATGGATCCACATGAACGCAAAGCCTGGTATCAGTCTGAACGTGAGCGTCTTAAGTTCGAACAGGAAACGGCACAACTCATTCCGGCCAGTGATGTCAGACGGGAGTTTGCCATCTGGGCAAAAGCGGTCGTGCAGGTGCTGGAGACATTACCGGATATTCTGGAACGTGACTGCGGCCTGCAGCCTGCCGCTGTGAGCCGTGTTCAGTCCATTATTGATGATCTGCGCGATCAGATAGCCCTGCGGGTGACTGAACCAGGTGCGGATGATGAGGAGGAATTACAGCAGGAGGAGTAATGCTGAATCAGGAAACCGCAAAGGCAGCACGAACCGATTCAGGTTATATCCTTCGCGCACCGAGACGAATGCTGGTTGCTGATGCCGTTGCTCAGTATATGCGGGTGCCCATGGGGGCCGGGAACTCAGTCCCGTGGGATCCGCTGGTGGCACCGTATGTTATTGAGCCGATGAACTGCCTGGCCTCGCGTGAATACGACGCAGTGATATTTGTTGGCCCGGCACGAACTGGCAAGACTATCGGCCTGATTGACGGCTGGGTGATTTACAACGTGATTTGCGATCCTGCGGATATGCTGATCATTCAGATGACGGAGGAAAAAGCCCGCGAACACTCCAAAAAACGACTTGCCAGAACGTTTCGCGTCAGCCCGGAAGTGGTCAGTCGCCTGAGTCCGAACAAAAATGACAACAACGTTTATGACAGAACATTCCTTGCTGGCAACTACCTGAAAATCGGCTGGCCGTCAGTCAATATCATGTCCTCATCAGATTATAAATGCGTGGCGCTGACGGATTATGACCGTTTTCCGGAAGATATTGATGGCGAGGGGGATGCCTTCTCTCTTGCCTCAAAACGTACCACCACATTTATGTCCAGTGGTATGACGCTGGTGGAGAGTTCCCCCGGCAGGGATGTGAAGGATGTGAAATGGCGACGGACTTCACCGCATGAGGCTCCACCAACCACGGGGATACTGTCGCTCTATAACCGTGGCGATCGCCGTCGCTGGTACTGGCCCTGTCCACACTGTGGTGAGTATTTTCAGCCCTGCGGCGATGTGGTTGCTGGTTTCCGTGATATTGCCGATCCCGTGCTGGCAAGTGAGGCGGCTTATATTCAGTGTCCTTCCTGTTCAGGACGGATTATGCCTGAACAAAAACGTGAGCTGAACGGACGTGGGGTCTGGTTGCGGGATGGTGAATCCATCAATGCGGATGGCAGTCGTTATGGTGATCCCCGACGCTCACGTATTGCGTCATTCTGGATGGAGGGTCCGGCAGCTGCTTACCAGACACTCTCGCAACTCGTTTACAAACTGCTTACTGCAGAACAGGAATACGAGACAACCGGAAGTGAAGAAACACTCAAGACGGTTATCAATACCGACTGGGGATTACCTTATCTTCCCCGCGCCAGCATGGAGCAACGAAAAAGTGAATTGCTTGAGCAGCGGGCAGAGCCAGTTCCTTCCCGCAGTGTGCCGGATGGCGTTAATTTCCTTGTGGCGACAGTGGATGTGCAGGCGGGACGTCATCGCCGTTTTGTGGTTCAGGTAACGGGCTATGGCAGCCGTGGCGAACGCTGGATTATTGATCGTTACAACATCACGCAGTCATTGCGCGGTGACAGCGACGGGGAGAGCCAGCGAATTGATCCGGCCAGCTATCCGGAAGACTGGGATGTCCTGCTGACGGATGTTTTTCATAAAAGCTGGCCGCTGGCCTCCGATCCTTCTCAACAAATGCGACTGATGGCAATGGCGGTGGACTCCGGCGGTGAGGACGGGGTCACTGATAATGCCTATAAATTCTGGCGTCGTTGCCGTCGTGATGGACTTGGTAAACGTATTTACCTGTTTAAGGGCGACAGCATCCGGCGCGCAAAACTGATCACCCGTACATTCCCTGATAACACCGGACGAACGGGCCGACGGGCGCAGGCCGCAGGTGATGTGCCGCTCTGGCTTCTTCAGACGGATGCCCTGAAAGACCGGGTGAATAACGCGTTATGGCGTGACTCGCCAGGTCCAGGCTATGTGCATTTCCCTGACTGGCTGGGGAGCTGGTTTTACGACGAACTGACGTATGAAGAGCGGAGCAGTGACGGGAAATGGAGTAAGCCGGGTCGCGGTGCCAACGAAGCCTTTGACCTGATGGTGTATGCCGAGGCTCTGGTCATTCTGCATGGATACGAAAAGATCCGCTGGCCGGATGCACCGGAGTGGGCGAGCCGGGAAACCTGGCTGGAGTGTGTCCCGGACAGTACCGAACCGTCACCCTCACCGGAACCGGTACCCACGCCTGTTAAAAAACAAAAACGGAAGAAAACAGTAACTGACGATGTTAACCCCTGGCTGACTTCCGGAGGATGGTTATGAACCAGAATGATATCGAAGCCATGATTCAGCGTTATACGGAAGCTGAAATGGCGGTGCTGGACGGAAAATCCGTCACCTTTAATGGTCAGCAGATGACCATGGAAAACTTATCTGAGATCCGGCAGGGACGGCAGGAGTGGGAGCGCCGCCTTGCGGCTCTGATTACACGACGACGGGGGCATCCCGGGTACCGGCTGGCGAGGTTCTGATGGCTATTCTTGATGATGTGATTGGCGTTTTTTCACCAGGATGGAAAGCGGCAAGGCTGCGTTCCCGTGCGGTGATCCAGGCTTATGAGGCCGTAAAAACGACGCGGACACACAAAGCCCGGCGGGAAAACCGAACTGCCGACCAGTTAAGCCAGTACGGGGCCGTGTCGTTACGTGAGCAGGCCCGCTACCTTGATAACAACCACGATCTGGTTATTGGTGTATTTGACAAGCTGGAAGAACGGGTGGTGGGGAAAAACGGGATTATTGTCGAGCCACATCCGGTATTACGCAATGGGGCCATTGCCCGTGATCTGGCAGCGGAGATTCGCACCCGATGGAGTGAATGGTCTGTCAGCCCGGAAGTCACCGGGCAGTTTACCCGTCCGATGCTGGAACGTCTGATGCTGCGTACCTGGCTGCGCGATGGTGAGGTGTTTGCCCAGATGGTTTCCGGGCGCATAAACAGCCTGACGCCTTCTGCCGGTGTTCATTTCTGGCTGGAGGCGCTCGAGCCAGACTTTATTCCCATGACCAGTGATGAGAGCAACAGGCTGAATCAGGGCGTGTTTGTTGATGACTGGGGGCGTCCCGAAAAATATCTGGTGTATAAAAGCCGTCCCGTATCCGGACGGCAGATGGAAACCAAAGAAGTGGATGCAGAGCGAATGCTGCATCTTAAATTTGTTCGCCGTCTGCACCAGATGCGCGGGACGTCTTTGTTGTCCGGTGTGCTGATCCGCCTCAGTGCCCTGAAAGATTATGAAGATTATGAGCTGACTGCAGCAAGGATCGCCGCTGCTCTGGGGATGTACATCCGGAAAGGCGACGGGCAGAGCTATGAACCGGATGGTAATGGCAGCAAGGAGAATGAACGCGAGCTTACCATTCAGCCAGGCATTATTTACGACGATCTGAAACCCGGCGAAGAAATCGGAATGGTGAAGTCGGATCGTCCCAATCCTAACCTTGAAACTTTTCGTAATGGTCAGTTGCGTGCCGTGGCGGCGGGCAGTCGTCTGAGTTTTTCCAGTACGGCACGCAACTATAACGGCACTTACAGCGCCCAGCGTCAGGAACTGGTTGAGTCTACTGATGGCTACCTGATCCTGCAGGACTGGTTTATTGGTGCCGTCACCCGCCCGATGTATCGTGCCTGGCTGAAACAGGCTGTGGCATCCGGTGTTATCAGGCTACCCCGCGATCTTGACCGTTCTTCACTGTATACCGCGGTGTATTCCGGACCGGTGATGCCGTGGATTGACCCTGTTAAGGAGGCTGAGGCCTGGAAAATCCAGATTCGTGGTGGAGCGGCGACAGAATCAGACTGGGTACGTGCTGGTGGTCGTAATCCGGATGATGTCAAACGTCGGCGCAAGGCCGAAATTGATGAAAACCGCAAGCTGGATCTGGTATTTGATACCGATCCGGCCAGTGATAAAGGAGGCAGCAGTGCCGCAACGAAACGACAGGAGCCGCAGCACACCGACGACCAGTCCGAAGAATAATTCCTGGTTCAGGATGCAGGCTGGTCACCAGAGTGACGCGGATATTTATATTTATGACGAGATTGGTTTCTGGGGTGTTACAGCGAAGCAGTTTATCAGTGATCTGAATGCACTGGGCGATATCACCCACATTAATCTCCATATTAATTCACCGGGTGGCGATGTCTTTGAAGGCATCGCCATTTTTAATGCGCTGAAAACACATGGTGCGTCCATTACCGTTTATGTCGACGGTGTGGCGGCGTCAATGGCGTCGGTCATTGCGATGGTGGGAAACCCGGTCATTATGCCGGAAAACACCTTCATGATGATTCATAAACCATTTGGCTTTACGGGCGGTGATGCGGAGGACATGCGCACCTATGCCGACCTGCTCGATAAGGTTGAGGAGGTTCTGTTACCCGCTTATGCACAGAAAACCGGGAAAACCACCGATGAAATTGCTGCCATGCTGGCGGATGAGACCTGGATGTCCGGTGCCGAATGTCTGGCACATGGATTTGCTGATCAGGTAACGCCAGCCGTTAAGGCAATGGCATGTATTCAGTCAAAACGTACAGAGGAATTTAAAAAGATGCCGGAATCCATTCGAAACATGATTACTCCGCCACGCAACAGTGCTCCACGCGTACAGGATGATGAACCTGCAGCCTCCCGGACGCCAGTGCAGGCAGCAGCACCCGTGGTGGATGAAAACAGCATCCGTGCGCAGGTCCTGGCAGAGCAAAAAGCGCGTGTAAACGGTATTAATGATCTGTTTGCCATGTTTGGCGGGCGTTATCAGTCGTTGCAGGCTCAGTGTCTTGCCGATCCTGAATGTTCGCTGGAGCAGGCCCGCGAAAAGCTGTTGAACGAGATGGGGCGCGAGTCCACGCCATCCAATAAAAATACCCCGGCTCATATTTATGCCGGTAACGGTAATTTTGTGGGGGACGGGATCCGCCAGGCGCTGATGGCGCGTGCCGGATTTGAAAAAACCGAACGTGATAATGTCTACAACGGGATGACCCTGCGTGAATATGCCCGTATGTCACTGACTGAACGGGGTATTGGGGTTTCCAGTTATAACCCGATGCAGATGGTCGGTGCGGCGTTCACACACAGTACGTCTGACTTCGGTAATATTCTGCTGGATGTTGCGAACAAAGCCATTTTGCAGGGCTGGGAAGATGCCCCTGAAACCTATGAACAGTGGACGCGGAAAGGTCAGTTGTCTGATTTTAAAATTGCCCATCGTGTGGGTATGGGGGGCTTCAGTGCTCTGCGTCAGGTGCGTGAAGGGGCGGAATATAAATACGTCACCACCGGAGATAAACAGGCCACTATTGCACTGGCGACCTATGGCGAGCTGTTCAGTATCACCCGTCAGGCCATTATCAATGATGATCTGAATATGCTGACCGATGTCCCGATGAAACTGGGCCGTGCGGCGAAATCCACTATTGCCGATCTGGTTTATGCCATTCTGACGTCTAACCCGAAAATCTCCACAGATAATGTAAGTCTGTTCGATAAAGCGAAACATGCAAACGTACTGGAGAGCGCTGCAATGGACGTGGCATCGCTGGATAAAGCCCGCCAGTTGATGCGCGTTCAGAAAGAGGGGGAGCGTCATCTGAATATTCGTCCTGCGTTCGTACTGGTACCGACGGCGATGGAGTCTGTTGCTAACCAGGTCATTCGCTCCTCAAGTGTCAAGGGGGCTGACATTAACGCCGGTATTATTAACCCGGTGAAAGATTTTGCGACCGTTATTGCAGAGCCTCGTCTTGATGATAACAGCCAGACCACTTTCTACCTGGCTGCGTCCAAAGGCTCCGATACGATTGAAGTGGCTTATCTCAACGGTGTGGATACGCCATATATTGATCAGATGGAGGGCTTCAGTGTGGATGGCGTGACAACGAAAGTGCGTATTGACGCCGGTGTCGCGCCAGTTGATCACCGCGGTCTGGTGAAATGTACGGCGTAAACGTCGCAGACAACAACTCTGATGGCCCGTAAGGGCTTTTTTTGTACCTGAAATCAGCCCCTGAACGGGGCTGTGCGGAGACAGTTATGGCAAAGAATTTTGTAGAAGAAGGAAAAACGGTGGCGATTGTTGCCAGTGCAGCCATCAGCAGCGGAGATCTGGTGCAGGTGGGTGATGTTTTTGCGGTGGCGCTGACCGATATTCCACAGGGTGAAACAGGCGACGGCATGACCGAAGGTGTGTTTATGCTGCCTAAGCTGAAAACGGATGATATGAAAACGGGTAAGAAGGTTTATCTGAAGTCCGGAAAAGTTCAGCTGACTAACAGTGGCTCTGATCCGCTGGTCGGGGTTGTCTGGGCAGATGCCGGAACCAGTGCAGAAGAAGTGCCGGTAAAACTCAATGTCTGATCCCTTTTCCCGGTTGGCAGCGCGTATGGATGCTATCACGGTCAGAAAGATGGGAAAGACAGCCTCGATTAATGATGTCGATATGACTGTGATCCCGGGAGAAACACTGGCAGAGCTGAATGCTCTGTCCGGGCCTGCGGTCTCTCTGGTGGTGTTTTCTTCGGGATACCGCCCACGGCGCGGGGATCGCGTTGTTTATGACGGACAACAATGGACGGTCACACGGCATGAACGCTTTAACGGTAAGCCAATGATCTTTATTGAGTAAAGAGGTGTGGGATGAAGGGGCTTGAGAATGCCATCCGCAATCTGAACAGCCTTGATACCCGTATGGTGCCACAGGCCAGCGCATGGGCGATAAACCGTGTGGCACAGAAAGCGGTCTCGGTTGCCACCCGGCAGGTTGCCGGGAATACCGTTGCGGGAGATAACCAGGTGAAAGGGATCCCCCTGAAACTGGTACGTCAGCGTGTCCGGGTGTTTAAAGCCAGTCCGTCAGGAAAAATGACGGCCAGGATCCGCGTTAACCGGGGCAATCTGCCCGCCATCAAACTGAACACAACACGGCGGCGTGCTGGTGAAGGACTGAGAGTGGGAAAATACTTTTTCCGGGGGGCATTTGTTCAGCAACTGGCGAATGGCCGCTGGCATGTTCTGAGGCGTCTTCCTGAAGCGCGTTTTGCAACAGGGCATGACCATCAGGGCAGGCCAAGAAAAAATCGTCTTCCTGTGGAGGTAGTGAAAATCCCGCTGTCCGGACCGCTGACACAGGCATTTGAAGATGCCCGCGACCGCATCATTGCTGCGGAAATGCCGAAACAGCTGGGGTATGCACTGAAACAACAACTGAGATTATGGCTGACCCGATGAACCGACATACACAAATCCGCCAGGTCGTACTGGCACGCCTTCGGGAACAGTGTGGAGACAGCGCCACGTTTTTTGACGGGCTTCCGGCATTTATTGATGCGCAGGAACTGCCTGCCGTGGCGGTGTGGCTGAGTGATGCTCAGTACACCGGAAAAATGACGGATGAAGATGACTGGCAGGCTGTTCTGCATATTGCCGTCTTCATCCGGGCACAGGCACCGGATTCAGAGCTGGATATGTGGATGGAGAGCACCATTTTTCCTGCCCTGAATGATATACCGGCACTTTCCGGACTCATCGACACCCTGATCCCACTCGGTTTTAACTATCAACGTGATAATGAGATGGCCACCTGGGCGATGGCGGAAATCACGTACCAGATCACGTACACGAATTAAGGAGGTGGTAATGACCACACCAAATCCACTGGCAAAGACGAAAGGTGCGGGGACGACGTTCTGGATGTATACCGGCAACGGCGATGCGTTTGCGAATCCTTTGTCGGACACTGACTGGCTGCGTCTTGCGATGGTGAAGGATCTGCAACCTGGCGAAATGACCGCTGATGCAGAAGATGACACTTATCTCGATGATGAAGATGCAGACTGGAAAACGACAACCCAGGGGCAGAAATCCGTCGGTGATACTTCGGCGACGCTGGCCTGGCGTCCGGGTGACAGCGGGCAGAAAAAACTGGTTCAGTTGTTCGACTCCGGTGAAGTCTGCGCGTTTCGTATCAAATATCCCAACGGCACTGTTGATGTTTTCCGTGGCTGGCTGAGCTCACTGGGTAAAACCATTGCCTCAAAAGACGTGATGACCCGCACAGTGAAAATCAGCGGTGTGGGGCGTCCGTATCTGGCAGAGGAAGGCACTGAAACTGTGGGCGTTACCGGGCTGACGGTGGCACCGGCATCTGCCAGTGTAAAAGTGGGAGCAACCACCACGCTGACCTTTACAGTAAAACCTGACGGAGCCAGTGACAAAGCGATCAGTGTGCATTCGACAGATCCACAGACTGCCACGGTGACCCTGAACGGGCTTGTGGCCACGGTGAAAGGCGTGAAGCAGGGCAGTGTCAGCATTGTGGGCATGACTTCTGACGGCGATTTTGTGGCAGTGGCTGCGGTGGCTGTCAGCGCCGCAGGTTAACAGGACGATACTCATCATTTGCCCCGGTTATCCGGGGCTTTTTTGCAGGTGGAGAACATGATGTTTCTGAAACAGGGCACGTTTAATTATGAAAAGCAGTCCGTGGTGCTCAGTGAGCTATCCGGGCTGCAGAGAATTGAATATCTGGCGTTTGTTCAGCAGCGAACGGCAAAGTTTGATGCCGAAGAGGGAGAACTGCCGGAGGCTGAACGACAGATTGCTTTTCTGCGGATGGGGATGGATATCAATGCCTGGCTGGTTTCCCGCTCACTGTGGAATGCGGAACAGTCTCAGGATGTTGAGACGCTTTGCGCATCCGTTATTACAACATGGTCGTATGATGCCCTGGGTGCGGGGGCGGAGATGGTTCTGTCGCTGAGCGGTATGGGGGCCATTGATAATGCCGGGGATTTGGAGCATGAGGTGCTGACGCCGGAAAAGTCCTGACGCGGGAAATGCAGTTTGTCATGCGGCTTGCCCGGGAGTTCCGGCGGGCAGACTGGCGGCGGATGCTGTCGGAAATGTCGGCCACTGAGCTTGGTGAGTGGGGCGATTATTTCCGGATGCAGAGCTTCAGTGATGTGTGGATGGATGCGCAGTTTGCCTCGCTGAAGGCATTGATCGTGAGAATGGTGTCCGGTAGCAGTGATGCTGCGGTGGCTGATTTCAGCCTTTTACCGGAAGAGAACGGGATACCGGAGCGAACGGACGAAGAACTGATGCATCTTGGGGAAGGTATTTCCGGAGGTGTGCGTTATGGACCAGATAGCCAACCTGGTCATTGATTTGGGGATTGATGCGGCAGAGTTTAAAAATGAAATTCCCCGTATCAAAAACCTTCTGAATGGTGCAGCCAGCGATGCAGAACGGTCTTCTGCCCGTATGCAGCGTTTTATGGAGCGTCAGACTCAGGCCGCCCGGCAGACAATGCAGGCGGCTTCTTCGGCTGCAACAGCCGCATCCGTCCATGCGCAGACGGTGGAGAAGAGCGCACAGGCTCATGAACGCATGGCCCGCGAGGTGGAGCAAACCCGCCAGCGTATGGAGGCACTGAGCCAGAAAATGCGCGAGGAACAGGCGCAGGCCATGGCTCTGGCGGAGGCTCAGGATAAAGCGGCTGCCGCGTTTTATCGTCAGATTGACAGTGTGAAACAGGCCAGTGCGGGGCTGCAGGAATTACAGCGTATTCAGCAGCAGATCCGACAGGCCAGAAACAGTGGCGGGATTGGTCAGCAGGATTATCTGGCGCTGATTTCTGAGGTTACGGCGAAAACCCGTGTTCTTACACAGGCTGAGGAAGAGGCTACCCGACAGAAATTGGCGTTTATCCGTCAGCTTAAAGAGCAGGCAACCCGCCAGAATCTTTCTTCTTCTGAGTTGCTTCGTGCTAAGGCAGCCCAGCTGGGGGTAAGCAGTGCTGCAGAAGTGTATATCCGCAAAATGGAGCAGGCAGGAAAAGCCACGCATTCGCTGGGTCTGAAAAGTGCAGCGGCCCGTCAGGAGATAGGCGTTCTGATAGGTGAACTGGCCCGCGGAAATTTAGGTGCGCTGAGGGGATCCGGAATAACGCTGGCTAACCGTGCCGGGTGGATAGACACATTGATGTCACCGAAAGGCATGATGCTTGGCGGGGTTATTGGCGGTATTGCCGCGGCTGTCTATGGTCTGGGTAAAGCCTGGTATGACGGTCAGAAGGAGGGGGAAGAATTTAACCGCCAGCTGTCGCTGACGGGGCATTATGCCGGAGTCACTGCCGGGCAGCTGTGGACGCTCAGTCGTGCTATTTCCGGGAATGGTATCACGCAACATGCTGCAGCCGGTGCGCTGGCTCAGGTGGTGGGGAGTGGTGCATTTCGTGGAAACGATATCGGTATGGTGGCGAGAGCTGCCGCACAGATGGAGCGATCGGTTGGCCAGTCGGTCAGCGATACCATAAATCAGTTTAAGCGGCTGAAGGATGATCCTGTAAATGCCGCGAAGGCTCTGGACAATGAGCTGCATTTTCTTACTGCCACTCAGCTTGAGCAGATACGCGTCCTTGGGGAACAGGGGCGGTCCAGTGATGCGGCACGGATAGCCATGTCTGCACTGGCAGAGGAAACCGGTCGGCGTACTGCGGATATTGATAATAACCTCAATGCGCTGGGCAGTACGCTGAAGTATCTGTCTGATTTATGGAGTCGTTTCTGGGATGCGGCCATGAATATTGGTCGTGAAGACTCGCTGGATGAACAGATTGCCGCTTTACAGGAGAAAGTGTCGCGGGCGAAAAGACTCCCCTGGACGGCATCATCTTCTCAGGTTGAGTACGATCAGCAGCGTCTTAACGAGCTTCAGGAGAAAAAACGCCAGAAGGATTTGCAGGATGCAAAAGAGCAGGCAGAGCGGAATTATCAGGAGCAACAGAAACGCCGTAATGCTGAAAATGCTGCACTGAACCGGATGAATGAAACGGAAGCAGCACGACATCAGCGTGAAATTGCGCGTATTAATGCCATGCAGTACGCCGATCAGGCTGTCAGGGATGCGGCGATACAACGTGAAAATGAACGTTACGAGAAAGCCCTGGCATCCGGTAAGAAAAAAACACGCGAAACCCGTAATGATGAGGCCACCCGGTTATTGCTGCAGTACAGCCAGCAACAGGCACAGGTGGAAGGACAGATTGCTGCTGCAAGACAGTCAGCAGGCATTGCCACTGACAGGATGACAGAAGCGCATAAACAGCTTCTGGCTCTGCAGCAGCGCATCAGCGATCTGGACGGGAAAAAACTGACGGCAGATGAAAAGAGTGTGCTGGCCCGTAAAGATGAACTGATTCAGGCACTGACGCTGCTGGATGTAAAACAGCAGGAGCTTCAGAAACAGACGGCACTCAACGATCTGAAGAAAAAAACAATTCAGCTGACCAGTCAACTGGCTGAAGAAGAGCGCGCTCAGCGTCAGCAACATGACCTGGATATCGCCACGGTTGGTATGGGTGATCAGCAGCGGCAGCGATATCAGGTACAACTGAGTCTTCGCCAGAAATACCAGCAACAGCTGGAGCAGTTGAGGCGGGATAGTGAGCAGAAAGGGACATATAACACGGATGACTACAGAAAGGCCGAGCAGGCGCTGACGGAGAGCCTGAACCGACAACTGAATGAGAATCGCCGTTACTGGCAACAGCTTGAAATTGCTCAGGGTAACTGGAAAAACGGAGTCCTGCGTGCACTCCAGAATGTCACTGAGAATGCGGATAACACAGCCGGGACAGTGGAACAGTTGTTCACGTCTGCGTTCAGTAGCATGAGTGATTGGCTGGCGACATTCTGTACTACAGGCAAACTCAATTTCAAATCTTTTACTTCTTCTGTGCTGTCAGATATGTCCAGAATCATGGCTCAGATAGCTTTAATGAAAGCGGTAAAAGGCATTGCTTCCGCGCTGCCTTTTGATTTTGTAGCCAATGCTGATGGCGGTGTTTATCAGTCGGCTGATTTGAGTCGCTACAGTGGCACGGTGGTTAACCGTCCGACGTTTTTTGCTTTTGCAAAAGGCGCGGGTGTGATGGGGGAAGCTGGACCTGAAGCCATTCTGCCACTGCGTCGTGGTGCTGACGGTAAGCTGGGGGTTGTGGCGGATATTGGTGGTTCAGGTATGGCGATGTTTGCCCCGCAGTACAACATCGAGATCAATAACGATGGCACGAACGGGCAGATAGGTCCGGCTGCCCTGAAGGTGGTTTATGATCTCGGGAAAAAAGCGGCAGCGGACTTTATGCAACAGCAGGCCCGTGATGGTGGTCGGTTAAGTGGAGCATATCGGTAATGGAGACGTTTCACTGGAAAGTGCGCCCGGATATGAATGTGGTATCAGAGCCGAAAGTGGTGACAGTGAAGCTGGGCGATGGTTATGAACAGCGTCGTGCGGCGGGACTGAATAACCAGTTGTCGACTTACAGCGTGACGATACGTGTTCGTAAATGTGAACACCCATCTTTGAAAGCCTTTCTGGAACGGCACGGTGGCGTCCGCGCATTTCAGTGGACGCCACCTTATGACTGGAAGCCGATCAGGGTGGTTTGTCGTAAATGGTCGGCAAGCGTGGGGGCGCTGTGGGTAACCATAACGGCAGATTTTGAACAGGTCGTGGCATAGGAGGCCCTGATGCAGGATATTCCACAGGAAACACATCATGAGACGACACGCCTCACTCAGTCAGCCCAGGTGGTGCTCTGGGAAATCGATCTGACAGAGGTCGGTGGTGAACGTTATTTTTTCTGTAATGAGCAGAACGAAAAAGGTGAGCCGGTTACCTGGCAGGGGCGGCAGTATCAGGCATACCCCATTCAGGGGACGGGATTTGAACTGAACGGCAAGGGCAGTGCTGCCCGTCCGACACTGACGGTTTCTAACCTGCACGGAATGGTCACCGGGATGGCGGAAGACCTGCAGAGTCTGGTCGGCGGAACGGTGGTCAGGCGTAAGGTTTACGCCCGTTTTCTGGATGCGGTGAACTTCGTCAACGGAAACAGTGACGCCGATCCGGAGCAGGAGGTGATCAGCCGCTGGCGCATCGAGCAGTGCAGCGAACTGAGCGCGGTCAGTGCCTCTTTTGTACTGTCCACGCCGACGGAAACGGACGGTGCTGTTTTTCCTGGGCGCATCATGCTGGCTAATACCTGCACCTGGACCTATCGCGGTGATGAGTGCGGTTATCACGGTCCGGCTGTCGCTGATGAATATGACCAGCCGACGTCCGATATCACGAAGGATAAATGCAGCAAATGCCTGAGTGGTTGTAAGTTTCGCAATAACGTCGGCAACTTTGGCGGCTTCCTTTCCATTAACAAACTTTCGCAGTAATCCCATGACACAGACAGAATCAGCGATTCTGGCGCACGCCCGGCGATGTGCGCCAGCGGAGTCGTGCGGCTTCGTGGTGAGAACGCCGGAGGGGGAAAGATATTTTCCCTGCGTGAATATCTCCGGTGAGCCGGAGGCGTATTTCCGGATGTCGCCGGAGGACTGGCTGCGGGCAGAGATGCAGGGTGAGATTGTGGCGCTGGTCCACAGCCACCCCGGTGGTCTGCCCTGGCTGAGTGAGGCTGACAGGCGGCTGCAGGTGCAGAGCGATTTGCCTTGGTGGCTGGTCTGCCGGGGTGAGATTCATAAGTTCCGCTGTGTGCCGCATCTCACCGGGCGGCGCTTTGAGCACGGGGTGACGGACTGTTACACGCTGTTCCGGGATGCTTATCATCTGGCGGGGATTGAGATGCCGGATTTTCATCGCGGGGATGACTGGTGGCGTCACGGTCAGAATCTCTATCTGGATAATCTGGAGGCCACAGGGCTGTATCAGGTGCCGTTGTCAGCGGCGCAGCCGGGCGATGTGCTGCTGTGCTGTTTTGGTTCATCGGTGCCGAATCATGCCGCCATTTACTGTGGTGACGGCGAGCTGCTGCACCATATTCCTGAACAACTGAGCAAACGAGAGAGGTATACCGACAAATGGCAGCGACGCACACACTCCCTCTGGCGTCACCGGGCATGGCACGCATCTGCCTTTACGGGGATTTGCAACGATTTGGCCGCCGCATCGACCTTCGTGTGAAAACGGGGGCCGAAGCCATCCGGGCGCTGGCCACACAGCTCCCGGCGTTTCGTCAGAAACTGAATGACGGCTGGTATCAGGTGCGCATTGCCGGGCGTGATGCAGGTGAAACCGAATTATCTGCCCGTCTTAATGAGCCGCTGGCAAATGGTGCCGTGATCCATATCGTGCCGCGTCTGGCGGGAGCTAAAAGTGGCGGTGTATTTCAGGTGGTGCTGGGGGCGGCGTTGATTGCGGTGGCATGGTGGAACCCTGTGGGCTGGCTGGGTGCCGCGGCTGTATCGGGCATGTATGCGGCAGGGGCCAGTATGATCCTGGGCGGTGTGGCGCAGATGCTGGCACCGAAAGCCAGGACGTCCACGGCAGCCAGTACAGATAACGGCAAACAGAACACCTATTTTTCCTCACTGGATAACATGGTTGCTCAGGGCAATGTTTTGCCTGTTCTGTACGGTGAAATGCGTGTGGGGTCGCGGGTGGTTTCTCAGGAGATCAGCACGGCAGACGAAGGGGACGGTGGTCAGGTTGTGGTGATTGGTCGCTGATGCAAAATGTTTTATGTGAAACCGCCTCCGGGCGGTTTTGTCGTTTA
>ENA-UENY01001117-UENY01001117.1-human-gut-metagenome-genome-assembly--contig:-NODE-1117-length-15730-cov-3.832364_pt1 | contig 15730 bp, 10 predicted proteins | sample MGYA00242886_ERZ507888 | MGnify/ENA primary metagenome ERZ507888 (study PRJEB26167, sample SAMN06115543) | human gut metagenome | host: Homo sapiens | place: China:Chongqing | collected 2014-11-10... | reverse complement strand
AGGAAAAGACCGAAACGCAGGCCGAAACCATGCCGAGCGCGCTATTTTCCACCGTGAAATCGACATTCCCCAGCGAGAGCAGCACCGCGCCGACGACGGACATGCCGATAGCGGCGAAAACCCACGCAGAGCCTTTCTCGCGGAAGAAACACATCATGGCGAGAGCCACGGCGAGCGGATACATGAAATGAATGGTCGATGCGACGCCGCTGGCGATATGCTGATAGGCGATGATAAGGCTCAGCGACGTGGCGGCGCGGAAAAGGCTCAGCAGGAAGACGGTGACCAGTTCGCGGCGTCCCAGCCGGAAACTCCGTCCCGAAAACACGGCCAGCGCGCCCAGAAACAACGCCGCGACGCCCCAGCGGTAGGACAGCGCCTCGAACGGCGAATAGCCCCCGGCGAGCAGCAACAGCGTGAAGAGCGGCGCCAGCCCGAAGGTGGACGACGACAGCGCCGCATAGAGAATACCTTTTGCACGTTCCATAAAACGGATTTACGGCTGCAAATGTAGAAAATATATCCCCGGTTGATACTCTCCCGGCGCAGGAATTGCCGCCGGAAGCCGCATTCCGCGCAGCTCCTTTCCTGCCAAGATACCGCGGCAAATTCCTGCAACGGAAATATTTCGTCGCCGGACCGCCGGTTTGCGGGGATTTTTTCGCAATTTTGCAGGAAATGCGGCGGCCCGGCAAAGGCGGCGCAACGAAACACACGATGAATACGAAAACATATCCCCGCACCAACGACCGCCGGACGATCTATCTGAATACGGTGATCGACAACCCCTGTATCGAGGTCGGTGACTACACGATCTACAACGATTTCGTGAACGACCCGGCAGAGTTCGAAAAGAACAACGTCCTGTACCACTACCCGATCAACAAGGACCGGCTGGTCATCGGCAAATTCTGCTCTATCGCCTGCGGCGCGCGGTTCCTGTTCAACAGCGCGAACCACACGCTCGGCTCGCTGGCGAACTACACCTTTCCGCTCTTCTTCGAGGAGTGGGAACTCGACCGGGCGAACGTCGCCGCGGCGTGGGACAACAAAGGCGACATCGTAATCGGGAACGACGTATGGATCGGTTACGAAGCGGTCATCATGGCGGGCGTCAGGATCGGCGACGGCGCCGTGATCGCGGCACGGGCCGTCGTCACACGGGACGTTCCGCCCTACACGATCGTGGGCGGCGTCCCGGCCAAAACGATACGGCCGCGTTTCGACGACAGAACGGCCGCACGGCTGCTGGAGCTGCAATGGTGGAACTGGCCGGTCGAAAAGATCCGCGCAAACCTGCCCCGCATCATGCGGGGCGAAATCGACAAGCTGGGGTGATCCGGCAGGCGAGACGGCACTGCGGATAAATTCCGCAGGAGAATTCCCGGCCGACATCCTGCATACGGTTCGAGAGCAAGCAGAGCCGTATGGTTCGCCGGGCGGTCCGACGCGATCGTACAACAACGACGGTTTTCGGGAACTCAGAAGGTTCGCAGTCCGGCCTGCAAAACGCTCCGCTCCGACTGTCTTCCCGGCCTGCCGACGCAGCGGCAGGTCCGGCTAAAACCGTTTGGTATAGGCGTGGCAGTACGGCAGCGTTCCCTTGCGCTTGTAATACTGCTGGTGATAATCTTCGGCAGGCCAGAAACGGCCTGCGGGGGTCACCTCGGTCACGACGTCATACCCTCTGCGGCGCAGCTCGCCGATCAGCCTTTCGGCCGTCTGCTGCTGTGCGGGCGTCGTATAGAAAATCTCGGAACGGTATTGGTCGCCTAAGTCCGGCCCCTGCCCGTCGAGCTGCGTCGGATCGTGAATCTCGAAAAAGAACTTCGCCAGCTTTTCATACGACACCTTCGCCGGATCGAACGTCACGCGCACCGCTTCGGCATGCCCCGTGGTATGGCTGCACACCTGCTCGTAGGTGGGATTTTCGGTCCTGCCGCCGGTGTAGCCCGATTCGACCTTCAGCACGCCGGGCATCTTGGACAGCAGGTACTCCACGCCCCAGAAACAGCCTCCGGCAAAAATCGCGGTTTCGGGCCCCTCCTTTTTCTGCGCCTGCTCCCCTCCGGCGGCCGGCTGTTCGCCGGCTTTCGCTTCGGGTTCGAAGAGAAGCGAAACCGAATTGACGCAGTGGCGCGTATTCTTCGGTGTAAATTCCTCGCCGACAAACACATGTCCCAAGTGAGCCCCGCATTTGGCGCAGGTGATCTCGGTGCGCCGTCCGTCGGCGTCGGGCGTCCGCGTCACGGCGCCCGGAATCTCGTCGTCGAAACTGGGCCAGCCGCACCCCGCGTCGAACTTGTCGGCGGAACGGTACAGCGGCGCGCCGCATTGGCGGCAGTGGTATACGCCCGCCTCGCGGTGGTCATAATATCGGCCCGTAAAGGGCGCTTCGGTACCCTTGTCGACGATCACACGTCGCTCTTCCGGTGTCAGCGGTTTCATATTCTGTCCGTTTACGGCTCCCGACAGCAGGAGACCGATTGTTAAAATCAATAATCGCATACGAATCCCTCCGGGTCAAAAACTACGCCACATACTCCTCGCCGCGCAGGAACACCCGGCGGATGAGCGGCGTCGTATAGGCATAAGGCAAGAATTCGACCGAAGGTATCGGTTTGGTGATGAAGAAATTGGCGACTTTACCTACAGTAACGGAACCGTAGCTGCGGCTCAGACCCATGGCGTAGGCGCCGTTGAGCGTCGCGGCGTTGATCGCTTCGGCCGGGGTCATCTTCATGCGGATGCAGGCCAGCGACACGACCATGCGCATATCGCCCGAAGGCGACGAGCCGGGATTGTAGTCCGAAGCCAGCGCCACGCCCAGCCCCGCGCGGATCATCTCGCGGGCCGGCGGATAGCTCATGCCGAGGAAGAACGCCGCGCCGGGCAGCATCGTCGGCGAGGTCACCGCGCCGCGCAGCGCCCGAATCTCCGCTTCCCCCATGCGTTCGAGGTGATCGACCGAGAGGGCGTCGTACTCCACGCCCACCTGCACGCCGCCCGAAACGGCCAGTTCGTTGGCGTGAATCTTCGGCTGCATGCCCAGCTTGCGTCCGGCTTTCATGATGCGGGCCGTCTGTTCCACGGTAAAGAACCCTTCGTCGCAGAAGACATCGACGAAATCGGCCAGTTTCCCGGCCGCCACGGCCGGAAGCATTTCGTTGCAGACCAGCTCCACGTACTCCTCCTGCCGGCCGATATAGCTCCGAGGTACGGCATGGGCGCCGAGGAACGTGGCGCGCACGGCCAGCGGAGCCGTCTCGCGGATGCGGCGGATGACGCGCAGCATCTTCAGTTCGTCTTCGGTCGTCAGGCCGTAGCCGCTCTTGATCTCGACGCAGCCCGTTCCCTTCGCGGCGATCTCGCGCACGCGCTCCATCGCCTGCGCGTAAAGCTCCTCTTCCGAAGTTTCGTGCAGCAGGTCGGCCGAATTGAGGATGCCCCCGCCGCGGCGGGCTATCTCCTCGTAGCTCAGGCCGTTGATCTTGTCGAGAAACTCCCGTTCGCGGCTTCCGGCATAGACCAGATGCGTGTGGGAGTCGCAGAACGACGGGAAGAGCATGCCCCCTTCGGCGTCGACGGTCCTGTCCGCGGCCATTTCACCGAGCGTCTCCATGCGCCCGAATGCGGCGATCCGGCCGTCGTCGGCCAGCAGCCACGCATCGTCGAGCGTCTCCAAGCGGTCCATCTCCCCGCCGCAGAGCCGAAGCCGTCCGGCGGTCTCGATGCCGACGATTTTGCCGATGTTCTTTACCAGAAGTCTCATGATTTGCGGATGAATCGGATGGAAGATTCGATATGCGGGTACATCACCGAATCGTTGTCGATGAAGGGCACCTCTTTGCGGTATTCGGCGACGAGACGTTCGAGCGTCTCCGACGAGCGCGCCGGACGGCGGAATTCGAGCGCCTGCGCGGCGTTGAAAAGCTCGATGGCCAGCACCCGTTCGGTGTTGCACACCACGCGGTAGAGTTTGGTCGCGGCGTTGGACCCCATGCTCACATGGTCCTCCTGCCCCTGCGACGAGGGGATCGAATCGACCGACGCGGGCATGCAGAGCCCCTTCGACTGGCTGACGATCGAGGCCGCCGTGTACTGGGGAATCATGAAGCCGCTGTTCAGCCCCGGCTTGGCGACGAGGAAGGCCGGCAACTCGCGCGCACCGGAGATCAGTTTGTAGGTGCGGCGTTCGGAGATGCTGCCCAACTCCGCGAGCGCGATGGCCAGAAAGTCCATCGCCAGCGCGATGGGCTGACCGTGGAAATTGCCCGCCGAGACGACCATATCCTCTTCGGGGAAGACCGTCGGATTGTCGGTGGTGCTGTTGATTTCGGTCGTCAGCACGCCCTCCACATAGTCGATCGTGTCTTTCGACGCCCCGTGCACCTGCGGGATGCAGCGGAAGGAGTAGGGATCCTGCACATGCTTCTTCGGACGGGCGATCAGCTCGCTGCCTTCGAGCAGACGGCAGATGTTGCGGGCCGTGGTGAGCTGGCCCTTGTGCGCGCGGATCAGATGCACCTCGTCGCAGAAGGGTTCGATGCGGCCGTCGAAAGCGTCGAGCGACAGCGCGCCGATGCGGTCGGCCCACTCGCTCAGGCGGCGCGCCCCGATCAGCGACCAGACGCCGTATGCGCTCATGAACTGGGTGCCGTTGAGCAGGGCCAGCCCCTCCTTGGATTCGAGCCGGATCGGCTGCCAGCCCCGCTCGGCCAGCACCTCGGCGGCAGGCCGGACACGGCCTTCGCACTCCACTTCGCCCAGTCCCAGCAGCGGCAGGCTCATATGCGCCAGCGGCGCCAAGTCGCCCGAAGCGCCGAGCGACCCCTGCTGGTAGACCACGGGCAGTACGTCGTTGTTGAAAAAGTCGATCAGCCGCTCCACGGTCGCCAGCTGCACGCCGGAATGGCCGTAGGAGAGCGACTGTATCTTGAGCAGAAGGATCAGTTTCACGATCTCGGAGGGGACGCGCTCGCCCGTCCCGCAGGCGTGCGACATGACGAGGTTCTTCTGCAGCTGGGCCAGCTCGTCATACCCTACCGAAATGTCGCACAACGATCCGAAACCGGTGGTGATGCCGTAAACCGGGCGTTCGGGGTTTTCCATCTTGCGGTCGAGGTATTCGCGGCAGCGGACGATGCGCGTGCGGGCATCGTCGCTCAGCGCCAGCGGCAGACGGCGGAAGAGGATTTCGCGGATGCGGTCGATCGAAAGATGCTGCGCGGAGATAAGATGATGTTCCATATGAGGTAATCCTTGTTTATTCGTTTTCTTTCAAGACATTGCGTATCATTTCTTCGTCGGCGGCATTGGGCAGCGTCACCTGCAGGCCGGGCGTGCGCTCCATCTCGCGCCTGATCGCCGACACGGCCCCTTCGTTGCGCGCCCAGCTGCGGCGGGCGATGCCGTTGTTCACGTCCCACAGCAGCATTTCGCGGATGCGGCGGTCGGAAGCTTCCGAACCGTCGATCACCATGCCGAAGCCGCCGTTTATCACCTCGCCCCAGCCTACGCCGCCGCCGTTGTGGATCGAGACCCACGTTGCACCGCGGAACGAGTCGCCGATGACGTTCTGCACGGCCATGTCGGCCGTAAGGTTCGACCCGTCGTAGATGTTCGAGGTCTCGCGGTAGGGCGAATCGGTGCCCGAAACGTCGTGGTGGTCGCGGCCCAGCACCACGGGAGCCGTAAGGCGTCCGTCGGCGATGGCCCGGTTGAAAGCCTGCGCGATTTTCGTGCGGCCTTCGCTGTCCGCATAGAGGATACGGGCCTGCGAACCGACGACGAGCCGGTTGCGGCCCGCTTCGCGGATCCAGTGGATGTTGTCGTCGAGCTGGCCCGCGATTTCGGCGGGAGCCGTGCGGCGGATCTCCTCCAGCACTTCGGCCGCGAGGCGGTCGGTAAGTTCGAGGTCTTCGGGTTTTCCCGACGTGCAGACCCAGCGGAAAGGTCCGAAGCCGTAGTCGAAGAACATCGGTCCCATGATGTCCTGCACGTAGGAGGGATAACGGAACCGGCCACCCTCGCCCATCACGGCGGCTCCGGCGCGCGAAGCCTCCAGCAGGAAGGCGTTGCCGTAATCGAAGAAGTACATGCCGCGGGCCGTCAGCTTATTGATCGCATCGACTTGACGGCGCAGCGACTCCTGCACGCATTCGCGGAAACGGGCAGGCTCCTCGGCCATCATCTTGTTCGAAGCCTCGTAGCTCACGTCCACCGGATAATAGCCGCCCGCCCACGGGTTATGCAGCGAAGTCTGGTCGGAACCCAGATCCACCGGAATCTCTTCGGCGGCGAGCCGCTCCCAAAGGTCCACGACATTGCCCACATAGGCCATCGAAACCGCTTCGCGCTCCCGGCAGGCCCGGCGGATGCGGGGAATCAGCTCGTCGAGCGAATGGTGCAGTTCATCGACCCAGCCCTGCTCGTAACGCTTCTGCGCCGCCTTGGGGTTGATCTCGGCGATGACGCTCACCACGCCCGAAATGGTCCCCGCCTTGGGCTGCGCGCCCGACATGCCGCCCAGTCCCGACGAGACGAAGAGCATGCCGCGGGCGTCGCGGCGATCGGCGGTGAAACGTTTGCGGGCGGCGTTCATCACCGTGATGGTCGTCCCGTGAACGATGCCCTGCGGTCCGATATACATATAGGAACCCGCGGTCATCTGCCCGTACTGCGACACGCCGAGGGCGTTCATACGCTCCCAATCGTCGGGTTTCGAGTAGTTGGGAATCACCATGCCGTTGGTCACCACCACGCGCGGAGCGTCGGGGTGCGACGGGAACAGCCCCAGTGGATGGCCCGAATACATCGCCAGCGTCTGGCTGTCGGTCATCTCCGAGAGGTATTTCATCGTCAGGCGGTACTGCGCCCAGTTCTGGAATACCGCGCCGTTGCCGCCGTAGGTGATCAGCTCGTGCGGATGCTGGGCCACGGCCTTGTCGAGGTTGTTCTGAATCATCAGCATGATCGCCGCGGCCTGACGGCATTTGCAGGGGTATTGGTCGATCGGCCGGGCGTACATTTCGTAATCGGGGCGCAGGCGGTACATATAGATACGCCCGTATTTGCGCAGCTCCTCGGCAAACTCCTTGGCCAGCAGGGCGTGGTGTTTGGCAGGGAAGTAACGCAGGGCGTTTTTGATCGCCAGCACCTGCTCCTCAGGCGTCAGAATCTCCTTGCGCTTGGGAGCGTGGTTGATCTGCCTGTCATAAGGTTTCGCGGCGGGCAGCCGGTCGGGAATACCCGCACGAATATCGTTTTGGAACTCTTGCAGTGTCATATGGTTCAGATTTTACGTTCTACGATTTCCAGCACTTCGCGCTCGGCCCGTTCGGCGGCGGCGGTGACGGCGTTCGCCTCGGCGACGAGCGCGTCGGCCGCGGCCCGGTCTTTCAGGCCGGCGGCGTTGATCTTGACGTTGAGACACGCCCCCAGCACCGCGCTGCGGGCCGCAAGGGCGCCGACGCCCGCATCGGAGACCGAATTGGGATTGCCTTCGGCGGCCATGGCGCGCACGATCGCAAAGACCTCGAACGCCGTTTTCATCGTCCGCAGGGGGACCTGCGTGGCGTAGAGCGTCGCCGCCTGCAAAGCCGCACTGCGTGCCGCCTTCTCCTCGTCGGTCGATTTGGGCATGGCGAAAACGGCCATGATGCGGTTGAACGCCGCAGTATCTTCATCCACCAGATGCAGCAGCTCGCGCAGCAGCGCCTGCCCCTTCTCGGCCCAGCCGGAGAACTCCTCCCAGCGGTCGTCCCAGCCCGCCTTGTGCGACGAGAGGTTGGCGACCATCGTGCCGAGGGCCGCGCCCAGCGCGCCCATATAGGCCGCGATGGAACCGCCGCCCGGAGCGGGCGACTCGCTCGCCGTCTCCTCGGCGAACCCTTTGCAGGTCATGTCGATAAGCCGCTTCTTCTGATCCTCCGCTTCAAGCAGGTATTCGATCACCTTTTCCTTCGGGTCGAAGGGTTTCAGGTCGTCCAGCCCCATCGACTTGACGGCGATGCGGACGATCTCCTCCTCGGCGATGCCCGCCGAACGCCGCTGCTTGCGGAGGAAATACCGCCCCGCTTCCAGCAGGGCGCGTTTCGGCACCAGCCCCACGATTTCGGTGCCCGTCACACGCACGCCGCGGGCATCGGCCTTGCGGCACACCTCGTCGAAGGCGACGTGCAGCGGCGTTACGGCGATGTCGGTAATGTTCATCGAAACCTGCGCGATGCCGTACTCCTCGATATACCAGCCGATAGCCTTGGTCGCCCGGAGCGTACCCGGCCGCATCAGAGGATTGCCGTCGGCATCCCTGACCACCTTGCCCGTGATCGGATTGCCCTCGCGGACGGGACGGCCCTTTTCGCGCACGTCGAAGGCGATGGCGTTGGCGCGGCGCGTGGAGGTGGTATTGAGGTTGAAATTCACGGCGATCAGGAAATCGCGCGCACCGACGGTCGTGGCGCCCGTGCGGGCTACCCCCTCGTCGAACGGACGCGCCCCGAAATCGGGCGCAGACTCCTCGTGCGCCAGCTTTTCGGGCAGCGCCTCGTATTCTCCTTCGCGGCAGACGGCCAGATTGCGCCGCCGGGGCGTAAACGCCGCGGCTTCGTAACAATAGGTCGGGACATGCAGTTCCCCGGCGATACGCTCGGCCAGTTTGCGGGCCAGTTCGGCGCACTCTTCGAGCGTGATGCCCGCGATCGGGATCAGCGGCAGCACGTCCGTAGCGCCCATACGCGGATGCGCCCCCTTGTGTTTGCGCATGTCGATCAGCTCGGCGGCCTTTTTCACCCCCGCGAACGCCGCTTCGACGACGGCTTCGGGCGAGCCGACGAACGTGACGACGGTGCGGTTGGTCGCTTCGCCGGGATCGACGTCCAGCACTTTGACGCCCCCGGAGGTTTCGATGGCCGATACGATCCGGTCGATTACGGCCTTGTCGCGTCCCTCGCTGAAGTTGGGGACGCATTCCACGATACGCTTTTCCATATGTTGTGCGGTTATATTGATTCTTCTTTTCAAAGATAAGAAAAACCCGGACAAAACTGAAAAATTCGTAAGGAAAAAAGGAGGTTCACATGCTGAAATGACACCATCGGGGAATTATCGTACAAAAGCGGGCGTCCGCAGCCGCCGGAGAAAACCGCCGAAGGAGGGTGCCGCCGGGGAAAGCCGCCCGGCGACAAAAAAGCCCGCCGCACGAGGCGACGGGCAGGATTGCAGCCGGAAAAAGGAGAGCGACCGGGTTCCTGCGCCTTATGCGGCGGGCGGGAGCGCGGCCGGAGAGGGGTCAGCGGCCGATGGTCAGCACCACGCCGCCCGTGACCCATGCGCCGGGCAGGCGGATGCCGCCCAGATCGCAGTAACGGGTATCGGTGATGTTCGTGGCATCGACATAGAGCCGGCAGACGCCTTTTTCCCACGACAGACGACCGTCAAGCAGGAAATAGGGTTCGTAGTCGCGCACCTGAGAAACGGAAGCGTCGCCCGGCGTCGGATAGTCCGTATAACTGCCGTTGCGGTCGTAAACCGAAGCGGTCAGCGCCAGCGACATGCGGCGCAGGAAACGCACTTCGACGGCCAATGCCGCCTTGTGCTTCATGAAGTCCATGGCGCTGCGGGCGACGACCTCCGTATTGCGGTCGGTCGTGATGTAGCCGTAAGAGAGCGTCGCACGCCGCAGGAAACCTTCGGCGGCGGCATAGCCGCCCGTCAGCTCGACGCCGTAGGTATCGAGACGGCTGGTCTGCTCGGAGTGCCACTTGCCGTCCATATCCTCGCGCCACACCCAGTCGATGATGTCGCGTCCGGCACGGTAGTAGGTGCGCAGCGAAGCGTTCCAGCGGTCCTTTACATAATCGGCTTCAATGCGGTATGTAACAGCCTTTTCCGGAATCAGGTCGAGGTTGTTGATCTGCGCCGGCGAGGAGTAATAGAGATCGGTGAAGGTAGGCAGGCGCATCGACTGCGACGCCCCGACGGCCAGATGCAGTCCCGCAGCGGGCCGCCAGCCGCCCGAAACGTTCCACAACGCCGAAGTGCCGTAAGGCGTCAGGCTGACGCCGGCCGAAGCGGCCGCATCGAAGCGCCGCCACTGCTTGGCGTGACGCAGCCAGACGTTGCCCGTATGGCGGGCCTTGGCATGCGTGTAATGGCCGTGCGATACGGAGAGCTTTTCACCGAGATTGGTGCTGTAGATATGGTTGAAGGCATAGTCACCGCCGAGCGTAGTCGTACCGCCGGTCCAGTCGAAGTCGGTCCAGAGCCGCGCGCCCGCATTGTCGGTATTGTGGCGGTTCATCACCGTGCCGCGCGTCCAGTCGTAGCGGTCGAAATTCTTGCGGTAGCTCGCCGAGGCCCCCAGCGAGAAGCGTCCGGCCTGCCTGAGCCACCGCAGCGACGCCAGCGAAGTGGAGGTGCCCTCCCACTGGTCGGGATTGTAGGCCGCATAGAAACCGTTGGAGCCGAAGCCGCGGTTCTGCCAGCCGGCTTGGAAATCGAAGAATCCGAGCCGCCGCGTCTCGTAGGTCGCACGCAGGAAGGCGTTGCCGTTGGTGAAATCGGTGTTGTGCCGGTAGCCGTCGCTGCAGCGGTAGGACCCCGCGGCGAGCAGCGAGAAGCGGCCCGCAGTCACGGCGCCCGAAAGGTTGGCATAGGCGTAGCCGTGCTGGCCGCCCGTGCCCTCGAAACGCAGGTAGGTCGGCCTGAGGGGAGCCGTGCGGATATTGACCGCCCCGGCGTAGGCCCCGACGCCCGGCACGCCGTCCAGCAGATCGACGGCCGAAATGCAGTCGAGATCGACCGGAAGCGAGTGGGACTGGTGCCCGGTGCGGGCGTCCGTAAAATCAATGCCGTTGAGAAGGACCATCGTCTGGTCGAAAGAGCCTCCCCGAATGAAGATGTCGGCCTGCATGCCCTTGCCCCCGCGTTCGCGGATATCGACCGAAGGTGCGAGGCGCAGGGCGGACTCCAGAGTCTGGACGGGCGCTGCGGCCTGTGCTTTCCGGTCGAAAAGCGGGGTTTGCGACTGTACGTTGCGCGTCGGGGCAGTCTGGCTGCCCGATATGCCGACCTCGTCGATCCTCAGCGTACGGAGGACGGCGGCCGTGTCGGCATGCTGCGCAGACGCACTTTGCGTCGCGAGCAAGAGGATCGACATCGTCGCGGCGAGGACTCCGATGGTTACATGGCGGTGCAGGCTCGCGAAGGCCGACCAGCCTTTGCGGCTCCAACGCCTGAAGCAGGGAGTCTGCTTTGCTTGGATGTTTTTCATCTTGTTTTTTGTTGGGTTGATAAAATAATTTACAGCGGCCGAAAAGCGGGTCCGGCTGCGCCCCCGCTTTTCAAACCGCTGCAAAGGTAACTTTTTCCGGCAGTTTTCCGACTTTTGCAGCCATTTCTTTTTCAACATTGCGCGCTTTATGCGCTCCCGGCCGCCGGCTGAGCGGCGCGGGCGGGTAAGTCCGCATCCGCGTTTACGGCCGTCAGCGCCGGCGCAAAGCGGCGCTCCGCGGGAAGCACGCCGCACCGGCAGCTGCCGGCATCGGGAAAGGCGCGAGCCGGGGAGAGCCGCATCCCCCGCCGGTGCAAGAAAGGTCCGGAGAAACGGGAGCGCACTCCCGCCGACACAAATCAGCCGGAAATCCTGCAAAAAAAATTCCGGGGAGAATTTTCTCCCCGGAACCAACCGGCGACCGCTGCAACCGAAGGTGCGGACAATCTATGTATCGTGCTATTCTGCAATGTTTTTCGCAAAAAGCGCCTCGACCTTGGCGACCACGTCGTCCGTGTCGGGTTCGAGCGGGAAAACGTGGCTCGGCTTGAGGTACCACAGCTCCTTGTCCTCCTTGAAATGCTCCTCGCCGCCGCCCGTGATGTTGAGCATGACGACGGCGTCCTTCTCGATCTTGCCCGCGGCGACCGCATTGACAAGCGACGCGAGCGCGACGCCCGACGCCGAGTAGATATCGACGCCCTCCAGCTCCTTGAAGAGTTTGCGGGCCTTGCGGGCCATGGCGTTGGTGGCGACGAAGAATTCGCCGCCGGTAGCCTTCAGCGCGTCGTACAGACCGCCCGTAATGCCGTACGGCGGACGGCGGTTCGAGAGTACTTTGGCGTCGATGATCTCCGCATCGCGGCGCGCCTTGTCGTCCTCGTAGGCCAGCATCTTGCGCGAACCGGCCTGCCATGCGTCGTACATCGGCACGAAGGGCGCATTCTGCGACACCATGAGTTTCATGGTGTTCGAACCGAAGCGGCCGTCCTCGATCAGGCGCATGTTGGCTTCCCATGCGGCGATGGCTCCCGTACCGCTGCCCACGGCCTGAAAATAGTAGTCGGGAATGCGGCCGATGGTCGTCACGGCCGAAAGTACCGTCGTGGCCATGCCGTCGCGGCGGGCGATGTTCTTCGCACCGCCCTCGGCATAGAAGCCGGGGCCTTTAAGGGCGATGTCGCTCAGGTGGATGGCGTCGAAATAGTCGCCGCCCTTCTCGCACGAGATGAGTTTCACGCAGGGATTGAGCGGATGCTCGAACCAGAGGGCCTCGATATTGTCGTAAGGCACCGACAACAGCAGTTTGATGTGGTTGTCGGAGCATACCTTGGCGAAGGCGCGGGCCGTATTGCCGGCCGAGGCCACCACCAGCACGCGCTCTTCGTCCTCGGCGGCACGCGCGCAGACCGAGAAAGCTTCGGTCTCCTTGAACGAGCAGGTGGACATCGTGGCGCCGATGGCCGGATAGTAGCCGTTGAAGGTTATGTAGAGGTTCTCAAGTCCGAGGTGCCGGGCAAGCCCCTTGCTCTTGTAGGTGACGGGCGCCGAAGAGCCTTTGAGCATGCGGCGGACGGGAAGCCAGTCGCAGAATTTGTAGAAACCGTATTCGTCGGGTTTCACTTCGAGCTGCCTGCGGGCGTACTTGGCGCGCACGAGCGACGGCGTCTTGCACTGCGGATCGGCAAGCATCCAGCCCGTATCTTCGAATTCGCGCCCCGTGGCGACGCACTCAAGCGTGTAGGGAGTAGGTGTAAAATCTTTCATTTATTTGTGTTTGTGTTATTTACGACATGCGGTTCCTGAAGTCCTCGTAGCCGAATTCGCGGACGACGTCGATGCGGCCGTCGCGGCGGGCGATGACGATGGCGGGATGCGCCACGCCGTTGAACATCGTGGTTTTGACCATCGTATAGTGGATCATATCTTCGAAAACGATGCGCTCGCCCACTTTCAGCTCATGGTCGAAGGCCCAGTCGCCGTAATAGTCGCCCGCAAGACAGCTCGTACCGCCCATGCGCCAGCGCTTCTCGCCTTCGGCGGGTTCGTGCGCCCCGACGATCGCCGGTTTGTAGGGCATTTCGAGGCAGTCGGGCATATGGCAGGCGAACGACACGTCGAGCATGGCGGTATGCACGCCGGCGTTCTCAACCAAGTCTTCAATTGTCGAAACCAGATAGCCTGTGCGCCAAGTAAATGCACTGCCCGGTTCGAGGATCAGCCGCAGGTGCGGATGGCGGGCCTTGAACTCCCGGAGCAGCGCGATCAGCTCGTCGCAGTCGTATTCGGCATGCGTCATCAGGTGGCCGCCGCCCATATTGAGCCATTTGATCCGGTCGAGGTATTGGCCGAAGTGTTTTTCGACGGCTTCGAGCGCCAGCCGCAGGTGGTGCGGACGCGACTCGCAGAGCACGTGGAAATGCAGACCGTCGATTCCCGCCGGCAGCTCCTTCAGTTCGTCGGCCGTAACGCCCAGACGCGAACCCGGAACGCAGGGGTTGTAGAGGTCGGTCTCGACGGGCGAATACTGGGGATTGATCCGCAGTCCGCACGAAATGCCGCGCAACAGGGCCATCGGCCCGAAACGCTCGAACTGGGCGACGGAATTGAAGGTGATATGGTCGCTGCAGCGAAGTATCTCTTCGATATTGCGGTCGGTATAGACCGGGGCGTAGGTATGGGCGGGGCGGCCGAACTCCTCGAAAACAAGACGCGCTTCGGCGGCGGAAGAGGCCGTCGCGCCGTCGCTGTGGCGGGCCAGTTCGGGAAAGATGCTCCACATGGCGCAGGCCTTCAGAGCCACGATAATTTCAGCGCCCGATTCGCGGCGCACACGGTCGATTATCGCCAGATTACGGTCCAGCAACTCTTCGTCGAGGACGTAACACGGAGAAGGCAGTTTCAAGAAGTCAATCATCGAGTCGTTTTATTTCAAAACAGTTGCAAAAATAGCAATTTCCCTGCTAAAACCGCACGGCTCAGGGTGTGAATTGCTATCAAATAGGTATTTATACTTAGCCGTCGGACGGCACGCGGCAAATCGGCACAGGAATGCGGGAAGCACAGGCCGATAAGGGAGATGATGTGAAACCGGCCGCCGGGCTGTCCAACAAGTCCTATTCTTACGACTTCACCCCCGTCAGAGTTTGTTCTGACAGGGGTGATTTTCAATTTCGGGGAGTCGTCAGACAGCCGCTGCAAGCCGGTAAGAGTGCAGTCCCCTACTTCGCGATACAGATGCTGACGCGGTTTTTCTCGACGCCGGGGAACGGCTGGGCGGTGTCTCCCCTGCCCTCGGCGCTGATGCGGGAGGCGGCGATACCGGCCTTCTTCAGCGCGGCGGCGACGCTCTCGGCGCGCAGCTTGGAAATTTTCAGATTGACGGCATGCGAACCGGTCGCAGCATCGGCATAGCCGAGGATTTCGACATTCGCTTCGGGATTGGCCTTCAGGTACTCGACCAGCGCGCCGACCTTGGCCTCTTCGGTGGTGCGGATCTGCGACGAGCCGATCCGGAAGAAGATGTTCTCACGCAGTTCGGCCGGTCGCTCGGCAACGGCCGCAGGAGCCGGAGCAGGCGTCTCCTTCACCGCGGGCTTCTCCTCGACGGGAGCGGGAGCGGGTTCCGGCGCAGGGGTCGGAGCCGGAGCGGGAACGACCGCCGCCGTGCGGGCTTTCTTATGGTTCTTGCCGAAGCGGAACGTGAAGCCGCCCAGCGCGTTGAACTGCCAGTCGAGGTTGCCGGCCTTCTTCGAGTTGTACTTGTCGGAGAGCATGTTGGCATTCATCTCCACCCCAAACAGCACACAGTCCGACAAGCGAAAATTCACGCCGAGACCCAGACGGCCCGCAACGAACACTTTGCTTCCGGACCAGATGTTGCCCAGCTTACAGCCGCTGTCGTCAAGGGCGTTGGCCTCGTCGTTGTCGAACGCTCCGTTCAGGCCGACACCGGCGAACAGGTAGGGATTGACCGTCCGGCGGGGATTGAAGCGGCCGAAAAGGTTGGCCAGATCGAGCGTGGCTTCGACATTGCCCTGCAGGTATTTATACTGATAGGTGGTTTGGGGCGACACCCATGCGCCCTTGCTCTGCCAGCCGCTCAGGCCGAAACGCAGCCCCCAGACGGGCGAGAACTGATACCCGGCCGACAATGCCGCGGCGGGCGATACGAGTTTGCCGAAAGGCCCTTCGCCGAGCGTATAGGACGCTCCGGCCTGCACCTGCATAAACCAGTGCGGGTTGAATTCCGATTTCTCTTGCTTATTCGCAGCTTGTGCGAAAACCGGCGCCGTGCACATCACAAGCGCGCCTAACGTACATAGGATACATTTCATTTTCATAACTATCAAGTGGGTTAATTGACAGCCAAAGATAATAAAATTGTATCATATATTATACATATTCAGCCGGAAAAATCTCCCTCCGGAAAAAGCGCGGACCTGCGGCGGAGGT
>ENA-UENY01001111-UENY01001111.1-human-gut-metagenome-genome-assembly--contig:-NODE-1111-length-15795-cov-9.828032_pt1 | contig 15795 bp, 9 predicted proteins | sample MGYA00242886_ERZ507888 | MGnify/ENA primary metagenome ERZ507888 (study PRJEB26167, sample SAMN06115543) | human gut metagenome | host: Homo sapiens | place: China:Chongqing | collected 2014-11-10... | reverse complement strand
GGGAGTTTGTATTATCTTTGCGTCACATTATTACGATTTAAGAATATTATGAAGCTGAAAAACTATCTTTTACTTTTAGCTCTTCTTCTGGTGGTAGGAGTGAGGGCGCAGGTGCCATCAGGCAATAAATATCCTAAACGTGAATTCCGTGGAGCATGGATACAGGCTGTCAACGGCCAGTTTCGTGGCATTCCTACAGAGCGACTGAAGCAAATATTGATTAGCCAGTTGAATTCTCTTCAGGAAGCCGGTATTAATGCGATCATCTTTCAGGTGCGCCCTGAAGCGGATGCATTATACGCTTCCCAATATGAACCGTGGAGCCGTTTCCTGACAGGAACGCAAGGGCAGACGCCTTCTCCTATGTGGGACCCGATGCAGTTTATGATTGAAGAATGTCAGAAACGGAATATGGAGTTTCATGCCTGGATCAATCCTTACCGTGTGAAGACTTCATTAAAGAACAAGTTGGCGCCGGAACATATTTATCACCAGCATCCGGAATGGTTTGTTACTTATGGCGATCAGTTATATTTCGATCCGGCACTTCCTGAAAGTCGGGAGCATATCTGTAAAATTGTGACCGATATTGTGTCTCGTTATGATGTAGATGCTATTCACATGGATGATTATTTCTATCCTTATCCGGTTAATGGATTGGATTTTCCGGATGATGCAAGTTTCGCCCGTTATGGTGGAGGTTTCACGAATAAGGCAGATTGGCGTCGTAGTAATGTGAATGTGTTGATAAAGAAGCTTCACGAAACGATTCGTGGCATCAAGCCTTGGGTGAAGTTTGGTATCAGTCCGTTTGGTATCTATCGTAATCAGAAGAGTGACCCGTTGGGAAGTAACACCAATGGTTTGCAAAACTATGATGATCTTTATGCTGATGTACTGCTTTGGGCACGTGAAGGATGGATTGATTATAATATTCCGCAGGTTTACTGGGAAATCGGTCATAAAGCGGCTGACTATGAGACATTGGTGAAATGGTGGGCTACTCATTCGGAAAACCGGCCGTTGTTTATCGGTCAATCTGTGCCGAAGACTGTTCAGTTTGCCGATCCGCAGAATCCTTCTATCAATCAGCTTCCCCGTAAGATGGCTTTGCAACGTGCTTACCAGACAATTGGAGGTAGTTGTCAATGGTATGCGGCAGCCGTTGTTGAGAATCAGGGTAGATATCGTGATGCTTTAATCAGTGAATATCATAAGTATCCGGCTTTGGTCCCAGTCTTTGATTTTATGGATGATAAAGCTCCGGACAAGGTACGTAAAATGAAAAAGGTATGGACGGAAGATGGTTATATCCTTTTCTGGACTGCTCCGAAAGCCGATACGGAGATGGATAAGGCTGTTCGTTATGTAGTCTATCGCTTTGGCAACAAAGAGAAGGTCAATTTGGACGATCCTTCACATATTGTAGCTATCACCCGCAATCCGTTCTACAAACTTCCTTATGAAACAGGAAAAACAAAATACCGTTATGTAGTGACTGCCTTAGACCGTTTACATAATGAATCGAAATCTGTAAGTAAGAAGTTGAAACTGTAAAGGTATAGAATAAACAACGATAAAACGGTGGACACTCTGCAGAATGATAACGCAGTTTGTTCACCGTTTTTTGTTTATCGTTTTTTTTGTTTACTGTTCAGCCGCTCGTTATTAATAGAGCAGCAACCCTGCAATACCACAGGCGATAATCATTAATATCGGATTGGCTTTATATTTCCTTGTTCCGATGAAAGCAATCAGGAAGATAATGATACTGATAACGAATGAGTAAGTGTCTTCAGTAGGCGAACCGAAGTTTTCTACATTCATTAGTACCAACGCGGCGGAAGCGAGTAATCCGACTACTGCCGGGCGTAATCCATTGAAAATAGATTCTACTACGGGGTGTTTCTGGTATTTCAGGAAGAACTTACTGATGGTCAGCATCAAAATAAAAGAGGGAAGGACCACAGCGAATGTCGCAATGATGGAACCCCAAACGCTACCCGTAGAAGTAAACCCTACATAAGTAGCTGCGTTGATACCAATAGGTCCTGGTGTCATTTGGCTGATTGCGACAATATCAGTAAACTCCTGTGAACTTACCCATCCGTAGCGAGTCACGACCTCGCCCTGAATCATGGAAAGCATGGCATAACCGCCACCGAAGCCAAAGAGCCCGATCTTGAAAAATGTATAGAATAACTGTAGGTAAATCATGTGATTAATAATTTATTATATAATAATTTTAGGCACGGCTTTCACGGCTTTTAGAATTATGAATCTGTAAAACAACAGCGTTAATCCGTATCTTCTCAACTCTCCATTCTCAACTCTCAACTTTTCTAAATTTCCCCCACAGGAAACCTCCTACACCGGCCGCAATAATAATCCAGATAGGGGAGAAGCCCAACAGCCAGATTAATAATGCCGAAACAACCGGAATCCACAGATTGTAGCGGTTGATTTTGGCCGATCGCCCCATGGTAAAGGTCGGTGCGGCAATGAGTGCTACCACTGCCGGACGGATTCCCTTAAAGATGCGTTCCACGATCGGATTGTCTTTGAAACTGTGAAAGAACAGGGCGATAGCCAATATAATAATGAAAGACGGTAAGATTGTTCCCAATGCCGTGATAATACTTCCCCGGATTCCACGCAGCTTATATCCTATAAAGATAGAAATATTGACTGCCAAAATTCCCGGTGCGGATTGGGAGATAGCCAGCAGATCGATAAAATCTTCCTGCGCAATCCATTTCCGTTTGGTGACAATTTCATTTTCAATCAGTGGCACCATTGCATACCCTCCTCCAATGGTAAAGGCGCCTATTTTAAAAAAGATTCCAAATGCTTCGAGATAAATGTTCATTCTTTCTTTTCTCCTCCTTCCTTACTAACTGCTTTTTTCTCTTTGCCATATTGACTGGGACTTACATTATAATGCTTCTTAAATACTTCGCGGAAGTACTTGGCATCACTGAATCCCGTCATTTCTGCAATTTCTGTTATACTATGTGTGTCTTCTTTTAGTAATTGTACGGCACGTTTCAGACGAATCAGCCGGATATAATCTCCCGGTGCCTGATCGGTTAATGCCCTTAATTTATTGTAAAAACTTGTACGACTCATTCCCATCAGGCTGCATAATACATCTACCGTCAGAGCCGGATTGTCGATGTTGTCTTCCACATTCTTTTTGACGTTTGCTATGAACTTCCAGTCAATATCCTGTGAACAGTTGATGCAGTCTTCATCATGCTCTTCATCATCCAGATCCAGATTGGCGTATTTACTGCGCAGGAGTGCACGATTGGCCAGCAGATTGGCAACGTTTGCTTTCAATATACCAATGTTGAACGGTTTCACAACGTATTCATCCGCACCAATCTGAAGCCCTGAAAGAATATCCTTTTCATTATTCAAAGCTGTCAGCAGGATGACAGGAATGTGAGAAGTCTCGATATTATTCTTGATAGCCTGACATAATTCATCCCCTCGCATTTCCGGCATCATAATGTCTGAAATGACCAGTTCCGGTTTGTATTCGGGAATAATCGTCAGTGCTTCTTTTCCATTGGAGCAGACCTGTATGACATATTCTTCAGATAACGTCTGCGACAGATAGTTGCGCAACTCATCGTTATCCTCTACAATCAAGATCCGGCGATGGTTTATATTCTCTTTCTTCTGTGCGTTCTCGTAAATTTCGGGTGATGGGGGTGGAACGTTGTCGACAACCTTTATTTCCTGACGCTGCTTGCTGGGAGTTGCCAAATGTGCTTTCCGGAAGCGCTTGCTGTCTTTAGGGAATGTTATTTTGATAACCGATCCCTGGTTTTCGATGCTTGACAGATTAATCTTTCCTTTATGCAGGCGGACTAGCTTCCATACAAGCATCAGTCCGATACCACTTCCTGTTACTTTGGAATTAATAGCATTGCTGCCACGGAAATGAAGTTTGAACAATTTCTTTTGTTCATTGGCCGGGATGCCGATTCCTGTGTCTCTGACTTCCACGCTCCATGAGTCAGATGTTTCTGAAACGAAAACCTGTACATTTCCATTTTCCGGAGTATATTTCAGTGCGTTCGAAATGATGTTCTTAAAGATAGATTCCATCTTTTCTTTATCAAACCATACGTTCATATACCTGAAATTACTTTCATAAGTGAAGTTGATGTGTTTAATGTTGGCGTACTGCTGAAATGCATTGAATATTTCATTCATAAACGTGTTTAGTTCATGCTCTGAAATATATAATTCGGAAGAGTATACGTCCGCTCTTTCAAAGTTGATAAGATTAGTGGTAAGACGTAATAGGGCATTTACATTTCGTAATGCCGTATTCATGTTCGAAATACCTTCTTTACTCAACTCCTCTTTCTCGCGTAGTTCTTCCAAAGGTGCTTTGATAAGCGTCAATGGGGTACGGATATCATGTGCTGTATTGATAAAGAAGTGTATTTTCTCATCGGAGACTTTACGCTGCTTTCTTAAAATCAGGATACGTAATAGAATGATGGCAATGAGACAAAGGAAAGCCGCATAAAGCAGCATAGCCCAGATTGTCAGCCAAAAAGGTTGGGCGATAACAATGTCCATACTTCTTTCTTCAAGTACGATGCGTTTGTCTTCGTTGGAGATGGCGCGTACTCTTAACGTATATTTGCCCGGCGCAAGATTGGTGTAACGAATCGTATTCTCGGTTCCGGGTTTGCTCCATTCATCATAAAAACCTTCTAGCCTCCAAGAATAAATGATGTTGGAAGGATAGTCATAATTGATGGAAGAAACCTGCAAAGAGAAAATATTCTGATTGTATTTTAACTTCAGTTCCTTTGTTTCATTGATGCTTGTTTTTAACGGAGAATCTTCATCATCCGGATAGATTGTCTGATAGAAAAGCTTGAAATCGCTGAAAATCATTTTAGAGGAATAACCTCTGGGTAATTTCATGTCCTTGTCAAACTCTACGGCTCCGTCCGAACTACCAAAAATGAATTTTTTATTTTTTCGTAACACACCCGACAGCGCATTGAAATGGGTGGTCATTAGTCCCATATCTTTGGTCCAGTTATGGAATTTCTTTTCTTCGGGATAGAAACTTGTTAGTCCGCTTTCTGTACTCATTATGATGTCTTTGTCCGCATCCGATAATATAGTGTAGATATTATTGGATATTAAAGCACAGTTTTCAGTGTGGTAATGAGTGAACAGTTTTTTGCTGACATCGTAAATCAATAGTCCCGACCCGCTGGTACCTATATATAATGAACCATTTTTTGCTTGATATAAAGAGTAAATATAGCTCGATTCTACCGGAAGTTTGATACGTTCAAATTTCCCGGATTCTTTATCTAAAAGGCACAGGCCGGCAGCACTACCGATCCACATGCTTTTTTCATCCTTCTCAACAATGGCGGTAATGGAATTTAATCCGTCATAAAACCGTACGTCCTGCGTTTTTAGATTGATGCGCTTGAGGTTATAGAACCCTCCGGACCAGATATAGCCCTGCATATCTGTACGGATATCACGTATATATTTATCCGGCCGCTTGTTACTGTGAGTGTACAAGGGCGGCATGAAATAGCTGACACTGAACGTCTTTTTATCTATCTGGTAAGCACCGGAAGAGTACCCGCCTGCCCAGATTATTCCGGGAGCTACTTCGCATACGGTAAGAAAGATATGGCTTTTATTACCTTGCGATTCTTCAAAAGAGCTAAGCACCGAACGCCATTGTCCGGTCTTTGAATTGAGGAAACTGATACCATTGTTCGTTGCGAACCATAAATCTCCGTCTCTGTCTTCGATAATGGCGTTCACCTGGTCGTTGATTAAAGACTGTTTATTGCCAATGGAGTGTTTGATCCATTTGTAGCCGGTATAACGGTTGTTTTGTATGGTGATTCCGATGGGATAATTAGCCAGCCATACCCGTTCTTCATCATCTACAAAGATGTCATTGATACTGTTACCGTTCATGCCATTGTTACTGTTGTAATCAGCCACAATTTCAGGTGTTATCTGATAAGTGTCTACATTTATTTTGTGTACTCCTCCACCGTCGGTTGCTATCAGTAATTCCTTATCATTTAATGGTCTGAATTGTGTGATACTGATATCTTTCAAATTCTGTTCCGGACGTATAACAGATTTGGTATTCATATCGTAAATCATGATTCCCCGTAGAAAAGTTCCGATGAATAGTTTACGAATCTTTTTGTCGAAATATAAATCGATAATCTGGGCTTTCAGGCTCTCCAGCTTATCGCAATTGATAAGTTCCAATGTGTTATTTTCCAACTTGGCGTAATGAATACCCATTTCTGTGCCGATGAAGAAATGCGACTCGTCTATCTGTTCAATATCTGTGATCTCTTCACTGATATCGTTCTTTATATGGGTAACCTGTTGGGTCTCCGTGTTGTAGAGAAAGATTGTATCCTTATTACACAGCCAGATATGTTTGTTTTCGTCAAGCCAGGCATAGGTGATCGGATCCGGTTGTTCACTGAAGCTTTCCATCGGTAACTTATATACAAGATTGAAACAGTCGTGAATCTGGTCATACCGGAATACTTTACCTTTCTTTCCGATTTCCCATAAAACTCCTTCTTGGTCGATATAAAGCCAATTCAGATTTAACAGAGAGTTCACTTCTACGTCACCATCCATTAACTTATATCGTTTAAAGTCTTTTCCGTTGTATCGATCAATACCTTCGTGTGTAAGGAACCACATGTAGCCGGTTTTATCTTTTTGAATGCAGTATACCCGCCGGTTACTTAACCCATCCTCCACTCCAAGATATCGATACGTCTGTGCGACACAAGTTAGAGGAAACAATAAGATTAGAAAAAGCCATTTTTTCATACAAATAGGACTTTTAAGGGTTATTGAATCTTTAATGAGGGGGAAAGTTTGACAAAATTAAGAAGATTTTCCGATATTACAAAATTTTGAAGAAAGATAACAGCGTTCTTAAAATGAAAGAAAACAGACTATTTTATAGGTATTTATACATATTGTTTGTTTTCGGAATTTTGGTATCTGTAAAGGGACTTTCGGTAGAACGAAAAGTTGTGTAAAACAAGAGGCTGGCACTTTAAAATGTACCAGCCTCTGTAAATATAGGAATGATTTATTTCATTTTAGCTTCCACCCATTTGCGAGCGTTGACAAACGCTTCTATCCATGGAGTAACCTGATCGCTGTTCTTGCGGTCTGCCGGATAACAACCGTTTTGCCATGGGAAGATGGCACGTTCCAAGTGGGGCATCATCGCCAAATGACGTCCGTCTGCACTGGCAAGTCCTGCGATGGAGTAGTCTGAACCGTTTGGGTTGCCCGGGTACTCATCGTAGCTGTATTTCGCCACTACATTGTATTTGTCTTCATCGTATGGCAGTGAGAACTTACCTTCTCCGTGTGCTACCCAGATACCCAATTTACTTCCGCTTAGTGAACCGAACATCACACTGCGGTTTGTCGGGATAGTCAGGCCGACGAAAGTAGACTCGAATTTATGGGAGTCATTGTGTAGCATCTTGCCTTTTTCCTTATGTTCAGGGTTGATTAGACCGAGTTCCATCATCAACTGGCAACCGTTACAGATACCTAGTGAAAGTGTGTCTTCACGAGCATAGAACTTGTCGAGCGCTTCTTTCGCTTTCGGGTTGAACAGGAAGCCGCCTGCCCATCCTTTAGCAGAGCCCAGTACGTCAGAATTAGAGAAACCACCGCAGTAAACGATCATGTTTACGTCTTCCAGGGTTTCGCGTCCGCTGATGAGGTCGGTCATCGTAACGTCTTTTACGTCGAAACCGGCTAGGTAGAGTGAGTAAGCCATTTCGCGCTCACCGTTTGTACCCTTCTCACGGATGATAGCCGCGCGAATACCGCTTGGGGTACGACGATCCGGAGTGATACCGTATTGAGAAAGCTTACCTTTGAATTCCGGCATGAAAGCGAATTCAACAGGTTGCATCTTATAGTTTTCGAAACGTGCTTTTGCGCAACCGTTCATAGATTGTTTGCGGTCGAGCAGGTAAGAAGAAGAATACCAGACATCACGCATATAATCGATACCGAATTGGTAAGTAGCACCGTCTTTAGATACCAAAATGTGGCGTTCGTCAGTCGGTTTACCCAGCTTTATATAGCCTACGCCGGCGTCTTCCAGAATCTTCTTCACTTCATCCTTATGCTTGTCGCTGATCTGGATAACAATACCCGGGTTTTCTGCAAACAGAATCTTGACGATATCTTCTTCCTTCATCTTGTCGAGGCTGATTTCCAAACCGCCTTCTACATTAGAGAAGCACATTTCGAGCAATGTAGTGATTAAACCACCGGCAGATATATCGTGTCCTGCAAGGATCAATCCTTTGTTTACAAGTTCTTGTACGGCAAGGAAAGCGTCACGGAAATATTCGGCATCCTGTACGCAAGGTACTTCGTCGCCCACTTTACCCAAAGATTGTGCGAAAGCCGAACCACCTAATTTCAGTTCGTCGAAGCTGAAGTCAATATGATAAAGCGTAGTCTTTTCATTGTTAACCAATACTGGAGATACTACTTTCTTCACGTCGGAAACTTCACCGCCGGCAGAAACAATCACAGTTCCCGGAGAAATCACTTTCTCGCCGTTCGGATACTTTTGTGTCATAGACAAAGAGTCTTTTCCGGTAGGAACATTGATTTGCAATGCGCAGCAGAAGTCGCTCAATGCTTTTACAGCCGTGTACAGACGGGCATCTTCACCTTCTTGAGAACGGCAAGGCCACATCCAGTTGGCAGACAGAGAAATGCTGTCCATACCTTCCGCCATCGGAGCCCAAACAAGATTGGTAAGTGCTTCAGATACGGAAAGGATAGAACCGGCAGCCGGATCAGCCAATGCTGCTTGCGGAGCATGTCCGATAGAAGTAGCTATCCCTTTTTCGCCACGGTAGTCAAGTGCAACGACACCGCAGTCACTCAACGGCAACTGAAGTTCGCCCTGACATTGCTGACGTGCCACTTTACCTGTTACCGAGCGGTCTACCTTATTCGTCAACCAGTCTTTGCAGGCAACAGCTTCAAGCTGCAATACATTCGTCAGATATTCATGTAATTTAGACAATTCGTATTTCGGCATTTCGTAATGACGTTCCACAGTTTTGTCTACCATATATGTTTTGGGAGAAGAACCGAACATCTGCTCTACGGCAAGATCAAACGGACGTACACCGTCAGCCTGTTGGAAGGCGAAACGATGATCGCCGGTTGTTTCGCCGACTACGTACATCGGAGCGCGTTCGCGTTCGGCAATCTTACGTACATGTTCGATGGCTTCTTCTTTAATCAATAGCCCCATGCGTTCCTGGCTCTCGTTGGCAATGATTTCTTTGGCAGACAAAGTCTTGTCACCGATAGGCAACTTGCTCATGTCGATCAAACCACCACATTCTTCCACTAGTTCGGACAGACAGTTTACGTGTCCGGCAGAGCCGTGGTCATGGATAGAAACCACCGGATTCACCTCTTCTTCACAAAGAGCACGTACCACGTTGTTGGCACGTTTCTGCATTTCAGCATTAGCACGTTGCACGGCATTCAACTCGATACCGCTGCTGTAACGACCGGTGTCTACAGAAGATACAGAACCGCCACCTAGTCCGATACGATAGTTGTCACCACCGATTACCACCACTTTGTTTCCTGCTTCCGGTGTGCCTTTCAGACAGTCACGTTGTGTGCCGTAACCCACACCGCCGGCAAGCATGATTACTTTGTCGTAACCATAAACTTCTTTGTTTTCTGTATGTTCGAAAGTCAGTACCGAACCGCAGATCAGCGGCTGGCCGAACTTGTTACCGAAGTCGGAAGCACCGTTGGATGCTTTGATAAGAATCTGTTCCGGAGTCTGGTACAACCATTTGCGTACCGGAAGTATTTCTTCCCATTCACGTCCTTCATCGGTGCGCGGATAAGAAGTCATGTAGACAGCAGTACCTGCAATCGGCCATGAACCTTTACCACCACCCATACGGTCGCGAATTTCACCACCGGTACCGGTAGAAGCACCGTTGAACGGTTCTACAGTAGTAGGGAAATTATGTGTTTCCGCTTTCAGTGAGATTACACTCTTGATGTCCTTTACCTGGAAGAAATCAGGTTTTGAATGATCTGCCGGAGCAAACTGTTCAACAACCGGACCTTCGGCAAAGGCTACATTATCTTTATAAGCAGAGATGATTTTATTCGGATTTTCCTGTGTCGTCTTTTTAATCATCTGAAACAGAGAAGACTCCTGTTCTACACCGTCGATGATGAACGTTCCGCCGAAGATTTTGTGGCGGCAGTGTTCGGAGTTGATCTGTGCGAAACCAAATACTTCGGAGTCAGTCAGTTTTCGTCCGAGATCATTTTCTACTTTCTTCAGATAGTCCATTTCTTCTTTAGAAAGAGCCAGACCTTCTTGTTCGTTGTACACTTCGAGGTCTTCGATGTAGATGATTGGTTCCGGCTGACGGTTTGTCGTGAATACGTTTTGGTCGAGTCCTTTGTACATGCGTTGGAGCATCGGGTCGTAGTCTGCGTTTTCGTCCTTAACAGGGAAGTACTCCTCGATGCGGCTGATGCCTTCGAGCCCCATGTTTTGGGTGATTTCTACTGCGTTTGTACTCCAGGGAGTGATCATCTCGCGGCGTGGGCCGACGAAACAGCCTTTCAGGTTTTCTTCACTTTCCATCACGGCTTCGCCAAAAAGCCAGCAGAGTTTATTACTTTCGTCAGGGGTGAGCTGATGGTTGCTCTCTACGGCAATCACGCTCTTGGAAGGGGTTCTGAAAAAAAGAATCATGTTGTATATTTACGATTTTACGATTTACGATTTTACGATTGAAGTTCCTGCAGGAGAAACTCTTCTCTTTTTCTGTGGCGCAAAGATAATCAATTTCGTTGGTGGTAGGAAAAAAATAGAGAATAAATTCCTATACCTTATTTAATATGTTTATTTTTGATGTACGTTTTACTTATTATCGCTATATATAGTGATTCTTGTGTGGAAAAAACGTTAATATACTATCCCCATATCACAAAAAAGTGCGATATTTGCGACATGATTCAGATAGAGACCATATTCGATATATTAGTGAAAGGCTTTATTATTGGCGTTGTTGTGTCCGCACCCCTCGGTCCGGTGGGCGTATTATGCATCCAGAGGACTCTGAATAAAGGGCGTTGGTACGGATTCGTAACGGGGCTGGGAGCCTCGTTGAGCGATATAGCATACGCTTTGCTCACCGGTTATGGGATGAGTTTTGTGTTCGATTATATCAATAAGAATATTTTCTATCTGCAGTTATTGGGGAGTGTCATGCTACTCCTTTTTGGTATATATACCTTTCGTAGCAATCCGGTGCAATCCATTCGTCCGGCTTCGTCCAGCAAAGGCTCTTATTTCCATAATTTTATTACCGCCTTTTTCGTCACTCTATCCAACCCCTTGATAATCTTCCTGTTTATCGGACTTTTTGCCCGTTTTGCCTTTGTGCAGCCGGGAGTGCTGGTCTTTGAAGAGATCACGGGATATCTTGCAATTGCTATAGGAGCATTGACCTGGTGGTTGGGTATCACTTATTTTGTGAATAAGGTGCGCACTAAATTCAATTTACGTGGTATCTGGATACTGAATCGTGTTGTAGGAAGTATCGTAATGCTGGTATCTGTTGCCGGATTGATTTATACTTTGTTGGGAGAGTCACTTTATTAAGAGATAACATAATGAATCAGATAGCACAACAACTGAAAGAGAAGAATATTGCCGAATACCTTATATATATGTGGCAAGAGGAAGACTTGATCCGTGCCAATCATTGTGAACCGGAAGAGATGGAGGCAAATGTAATTGCCCGCTATCCGGAAGAACAGCGGCCTGCCATGCGAGAATGGTATACCAACCTGATTACGATGATGGGCGAGGAAGGAGTACGGGAAAAGGGTCATCTGCAGATTAATAAAAACGTGATTATCAATCTGACAGAGTTACACAACGCATTGGCCTCTTCTCCTAAATTTCCTTTTTACAGTGCTGCTTATTTCAAGGCATTACCGTTTATCGTAGAATTACGGAATAAAAACGGCAAGAAAGATGAACCCGAACTGGAAACCTGTTTTGAAGCGTTGTATGGAGTACTCCTGCTTCGTCTTCAAAAGAAGTCTATCAGCGAAGGAACTGCCAAGGCAGTGGAAGCTATCACTAGTTTCCTTTCTATGTTGGCAAATTATTATGATAAAGACCGTAAAGGTGAATTAAAACTGGATGAATAAATGAGAATTTTAGTAACGGGTGCCAACGGTCAGCTTGGCAATGAGATGCAGGTGCTTGCGAAAGAGAACCCGCAACATACGTATTATTTCACAGATGTGCAGGAACTCGACATCTGCGACAAGCAAGCTGTGTGGACTTATATGGCAGAGAAGCAGATTGAGCTTGTTGTTAATTGTGCTGCTTATACAGCTGTAGATAAAGCAGAAGATAATCAAGAATTAGCATACAAATTGAATTGTGAAGCACCGAAACAACTGGCAAGTGCGGCCCAAGCCAATGGTGCTGCCATGATACAAGTATCTACTGACTATGTATTTGACGGTACTGCGCATATTCCATACACGGAAGACTGCGATCCTTGCCCGGATTCTGTATACGGCACCACTAAACTGGAAGGAGAAAAGGAGGTAATGAATCACTGCGAGCAAGCAGTCGTTATCCGTACCGCATGGCTCTATTCTACTTTTGGCAATAATTTCGTAAAGACGATGATTCGTCTCGGAAAAGAGCGTGACAGCCTGGGAGTTGTTTTCGACCAGATCGGAACTCCGACGTATGCCAATGACCTGGCACGGGCCATCTATGCTATTATTAATAAAGGTATTGTTCGCGGTATCTACCATTTCAGCAATGAGGGAGTTTGTTCCTGGTATGATTTCACAGTAGCTATTCATCGTCTGGCAGGAATAACTACCTGCAAAGTGAAACCTTTGCATACAGCCGAATATCCTGCGAAAGCAAACCGCCCGGCATATTCCGTGCTTGATAAAACAAAAATAAAAACAACGTTCGATATAGAGATTCCTCATTGGGAGGAGAGCCTCAAACAATGCATTGATAAAATTATGAAAGATGAATAATGAATCTAGGCTATGTTACTCCAGCATAGCTTATTCATATTTTATAATTCATAATTCTAACTAAAAAACTATGGCAGATAATACAGAAATTTTGAGACGGCGGACGTTCGCCATTATTGCGCATCCGGATGCTGGTAAGACATCTTTGACGGAAAAGCTATTGCTTTTCGGAGGTCAGATACAGGTGGCAGGTGCGGTAAAGAGTAATAAGATTAAAAAGACAGCTACGTCCGACTGGATGGAAATCGAGAAACAACGTGGTATTTCGGTAACGACTTCCGTGATGGAATTCGACTATCGGGACTATAAGATTAACATTCTCGATACTCCCGGTCACCAGGACTTTGCCGAAGATACATATCGCACACTGACAGCTGTAGACAGTGTTATCATCGTTGTAGACGGTGCGAAAGGTGTGGAAACGCAGACACGTAAACTGATGGAGGTGTGCCGTATGAGAAAGACTCCGGTAATAATCTTCGTCAACAAAATGGACCGTGAAGGAAAAGATCCGTTCGATTTGCTTGATGAACTTGAAGAAGAACTGATGATTCAGGTTCGTCCCTTGTCCTGGCCGATAGAGCAGGGAGCACGTTTTAAAGGGGTATACAATATCTATGAACAGAAACTGGACTTGTATCAGCCATCCAAACAGATGGTAACAGAGAAAGTGGCAGTCGATATTCATTCGGAAGAACTGGATCAGCAGATTGGCAAGTCGTTGGCAGACAAACTGCGTGGCGATTTGGAACTGATTGAGGGTGTTTATCCGGAATTTGATTCTGAATCCTATTTGGCAGGAGACTGTGCGCCTGTATTCTTTGGATCAGCGCTGAACAACTTCGGTGTGCAAGAGTTGCTGAACTGTTTCGTAGAGATAGCTCCCAGCCCTCGTCCTGTACAGGCAGAAGAGCGTGAAGTGAAACCTGACGAACCGAAATTTACCGGATTCATCTTTAAGATAACCGCCAACATTGATCCCAACCATCGTTCTTGTGTGGCATTCTGTAAGATTTGTTCCGGTAAGTTTGTTCGCAATGCTCCATATACACACGTCCGTCATGGAAAGACCATGCGTTTTTCGTCGCCTACCCAGTTTATGGCACAGCGTAAAACAACGATTGATGAAGCTTATGCAGGAGATATTATTGGTTTACCGGATAATGGTACTTTTAAGATTGGCGATACGCTGACAGAAGGTGAAATGCTCCATTTCCGTGGATTGCCGAGTTTCTCACCGGAGATGTTCAAGTATATTGAGAATGCCGACCCGATGAAACAGAAACAGTTGGCAAAAGGCATTGACCAGTTGATGGATGAAGGTGTGGCACAGTTGTTTGTCAATCAGTTCAATGGCCGTAAGATTATCGGTACGGTGGAACTGAATCTGGCCGCTGAATACATGATGGACAATCTCTTCGCGGAGCGTCTGGAGGCCGACGATCTGCTTCCGATCTACGAAGGCGGTTACCGGTATCTGCTGGTTGAAACCACCGGTTTCACTCCGCCCATGAACCTGCTGCCCGTCCTGAAACGCATGCAGACGAAGGGCTACCGGCCTTTACTGGCACACCCCGAACGCTATCTATATATGGGCACGTCCTACTACTGTATGTTGAAGCAAGAACAGGTTGCTTTCCAGTTGAACCTTCCGTCACTGACGGGAGCATACGGCACGTATATACAAAAAAAGGCCGTATCCCTACTGAAAGCAGGGATGTACGACCTGACAGGAACCGATACGCATTCTTCGAAGCATTTCAAAGAATGGCTCGGAACACGGATTGACAGTCGAGACAGGGACATGCTTTGGGCACACTTCCCGGCATGTCGCGAGCACCGGTTGAAAGGACGGCAGTGGGCACCCACTTCGAGTAGTCGGCGATGCTGACTGACGGTACCGTCGCGACGGACGTAAAAGTGATAACCGATAGTACGGAAGCCACGGGCACGATGGTCGCGCAAGAGTTGTTCTACGGTGTAGTCGCTGTTACAACGTGTAGCGGAACAGTGCAGAATGATATAGCGTACGGAGTCGGTGGAGTCCATCATCAATCCGCTTTCCACCCGGACGAGGAGTTCACGCTCATTAAGCACTTCCTCCTCGCCCACAATCATGGGAAATGTTTCCTGTATCATGGCAACAGACATTCGATGGCGGTTGAACAACTGGTTATTCCCAGTGCCGTAAGAGCCGCAATGGCTGCCTGGATAATGGCATTGAGCAGGGACACCCAAGTGATTTTATTCTTTTTTGCAGAGTCGGTCATGAGATTTATTATTTATAATTTATGATCTATAATCTATAAGCTGCGCAATGTGCGCTTGCGAAACCTCATACGCTTCGCCCACGCACCGCGCAGCCTTTAATTGTTAATTATTAATTATTAATTTTGAATAATTCTATCCCAAAGGATTTTCGTCCAGTCCGCCTCCGCCGGGATTGTCGGTTCCGCCTTCATCATCCACATTGCCCGGGTCGGACGAAGTCACCTGTTTGATGACTTTTCCGTCCTTGTCGTAACAAGTGATGTTGATGGAGGTATCCTTCAGTTCCTGCTTGATGGTGGTACTGGGAGTGAAAATGACCTTGCGAGTGGTGATGAGTCCCGT
>ENA-UENY01001085-UENY01001085.1-human-gut-metagenome-genome-assembly--contig:-NODE-1085-length-16004-cov-3.764614_pt1 | contig 16004 bp, 13 predicted proteins | sample MGYA00242886_ERZ507888 | MGnify/ENA primary metagenome ERZ507888 (study PRJEB26167, sample SAMN06115543) | human gut metagenome | host: Homo sapiens | place: China:Chongqing | collected 2014-11-10... | reverse complement strand
CTCCGTCCGGATGGACCCGGTGGACAGGCAGGACAGCGTTCAGCGGTTTCTGGAACTGATCCGGCGTTCGCACCGCGGCAAGTTCAAGGTATACATCGGCATGAGCGCCGGCGTGGGCAAGACCTGCCGCATGCTGCAAGAGGCCCGCCAGCTGCTCGACGCGGGCGTCGACGTCCGCATCGGCTACATCGAAACGCACGGCCGCGCCGGAACGGAAGCCCTTGTCGAAGGGCTTCCGCTCGTGCCGCGCCGCAGACTCTTCTACAAGGGCAAGGAACTGGAGGAGATGGACACGCAGGCCATCGTCAACCTCCGCCCCGAGATCGTCGTCGTGGACGAACTGGCCCACACCAACATCGAGGGGAGCGAAAACCCCAAGCGGTGGCAGGACGTGATGCAGATTCTCGACGCAGGGATCAGCGTCATTTCGGCCGTCAACATCCAGCATATCGAGGGGCTGAACGAGGTCGTCGAGGAGATCACGGGCATCGAGATCCGCGAGCGGGTCCCGGACAGCGTGCTGGCGATGGCCGACGAGGTGGTGAACATCGACCTCACGGCCGACGAGCTGATAGAGCGGCTGAAAGCGGGGAAAATCTACCGCCCCGACAAAGTCGCGGCGGCGCTCAACAACTTCTTCACGCAGGACAATATCCTGCAGCTGCGCGAACTGGCACTCAAGGAGGTGGCCCTGCGCGTGGAGAAAAAAGTCGAGAACGAGATCGCCGCGGGCGACAAGTTCCGTCACGACAAACTGCTGGCCGTCATCGACTCCTCGGAGAAACGTTCGCGCCGCGTGATCCGCAAGACGGCCCGCATGGCGACCCACCTCAACACGTCGTTCGTCGTGCTTTACGTGCAGAGCGACCGGGAAGCCGCCGACCGCATTCCGCTGGCCAACCAGCGTTACCTGATCAACAACCTGAACCTCGCCACCGAACTGGGCGGCGAAATACGCCAGATACACTCCAACCGGCCGGTCGAAACCATCGTGGAGCTGTGCCGGGAGCAAAAAATCAGTATCGTCTGCACCGGACGGCCCGAATTTTCGCTATTTTCGCTGCTGAAAAGCATCGTCGCGCTGCGCCGCCTGATCGGCAGGCTGTCGCGCATGAACATCGATCTTTACATTATGTCATAACCATGAAAATACAAAGAAGGCTCACCTTGGGAATCGGCGCGCTGTTCGCCATGATCCTGCTGCTCGGAATCCAGTCGGTCAGTTACGTCCGGCAGCTTTCGCACGCCACGGGGACCATATTGGCCGACAACTACAATTCGCTGCAGTACGCCGGGGACATGCTGCGGTCGCTGAACGACATCGGGCACGATTCGGTGTCGCGGCACGTCCTGCGGCAGAGTCTCGCCCTGCAGCAGCAGAACATCACCGAGATCAGCGAAAAGGAGATGACCACGGCGCTCGAACGGCATATCGCGTCGCTGAGCGACCCCGTCACCGAAGCCGAAATACAGACCGTACGCGAGGATCTCTTCCGGATCATGGAGCTGAACATGGCCGCCATCCGGAGCAAAAGCTCCGGGGTGGAGCAGCGCGCCGACTACGTGATGTGGTGGCTGATCGTCGTGGCCGCACTGTGCGTTCTGAGCGCAGGTGCCATCCTGATCTGGTTTCCGCAGACGGTGCTCCGGCCGATCGACACCCTGAAGCGTGGTATCAAGGAGATCGCCAACCACAACTACCGGCAGCGGCTCGACTTTACGGGCAACCGCGAATTCGAATCCGTCGCCGAGTCGTTCAACGACATGGCCGCCAGACTCGACGAGTACCGCCGCAGTTCGCTCGACGACCTGATGACGGCGAAAAAGCGCATCGAAGCGATCGTAAACACGCTCCACGAGCCGATCATCGGACTCGATCCCGAAAAGACCATCCTTTTCATGAACCGCGAAGCGCTTTCGGTGCTGAACCTTCCGGAAAACATCATCGGGCGGAACGCGACCGAGGTAGCCCTCTCCAACGACCTGCTGCGCCGCCTGCTGCGCGAACTCTGCGACGAAAGGAAAGACGCCGAGAAGGAGCCGCTGAAGATATACGCCGACAACAAGGAGAGCTATTTCCAGATGGACAACACACCGCTCTACATCACGCCCGTGGGCGGACGCGAACAGCAATTCGTCGGCAATCTGATCATCCTCAACAACATCACCAAATTCAAGGAGCTGGACTCCGCCAAAACCAACTTCATATCGACCGTTTCGCACGAGATGAAGACCCCGATTTCGTCGATCCTGATGAGCCTGCAACTGCTGGGCGACGACCGGCTGGGAAAGCTCAACGGCGAACAGCAACAGCTGGTGGGCAGTATCAAAGAGAGCAGCGACCGCCTGCTTTCGATCACGGGCGAACTGCTGAACATGACGCAGATCGAGACCGGGAAACTTAAACTGATGCCCAAGATAACAAAGCCTATCGAGTTGATAGACTATGCAGTAAAGGCAACGCAGGTGTTGGCCGACCGGTTCTGCTGTTTCGTGGAGATAGACTATCCCGAAAAGATCTCGAAACTGTTCGTCGACAACGAGAAGATCGCATGGGTCATCACCAACCTGCTGTCGAACGCCATCCACCATTCGCCCGAAAAATCGCGCATCGTCATCGGGGCCGTACAACACGACAAAGCGGTCGAAATCTATGTGCAGGACTTCGGCCGGGGCATCGACCCGCGTTACCACAAGAGCATTTTCGAACGTTATTTCCGGGTTCCGGGCACGAAGGTGCAGGGGAGCGGGCTGGGACTGGCCATTTCGAAGGAGTTCGTCGAAGCGCACGGCGGCACGATTTCGGTCGAAAGCGAGATCGGCAGGGGCAGCCGGTTCTCGATCCTGCTGCCGGTGTAGATACGGCGGACTGGCTCCGGGAAGGTATCGGGACGGGCTGAGTGAGTGGGAGCAGACGGCTGCGGCCCGATGCAGGCAGAAGCGGAGAGAAGCAGATAGATGCGAACAGAACGAGAAACGGACGCAAAGCAGGCACCAATGCGCAGCGGATTCCAATACGCCGATGCCGCCAAATACGAAGCCGCCGCAGAATCGGTCTGCGGCGGTTTCGTATTACAGGTTTTCCTGTTTCAAATGCTCGACATAGCGGTCGATGCGGTGCAGTTCGTGCGGAATCTTGATGTTCTGGGGACAGTGCGGCACGCATTGGTTGCAGCCGATACAGCGGCTCGCCTGTCGGAGACGGGGCACGCTGCGGTCGTAGCCCACCAGAAACGCCCGCCGGGCCTTCCGGTAATTTTCGTCCTGCGACGAAGCGGCCACGTTGCCTTCGTTGACGCATTTGTTGTAATGCAGCAGAATGGCCGGAATATCGAGTCCGTAAGGACACGGCATGCAGTATTTGCAGTCGTTGCAGGGAATCGTGGGGTAGCGCAGCATCAGCTGCGCCGTCTCCTCCAGAAATTCCCGGTCGGCGTCGGTCAGTTCGTCGAGCGGCGAATAGGTGCGCAGGTTGTCCTGCAGGTGTTCCATGTAGCTCATGCCGCTCAGCACGGTCAGCACGCCGGGGAACGACCCCGCGAAACGGAACGCCCACGAAGCCACGCTCGACGAGGGCCGCCGCTGTTTGAGGTGGGCGACGATATGGTCGGGAACGTTCGAAAGGCGGCCGCCCAGCAGCGGCTCCATAATGACGGCCGGAATGCCGCGCTTCTCCAGTTCGCCGTAGAGATACTCGGCGTCGGTATTGCGCGTATTAAGCTCCTTGGCATGTTTCCAGTCCATATAGTTGAGCTGAATCTGCACGAAATCCCACTTTATCTCCTCGTGACGCGAAAGCAGGTAGTCGTACACCTCGACGTCGCCGTGATAGGAGAATCCCAGATTGCGGATGCGTCCCGCTTCGCGCTCGGCGAGCAGGAAATCGAGCATCCCGTTGTCGAGGTAACGGCTGCGGAGCGACTCCATGCCGCCCATGCCGATTCCGTGCAGCAGGTAATAGTCGATATAATCCACCTGCAAGGCCCGGAAAGAGTTGCGGTACATCTCCATCGAGGCCGCGCGGCTATGGGTAGAAGGGTCGAAATTGGAAAGTTTCGTGGCTACGAAGAATTTTTCGCGCGGATGCCGTTTGAGGGCGATTCCCGTCGCGGTCTCCGACCAGCCGCGCACATAGGCCGGCGAGGTATCGAAGTAGTTGACGCCGTGCGCAATGGCGTAATCGACCAGTTCGTTGACGGCCTGCTGGTCGATCTCATCGCCCGAACCGTCGCTCTTCGCACGCGTCGGCCAGCGCATGCAGCCGTAGCCCAGCAGCGACACGCGGTCGCCCGTGGTGGGCGTCGTGCGGCAGGTCATCCGGTCGGTCGGGACTTCTCCCACGGCGGCGGTGTCGCCCGCCGCACCGCCTTTGGGTTTGCAGCCGTACAACGCGGCGGTCGTGGCGGCGGCTCCGACGCCGAGCACCTTCAGGAATTCCCGGCGGTCTATCTTTTTCTTCTCTTTCATACTCCTGACTGTTAAACGGTTCTGTGACGCAGATGCCCTTCGACGTAAATCGCGCTGAACGGGCGGCTCGGACAAAGATTCTCGCATGCTCCGCAGCCGATGCAGCGCTCCTCGTTCACGGCGGGGATAAGCGGCGAATCAGGGTTATCCGGATCCTTATGCACCATGTGAATGGCTCCCGTGGGACAGTGGCGTGCGCAGTTGCCGCAGTCCACGCCGTCGGTATTGACGACGCAGTTGTCGGCGATCCACACGGCATGGCCGATCTGCGTCGCCGACTTCTCGGCCGCCGTGATCGGACGGATAGCCCCCGTGGGACACACTTCGGAACACTTCGTACATTCGGGCCGGCAGTAGCCGCGCTCGTACGACATTTCGGGCTGCATCAGGGTCATCAGCTTGCCGGAGGGGCGCAGCACCTGATTGGGGCACGCCGCCACGCACAGCTGACACCCGGTACAGTGCGCCGTCAAGTTGCGGGCCGCCAGCGATCCCGGCGGCGTGATCGGCACGGCGCGGTCCGGGACTTTCTTATCCTCGATCAGCGCCAGTCCGCCGTCCACCTTCTTCTCCTGCGCCTTCACGGTAGCCGTGTAGGCCAAAACGCCGGCAATCGTGAGGAATTTGCGGCGCGAAGGGTCGGCGGGCCTGTCCGCGGCGACGACACGCTCCGCCTTTGACGAAGATTCCTCGGCAACGACGCGGTCCGTCTTTGCCGGAGCCTCCGCCGCTGCGGACGCGGAGGTCTCCGAAGCGGGTTTTGCGGCCGGTTTGCGCGAAAAGGCGATGGCGTGCTGACGGCATTTGCCGATACAGTCCATGCAGGCCACACAACGGCTGTAGTCGATTTCGTGCGACTTGGCGTCGATGCACGAGGCCTTGCAGTTGCGCGCGCAAAGCCCGCAGCCGTTGCACTTCGAGGTGTCGATGCGGGGCTTAAAGACCGCAAAACGCGACACGAAGCCCAGTAGCGTGCCGACCGGACAAACCGTATTGCAGTAGGTGCGGCCGTTGCGCCACGCCAGCACGGCCAGAACCGCGAACGTCGCGGCAGCCACGGCGAACGTCACGCCGCTCTTCACCCAAACGTCCACCGTATAAAACGCATAGCTGTCGATCCGCTCTGCCGCATAGGCCAGCAGGTTGTTGCCCCACCGGTAGAGCGGCGCAAAGAGGTTCGACGCGATACGCCCGTAAGCGCTGTAAGGCGCCAGCAGTTCGGCGACGGACTTGATATGGGCAACCATCGCCGCAACGAACAGCGCCAGCATGCCGTAACGCAGCCACGGCAAGGCACGGGAATAGGTGAAACGGTTTTTACGTCGTTTGCCGCCCGCCCACGAAGCGACGTCCTGAAAGACGCCCAGCGGGCATATCACCGAACAGTAGACCCGTCCGAACAACAGCGTCAGCACCAAGAGCGCCGCAACGACGGCGACATTGACCGCCAAAACAGCGGGCAGCAACTGCACTCTGGCCATCCAGCCGAACCACGCATGCAGCGTCCCCGTGAAATCGAGGAAGAGCAGCGTAATCATCGTAAAGAAAACGGCCGCGGCCGCGATTCTGATTTTTCGCAACATCTGTTATAGTTTATTTTGTCAGATTCAATCCCTGAACCCACTTCCGCACGACGTCCCGCGAGTCTTTCACGGCCCCGCCGCGTAGGGGAAGCCCGCCGAGCAGGGTAGCGCCCGCACAAAGTTTCCGAATATCCTCTTCGCTGCGGCCCATGCGGCTGCCTTCGTGGGTCATAAACGGCACGACGGTCTTGCCCGCCCAGTCGCAGTCCGCGAGGAACGTCGCCACCGGCGGCGCGACCGTGGACCACCAGCAGGGCGAACCGACGAAAATCACGTCGTACGCCCCGACGTCGGGCAGCCTGCCTTTCAGCGCAGGGCGGACACCGCCGCCGATCTCTTTCTTGGCCTGATCCACGACGGCTCCGTATTCGGCGGGGTAGGCCGCGGCCGGAACGATCTCGAAAAGATCGCCGCCCGTCGCTTCGGCGATCTGCCGCGCCATGGCGCGCGTATTGCCGCTGTGGGAGAAATAGGCCACCAGCACCTTCGTGCCGGATGCGGTCTGCGCCTGTGTATTCATATCGGGTAAGAACATCGTCATAATCGCTATCAAAACAATCCGTTTCATTTTGTTCTCTATTTTAGGTTTACACCCGGCGGCCCAGCTCATAGGCTTCGTCCATCGCAGGCATTCCTTCGATTTCACCCGCCTGCCAAGCTCCGACGCCGTAAACGACGCCCCGCTCTTCGGGGTCGTCGAGACAGTCGAGAAATCCGCGGAAACACTCCACGGTGCGCTCCATCATCTCAACGCTCTCTTCGGCGGCCGTCAGGATGAAGTAAAACTCCTTGCCGCCCATCTCCGTATAGCGGGCGCAGGTGCGGTCGATCAGGGTCTTCATCTGCGCGCAAAGCGTATAGAAGTAAACCGGCGTAGCCATCACGATCACGTCCGCGCCGATCATCCTGCCGACCACCTCGGCCGCATCGTCCCGCTGCGGACAGGGCTTCGCCCCGCCGTAGCATACGCCGCAGCCCGTGCAGTAATTTATCTTCTTATCCCGGAGGAAAATCTTCTCCACGTCGTGTCCGGCCTGCTGCGCCCCGGCCATAAAACGGTCGCACAACAGATCCGAATTACCCCCGCGCCGCGGGCTGGAGGAGAGGATCAATACTTTCTTCGCCATATCGTTTTCTTCTTTTTTATTCGTTTTCGGGTATCGCTTCGTTCAGGCAGGCGATCGCATTCAGCGTACGCGGATAACCTGCATAGGGCAGCAGCTGGGTCACGACCGACAACAGTGTCCGTTTGTCGTTGCCGACATTCAGGTTGCCCTGAATATGGCTCCGCAACTGGGACTCGCAGCCGCCCAGCGTGAGCAACATCGAGAAAGTCAGCAGTTCGCGCACCTTCGCATCCAGCCCGCCGCGGGAGACGTAATCGCCGAAACAGTTGGCTGACAAGTAGTCCTGCATATGCTTCTGGTTCTCCGGCGCGGCGGCGCGCATCGCGTCGATCCGCTCCCCGAAAATAGCCTTCTGCACCGCCAGTCCCTTTTCGAAGCGGGTTTCGGGCGAAGTCGCCGACTGGCCTTCGAGCGGAAGCGCAACGCCCCGCGCCGTCAGCACCCCGTTGACGATATGCACGAAATCGACCGTCCGCGCCATGCCGACGTAGGGAACCGCCTGATAGACCACCTCTTTCGCTTCGACGGGCGTCACACCCACGTTCAGCGCGCCTTCGAGCATCGTCCGAAACTCGGTCTGCGCGGCTCCGGCAATGCACGACGCGAGGATGCACATCATCCGCGTCTTAACGTCGAGATCGCCGTAGCCGAGTACTTCAGCGAACGCAAAGTTATCAAAAATTTCGATTAATTCGGGATCGGTCGCCGCAAGTTCCGATTCGCACCCGGAAAACAGCTGCGCACGGGTCTCGACGGCCGCGGCGCGCAGGCGCGGAGCCGCGCTCTTGGCCGAGGACAGGGGCGCTGTTGCGGACATGGACATTGCCGCAGGAATGGGCGCTGCGGAAGACATGGACATTGCCGCGGAAACGGCCGCGACCGAAGATTCGGCAGTCGCAGCAATCCCGGCGGCGGGAGCGGTCGCAGAGGCGGGTGTGGAGGCGATCGCGGCAGCCCCGGCGGTCACAGCGGAATAGTGCGCGTCGTCCACCGGTCCGAGCCATGTATTGCGGTTGGTCTGCGGATTGGTTTCGATCGCCAGATGCGAGAACCAGCTGTCAGGAGCCGCGCCGTGCCAGTGCACCGCATCGGGAGCGATTTCGACCACGTCGCCCGGCAACAGCTCGCGGGCCGGCTCGCCCTCGGCCTGATAATATCCCCGGCCGCCCACGGCGACGAGAATCTGGCCGCCCGTATGGCTATGCCAGTTGTTGCGGCATCCGGGTTCGAACGTAACGTTCGAAATCGGGCAGTTGAGCGCCCCGTTCCGCGTCAGCCGGGCAAGATATGCCTGACCGACAAAATATTTCGAGAATGTTTCGGGCAGTTTGTCCCCGACGGGGAACGCACTGATTTTCTTCGGTTTTTCCATATTCCGAGCATTTATCCGGTTACACGTTCCGGCCGCAAGCAGTGCGGCCGCAATTATAAAAATTAGTTGCTTCATCGTTTCGCGTTTTCATCATATCCTCAGTTGCCGATCAGTCCATCTCGTATTTCATCGTCCCCAGCCACTTCACGGTCTCAGGATCGCGGTGTGACAGAAAACAGCTCCGCCGGGTGTCGAGCGTTGCGATCAGGTCCATGTCTTCCGGCGCAAGGTGAAAATCGAAGACGTCGATATTTTCGGCCATACGCTCCGGACGCACCGACTTCGGGATCACGACCACGCCGCGCTGGATCAGCCAGCGCAGGACGACCTGAGCGACCGATTTCCGGTATTTCGCGGCCAGCGACACCAGCGTCTCGTTGCCGAACAGATTATTGCGCCCCTCGGCGAACGGCGCCCACGATTCGATCTGCACGCCCTCGGAGGCCATCACCGCGGCCGCTTCGGTCTGCTGGCAGAAGGGATGGGTCTCGACCTGATTGACGGCGGGGGCCACCTCATTGTGAAGGATCAGGTCCACCAGCCGGTCCGGCTGGAAATTGCTCACCCCGATGGCCCGGACGGCCCCTTCGCGGTAAAGCTCCTCCATCGCCCGCCACGAACCGTAGACGTCGCCGAACGGCTGATGGATCAGGTAGAGGTCGAGATAATCGAGCTGCAGGCGTTCGAGCGACTTGGCGAAAGCCCGCTTCGTGCTCTCGTACCCGGCGTCCTGCACCCAGAGTTTTGTCGTGATGAAAAGTTCCTCGCGGGGTACGCCGCTCCGCCGGATCGCCCGGCCCACGGCCCGCTCGTTGAGATAGGCCGAAGCGGTGTCGATCGAACGGTAACCCGCCGCAATCGCATCGCGTACGCACTGTTCGCAGACCGTCTCCCCGACCTGATAGACGCCGAAACCCAGAACCGGCATTTCGACGCCGTTGTTTAAAATTCTATGCTCCATTTTTTCTCCTTTTATTGATTTCAAACCCGTATTCCGACCGACGGAACCACCTTTCGTTTTCCCGGTTTATCGGGTTCGGGTCCGTTTCACACTGCAAAAGTAGGGCGATTCCGGCGGCGTGTCATTACCCGAATTACGGTTCGTCATACCATTATTACCGATTCGGCCGCGAAGGTGCGGCGGGCATGGAAAAAAGCATTAACTTTGTGACAGACAACAATAATCGAAGCATATGGACGAGATCGTAAAAATGGAGCACGTCTACCAGTACAACGAAATGATGGGGCAGGAGACGCTCCATCCGCTGGTCAGCGTCATCGACTTTTCGAAATGCCCGAAGGCCCGGCACGCCCGGCGCATGTACGGATTCTACTGCGTCTTCCTGAAAGACGTCAAATGCGGCGACATGCGCTACGGACGCCACTATTACGACTATCAGGAGGGAACGCTCGTATTCATCGCACCGGGGCAGGTGGTCGGCATCGAGGACAACGGCGAGGTATTTCAGCCCAAAGGCTGGGCGCTGCTGTTCCACCCCGACCTGATCCGGGGCACGTCGCTCGGACGCAGCATGGACGAATACACCTTCTTTTCGTACGAAGCCAACGAGGCCCTGCATCTCTCGGAGCAGGAGCGGCTCGTGGTGCTCGAATGCCTGCAGAACATAACGGGCGAATTGAACCATGCCATCGACAAGCACAGCAGACGGCTGATCGTCTCGAACATCGAACTGCTGCTCAACTACAGCATACGCTTCTACGAGCGGCAGTTCATCACGCGCAGCGAGGTCAACAAAGACGCGCTGTCCCGGTTCGAACGGCTGCTGAACGACTATTTCAAAGGCGACACGCCCCAGCGCGACGGGGTGCCTTCGGTACGCTGGTGCGCGGAACAGCTGCACCTGTCGGCCAACTATTTCGGCGACCTGATAAAGAAGGAGACCGGCAAATCGGCGCAGGAGTACATTCAGCTGAAGGTGATCGACATCGCCAAGGAGCGGATATTCGACACGACGAAATCGATCAGCGAAATCGCCTACGAACTCGGTTTCCGCTATCCCCAGCACTTCACCCGGTTGTTCAAGAAGTGCGTCGGCATGTCGCCCAACGAATACCGGACGACGAACTGACGCCGCAACGAAGCATTATCGCATTCAGGCGGCGGCAACCGGAGCCACCCCAGAGGATCGCATCACCCGCGCCGAAAAAAAAGCCCCCGCTCGCAATGAGCGGGGGCTAAAACATGAAGGCCGGGAATCCGGCACGGCCGGGAATTCGACCTTCCCGCGCCGGAATTCGCGCCGCGCTATTTCCGGCCCTGATCGGCGACGGCGGCCATCAGCGCGGCGATCTCTTCGGGGTCGCCGAGGAAATAATCCCTGACATAATTCAGCCCGTCGTCGAATTCGAAGACATAAGGCACGGCGGTCGGGAGATTGAACTCCGAAATCGCTTCGTCGGAGATGCCTTTCAGGTGTTTGATGATGCCGCGCAGGCTGTTGCCGTGGGCCACGACCAGCAGGGAGTCGTGGCGGGCGAGCGCAGGCAGGATTTCGCATTTCCAGTAGGGCATGATGCGGCCGACGGTGTCGAGCAGCGACTCGGTGCGGGGCAGCTCCGCTTCGGGTACGTCGCGGTAGCGGGGATCGAAGCGCGGGTTGCGCGGGTCCTCTTCGCCGAGCGGCGCCGGAGCCACGTCGTAACTGCGGCGCCAGATGTGCACCTGCTCGTCGCCGTATTTCTCGGCCGTCTCCTTTTTGTTAAGCCCCTGCAAAGAGCCGTAATGCTTCTCGTTGAGCCGCCAGCTCTTCGAAACCGGCACCCAATCCTGATCCAGCTTGTCGAGTACGACGCCGAGCGTCTTCACGGCCCGTTTCAGGTAGGAGGTATAGGCATGCCCGAACAGAAAGCCCTCCTCGCGCAACAGCAGGCCGGCCTTTTCGGCCTCGGCGACGCCTTTTTCGCTCAAATCGACGTCCGTCCATCCCGTGAACCGGTTTTCCCGGTTCCATGTGCTCTCGCCGTGGCGGAGCAAAACAACTTTTTTCATCGTTCAATTCATCGTTTTTTCCGGTTCGGCGCGCACCTCGTTCCGCAACTCCCGGTGCACAGCGAAATCGTTGATATTCTGCAAAGTGGTGTGCGCTATATTATCCAGCGCTTCACGTGTAAAGAACCCCTGATGGGAGGTCATGACGACATTGTTGAACGAGAGCAGGCGCGCCAGCACGTCGTCGTCCATGATCCGGTCCGACGTGTCCTCGTAGAAATAGGCGGCCTCCTCTTCGTACACGTCCAGTCCGGCCGCACCGATCTTCTTCTCTTTCAGCCCCTCGATCAGCGCTTCGGTGTGGATCAGCTGACCGCGGCCCGTATTGATGAGCATGACGCCGGGTTTCATCCTGCCGATGGCGGCGCCGTCGATCATGTAGCGGGTTGCGTCGGTCAGCGGGCAGTGCAGCGAGATGATGTCGGAGCGGCGGTAAAGTTCGTCCAGCGACACGTATTCTATCTGCGCCCGCACGGCATATTCCGGGTCGGGGTAGATGTCGTACGCGAGGACCTCCATGCCGAATCCCTTGAGGATGCGGATCAGTTCGCGGGCGATCTTTCCGGTGCCGACGATACCCGCCGTCTTGCCGTACATGTCGAATCCCAGCAGGCCGTGCAGCGAGAAGTTGCCGTCGCGCGTGCGCCAATAGGCGCGGTGGACCTTGCGGTTGAGCGTCAGCATCAGCATCACGGCGTATTCCGCCACGGCATGCGGCGAATAAGCGGGAACACGCACGACGGGAATGCCGTATTCCGCCGCGGCTTTCAGGTCCACGTTGTTGAATCCCGCGCAGCGCAGGGCGATCAGCTTCACGTCCATCGCCGCCAAAGAGCGTATCGTGGCGGCATCGGCCGTATCGTTCACGAAGATACAGACCGCATCGGCCCCCTGCGCCAGCGAAGTGTTGTTGCCGTTCAGGTGGCTGCGGTGGTAATTGAATTCGAATCCGTAACGCTCGTTGGCGCGGTCGAACGACTCCCGGTCATAGGGCTGCGTGCCGAAGAAGGTTATTTTCATAATGCACGATTTTATCTTTTTCTTACTTATATAGAACGGTATACGCCGGGCCGTTATTACGCGATCGTCACTTCGGGATCGAGATATACGTCCTGAATGGCGTTGAGCAGGGCTATGCCTTCGTCCATGGGCCGCTGGAAAGCCTTGCGGCCGCTGATGAGACCCATGCCGCCGGCGCGTTTGTTCACCACGGCCGTCATGACGGCCTCCTGCAGATCGGACGCGCCGTGCGACTCGCCGCCCGAATTAATCAGCCCCACGCGGCCCATATAGCCGTTGGCCACCTGATAGCGGCAAAGGTCGATGGGGTGGTCGGTGGTCAGCTTCGTGTAAACCTCGTCGCGGGTCTTGCCGAAACCGATGGCGCGGAAACCGCCGTTGTTCTCCGGAAGCTTCTGCTTCACGATGTCGGCCTTGATGGTCACGCCCAAGTGATTCGCCTGCCCCGTGAGGTCGGCCGAAGCGTGGTAATCGACGCCGTCCTTCCTGAAGCTCCCGTTGCGCAGGTAACACCACAGGATCGTCGCCATGCCCAGCTCGTGGGCATAATCGAACGCCTCGGCGATCTCGACCAACTGGCGGCGGCTCTCCTCCGAGCCGAAATAGATCGTGGCGCCGACGGCGGCGGCGCCCATGTTCCAAGCGTCGCGCACGGTGCCGAACATCACCTGATCGTAGGAATTGGGGTAGGAGAGCAGTTCGTTGTGGTTGAGTTTCACGATGAACGGAATCCTGTGCGCGTATTTGCGCGCCACGGCGCCCAGCACGCCGAAGGTCGAAGCCACGGCGTTGCAGCCGCCCTCGACAGCCAGCTTCACGATATTCTCCGGATCGAAATAGGCCGGATTCGGAGCGAACGACGCGCCGGCCGCATGTTCGATGCCCTGATCCACGGGCAGGATCGAGACATAGCCCGTACCGGCCAGACGGCCGTGGGAGAGTATCCATTGCAGGCTGCCGAGCGTCCGGATGTTACGGTCGGATTCGATCCAGACCTTGTCGACCGTATCGGGTGCGGGCAGGTAAAGCTGGCTCTTGTCGATCGTCCGGCACACATGGGAAAGGTAGTATTCGGCCTTTTCCCCAAGAATTTCAATCGTCTTGCTCATAATCTTTCGTATTTTACGACATGCCCTGCAATTCAGGGTCCAAACACGACAGACGGCGCGAAACAAAAACTGCCCCGGTATCGGGGCTGCTTATTTTTTCGTGTTGCGGTACTCGGTGGGAGACTCGCCCGTATGCTTCTTGAAATAACGCCCCAGATAGGACTGGTCGGGAAAATGCAGGCGGTAGGCGATCTCCTGCACCGACAGATCCGTCGACTGCAGGAGCATCTTGATCTCCAGCAGCACCGAGCGGTCGATGAACTCCTTGGCCGAGCTATGCGCGATATTGCGCACGATGGTCGAGAGATAACGTGTCGAAATGCAGAGTTTGTCGGCATAGAACGACACCTCGCGCTGCTGCGAACTGTGTTCGTGCACCAGCGCGACGAAACGGTGGAAAAGCTCCGTCTGGCGCGTCGTCGTTTCGGGCGTCTGCTGCTGCATGTTGGCGTAACGCTGCAATTTGTCGTAAATCTCCAGCAGCACGTTCTGCAGGCGGTTGCGGATAATCGTATTGCGGAACACATTGTTGCGGTCGCGGTAGGTGTATGCGGCCATCTGAAACCAAGTACTGGCGCCTTCCACGATGCGGGCGGGCGGATAGGTGATCGGATTTTCGCGCAGCATCCTGAAAAACGACGGTTCGAGACGGAAGCCGGCTTCGGCGAAAAGGTCCCGCGAGAAGGCGCAGAAGGTCATCCGGAAATCCTCCGTGCGGTTGGTCAGCATCAGCAGCGAGCCGGGCAGCACCAGAATCAGCGTGTTGCGGCGCACCTGACCGCAATATTGGTTCACGGTGGCCTCGGCGCTGCCCTTGCGGCAGTAGAGGATCGCCCCGCCTTCGCAGCGGCTCGCATAATTGCCGAAAAAGGCGAAATCGGACTCTCCGACGACGAACTGTTCTTCCGGTGTGGTTATTATGGGGTTAGTCGCTGACATAACAATTCTTTTTTCGAACAAATTTAACGCTTTTTTCATTAATTTCCTAAATTTTGTTCCGAAAAGCACCAACACTGTTCGCAATATAATGGCATATCGTCGGCCTTTTTACGGTACTTTTGCACCGTAAAAAGTTTTTTTAGTTTAAAAAAGAGGAGAATTATGAAGCAAACATTTGTGAAAGCAGCCGTCATGGCCTGCTTCATGGCAGCCGTTTCGTGCGGACAGGCACCGACGGCAATGGGCCCCGCGGAATACGCCGTGATGACCATAGCCACTACCGACCGCGAAATCCCGATCAACTACTCGGCGACCATCCGCGGACGTCAGGACATCGCCATCTATCCGCAGGTTTCGGGAACCATCTTCGAACTCTGCGTAAACGAGGGTCAGACCGTTTCGAAAGGCCAGCCCCTTTTCATCATAGATCAGGTGCCGTACAAAGCGGCGCTGCAGACCGCAGAAGCCAACGTGGCGGCTGCCAAAGCCGGCGTAGCCACGGCGCAGCTCACCTACGACAGCAAAAAGGAACTTTACGCCAAGAACGTGGTTTCGCAGTACGACCTGCTGACGGCCGAAAACACGCTGCTGACTGCCAAGGCCCAGCTCGCGCAGGCCGAGGCGCAGCGCGTAAACGCCGCCAACAACCTCTCCTATACGGTCGTGAAGGCTCCGGCCAACGGCGTGGTGGGAACGCTGCCGTACCGTGTCGGCGCGCTGGTAAGCGCATCGATTCCGCAGCCGCTGACGACCGTATCGGACAACTCGGACGTATACGTCTACTTCTCGATGACCGAGAACCAGCTGCTCAACCTGACCCGTCAGTACGGTTCGATCGCCAACACGCTCAAGAACATGCCCGACGTACAGCTGGTGCTCAACGACGGTTCGGTCTATGACCGGACGGGCCGCATCGAGTCGATCAGCGGCGTCATCGACACCTCGACGGGCAGTGTACAGCTGCGCGCCGTGTTCCCCAATGCGGACGGCCTGCTCCATAGCGGCGGCGCCGGCAGCGTGATCGTGCCCAACATCCACAAAGACTGCGTAGTCGTACCGCAGGTTGCGACCTTCGAACTGCAGAACAAGGTATACGTATATAAGGTAGAGGACGGCAAAGCCACATCGTCGATGATCGACGTGGAGAAGATCAACAACGGCAGAGAGTATATCGTCAAGTCCGGACTTACGCCGGGCGACGTGATCGTCGCCGAAGGCGTGGGCCTGCTGCGCGAAGGTACGCCCATCGTCGCCAAGGGACAGGGCGCCGCAGCGCAGGCCGCTCCTGAGGCCGCAACCCAAACCGAAAAGGAGGAATAACCTATGACACTGAAACATTTTATCGAACGACCCGTACTGGCGTCGGTCATATCCATC
>ENA-UENY01001075-UENY01001075.1-human-gut-metagenome-genome-assembly--contig:-NODE-1075-length-16067-cov-5.746216_pt1 | contig 16067 bp, 7 predicted proteins | sample MGYA00242886_ERZ507888 | MGnify/ENA primary metagenome ERZ507888 (study PRJEB26167, sample SAMN06115543) | human gut metagenome | host: Homo sapiens | place: China:Chongqing | collected 2014-11-10... | reverse complement strand
AGAAGGGAAAGAACTTTTCCAGGAAAAAAATTATGCAGCTGCCATACCTGCATTGAAAGCATTTGTAAAGCAAAAGCCAACAGCAAGTCTCCTTCAGGACGCAGAATATATGTTAGTCAGTTCGGCTTATGAACTGAAAGACAAAAACCGCATCGAGTTACTGCGCAAGTACCTCGACCGTTATCCGGATACTCCCTATGCCAACCGAATCTATTCACTGCTGGCTTCCTGCTACTTCTACGAAGGGAAATATGATGAGGCCCTGGCACTCTTTAATTCTACACGGCTCGATCTACTGGGAAATGAGGAGCGCGACGACCGCACCTACCAACTGGCAACCTGCTACATGAAGACTGATAATCTGAAAGAAGCCGCCATCTGGTTCGAAACGTTACGTGCCAGCAGTCCCAAATATGCAAAGGACTGCAGTTACTATCTCGCTTATATCCGCTACACTCAGAAGCGCTATGATGAAGCGTTGAAAGACTTCCTCCCTTTGCAGGACGACCCGAAGTACAAAGAACTCGTTCCTTACTACATAGCAGAAATCTATGCTATCAAAAAGAACTATGATAAGGCGCAGATCGTAGCACAAAACTACCTGTCGGCCTATCCGAACAACGAGCACGCTGCCGAGATGTACCGCATTCTGGGAGACGCTTACTACCATTTCGGACAATATCACCAGGCAGTGGAAGCATTCACCGGCTATCTGGACAGAGATCACTCTGCTCCCCGCCGGGACGCACTTTATATGCTGGGACTCTCCTATTACCAGACAAAAGTCTACTCCAAAGCAGCCGAAATGCTGGGACAAGTGACAACCGCCAACGACGCACTGACCCAGAATGCTTACCTGCACATGGGACTCTCTTACCTGCAACTGGCAGAAAAAAACAAGGCACGTATGGCTTTCGAACAGGCAGCCGCCTCCAACGCCAACCTGCAGATTAAGGAACAGGCCGCTTACAACTATGCACTTTGCCTGCACGAAACATCCTACTCCGCTTTCGGTGAATCGGTTACTGCTTTTGAAAAATTCCTCAATGAATTCCCGACTTCTCCGTATGCCGAGAAAGTAAGCAACTATCTGGTAGAAGTTTATATGAATACCCGCAGCTACGAAGCTGCTTTAAAGTCAATCGAACGGATTGCCAAGCCGAGTGCACAAATCATGGAAGCCAAACAAAAGATTCTCTTCCAACTGGGTACACAGTCATTTGCCAATGCCAATTTCGAACAGGCTCTCCAATATCTGAACCAGTCCATCGCCATCGGGCAGTACAACCGCCAAACAAAGGCGGACGCTTATTACTGGTGCGGAGAATCTTACTACCGCCTCAACCGGATGATGGAAGCCGCCCGCGATTTCAACGCTTATCTGCAACTGACCACGCAGCCAAATAATGAAATGTATGCGCTCGCCAACTACAACTTAGGATACATTGCTTTCCACCGCAAGGACTATACACAGGCAAGCAATTATTTCCAAAAGTATATCCAACTGGAAAAAGGCGAAAACAGAACAGCGCTTGCAGACGCCTACAACCGTATCGGGGACTGTCATCTGAATGTGCGCAACTTTGAAGAAGCCAAGCACTACTACTCGCAAGCCGAACAAATGAATACTCCTTCCGGCGATTACTCATTCTATCAGCTGGCACTGGTATCCGGTTTACAGAAAGACTATACCGGTAAGATCACTCTTCTGAACAGACTGGTCGGCAAATATCCTTCTTCTCCATACGCAGTGAATGCCATCTACGAGAAAGGACGTTCTTATGTACTGATGGATAACAACGGTCAAGCTATTACCTCTTTCAAGGAATTGCTGGAGAAATATCCCGAAAGCCCCGTCAGCCGGAAAGCTGCGGCTGAAATCGGTTTGCTGTATTATCAGAACGGCAACTTCGACCAGGCAATCAATGCGTACAAACAAGTGATTGAGAAATATCCGGGCAGCGAAGAAGCCCGCCTGGCAATGCGCGATATGAAATCTATTTATGTAGATTTGAACCGTATCGATGAATTTGCGGCTTTAGCCAATGCGATGCCGGGACACATCCGCTTTGACGCCAGCGAACAGGACTCACTTACGTATGCGGCTGCCGAAAAGATTTATGCACGTGGCAGAACAGAAGAAGCCAAGAGCAGCCTTAATAAATATCTGCAAACTTTCCCAGAAGGAGCATTTAGCCTGAATGCACATTATTACCTCTGCCAAATTGGAAATGAGCAGAAGAATTATGATATGGTGCTCCTCCACTCCGGAAAATTGCTTGAATATCCGAATAATCCATTCGCAGAAGAAGCGCTGATCATGCGTGCGGAAGTTCAGTTCAACCAGCAACAGATGGCAGAAGCTCTGGCAAGCTACAAGATGCTGAAAGAAAAAGCTACCAATGTAGAACGCCGCCAGCTTGCCGAAACCGGCATCCTGCGCTGTGCCTTCCTGCTGAGAGACGATGTGGAAACAATTCATGCAGCAACCGAGGTGCTGGCTGAAGCCAAGCTTAGTCCGGAACTGAAAAACGAAGCTCTTTATTATCGTGCGAAGGCTTATAAGAATCAGAAAGCGGACAAGAAAGCATTGGATGATTTCCGCGAACTGGCCAAGGATACCCGCAATTCTTATGGTGCCGAAGCTAAATACCAGGTTGCCCAAGCACTTTACGATGCCCAAGAATATGCGGCGGCAGAAAAAGAGCTGCTCAACTACATCGAACAGAGTACGCCACACGCTTATTGGCTGGCACGCAGCTTTGTCCTCCTGTCGGACGTATATGTCGCTATGGGTAAAGACCTCGACGCACGCCAGTATCTGCTGAGCCTGCAACAGAATTACCAGGGCAATGACGATATCGAGAGCATGATTGAAGACAGACTAAAGAAACTAAACAAGTAAAGATGAAAAGTATGAAACGAACTCTTTATATAGCAGGAGGATTTACACTAGCATTTCTGATGCCGTTCAACCTCCAGGCGCAGAATACTCAGCCGAAAGATACGATCATGAACCGCACGGTCGTCGTAGAACAGGAATATAATCCCGACATTCTGGATGCTTCCAAAGTGAATGTGCTGCCCAAAGTGGAAGAACCTACCGTCAGCAAAAAGGAAGTGGAATATGCCACTACTTTCTTCCCGGCTACCTCTATTCCTGCCGACCTAATGCGTCCCTATGTAGGAACGGAAGTGCAGCCCGGCAGCAAGCCCGGATATATACGCGCCGGATATGGAAACTACGGTAATCTGGATCTCCTTGCCAATTACCTGTTCCGTCTGTCGGACAGGGACAAGTTGAACGTCCGCTTTCAGATGGACGGAATGGATGGCAAACTGACTATGCCGGAAGCAGACACGAAATGGAACGCTTATTATTACCGTACCCGTGCGAATATCGATTATATCCACCAGTTCAACAAGGTAGATTTCAACATCGCCGCTAATTTCGGACTCAGCAATTTCAACCTTTCTCCGGTTCAGCCCGGCAAGCAGAAGTTTACTTCAGGAGACTTCCATCTGGGAGTAAAATCGACAGATGAAAATTATCCCATACAGTTCGAAGCGGAAACCAATCTGATGATGTACAACCGTCAGAACAATAACACTTTCTTTTTCAATGACAAAGTCGGAGAAACACAAGTGCATACCAAAGGATTGATCAGCGGCGCTATCAGCGACGAACAGAGCATCAACATCGGATTGGACATGCGTAATCTCATCTACAATAAAGACCTGAAACTTGCTGACGACCTCCAGGTATATGAGAACCGTACCGCTCTGGCACTGAATCCGCATTATAAACTTAGCAGCGACAGCTGGAATCTGCGTGCAGGAGCCAATGTAGATCTCTCATTCGGCAGCGGTAAATCATTCCGCGTGTCTCCGGATGTAACAGCACAGTATATCTTCTCCGACAGCTACGTACTCTATGCGCAAGCTACCGGAGGCAAACTGGTCAACGATTTCCGCAGACTGGAAACGATCTGTCCTTATGCCTTGCCGGCAGCCCCTATTCTCGATACGTACGAACAGCTGAATGCAGCAATAGGATTTAAAGCGAGTCCTTATCCCGGATTATGGATTAATCTGTATGGCGGTTATCAGGATTTGAAAGACGATTTCTTTGAGGTGCAGGAAGAAACATTTGTCAACTATGATCCCTCACTTGCTGGTGATGCTCAGGAAGGGAATTCCTCGTCCCCGGTCACAGCACATCAATATCTGAATCTGGAATTTAGCAATGCCAACAACTTCTACGCTGGTATGAAGATCAGCTATGAATACAAAGACCTCATTGCATTGTCCGCTGCTGGAACTTACCGTAACTGGGATGCGAAAGAAAAATACAGCCTGTATATGAAACCCGCCTGCGAAATTAATTTCAGCGCAGACTTCCGCCCGATCACAGGACTGAATATCAATCTCGGTTACGATTATATCGGACGCACAAAGGTAGAAGGCATTAAAGCCGCAGCAGTCAGCGACCTGCATGCCGGAGCCAGCTATAATGTGTTCAAAGGAGTATCCGTGTATGCCCGGATTAATAATATCCTCAATAAGAAATACCAGTATTATCTGGGCTATCCTACAGAAGGTCTTAACTTCCTGGGAGGATTAAGCTTCAGCTTCTAGACAAGACATATTCTCCAAAGAGAAGAACCAATCAGATGCCCATCCTGTTATTGCCTATGTGCAACATAACAGGATGGGCTTTTTTATTGTTCCTTACAAAGCCTCCTTTTCCATTCCGTCTATAATTTTGTATCAAGGTCTACCCATTTGTTACAGATAGTGTTTCTAGCTATTTGTGCACCTAATTTGGTGAATATTGCACGTCCATTTTTCATATCGCCCCTAATTTTGCATCATCATTAAAAGATAAATGAAGTTAACCTTATTGCACATAAGCAAAGGATATATTTAGAAACTTAAGAGAGAATAAAGAGAATAAAAGTCACCCCCAACCCGGTTGACCTAACTATAAACTAAATATATTATTAACCTATCAAATTAAACAGTATGAGAAACGCGCTCAATTTAAGATTCTGCTTTCTTGTTACGTTTCTTTTATTCATACCGTTGATGTATGCCTTGCCCCCAGAAGGTATCACAATTAAGGGTAGAGTAACGGATGAAACACTCAAAGAAGGCGTTCCCGGAGCTAATGTGACTGTGAAAGGCACGAGCATTGGGACAATCACAGACTTTGACGGTAACTTTACGATCGTCGCCCCAAGCAAAAAATCCGTATTGAACATTTCCTTTATCGGGTATGTAACCCAGGAGATCGTGGTCGGAGACAGAACAATCATCAATGTTTCCTTAAAAGAAGATGCACAGAACCTCGGTGAAGTGGAAGTTGTAGCTATCGCCTACGGTAATCAGGACAAGCGCATGCTTACCAGTGCCGTCTCCTCCATTGACAACAAAGAGCTGATCAAATCTCCGGCAACAAGTATCACGAACCTCCTCGCAGGAGCATTGCCGGGTGTATCTTCCGTACAGACTACCGGACAGCCTGGTAAAGATGCTGCTGCCATCTACGTACGTGGTGTCGGTTCATTAAATGATTCACAATCCAAGCCCCTGGTTTTAGTAGACGGAATAGAACGTGAGTTTTCACAAATCGACCCGAACGAAATCGAAAGTATTTCAGTATTGAAAGACGCCTCTTCCACCGCTGTATTCGGAGTAAGAGGTGCTAATGGCGTTGTATTGATCACCACCCGAAGAGGTAAAGCAGGCAAAACGCAGATTTCCGCCAGCACCAAACTGGGTCTGCAACAACCCATCTCACTGGTAGAGCAGACCGGAAGTTACGAGTTTGCACGCTTCTGGAATATGAAGCAGGAGATGGACCACGTTACGAATCCTAAGTTATACTTCACTCCGGAACAGGTAGAAGCCTATCGCACCGGCTCAGACCCCATCATGTATCCCAGTATGGACTGGAAGAAGTATATTTTTAATAATATCTATCTTCAAAGCCAGAACAACCTAAATATCTCCGGCGGTAGCGATAATGTACGATACTTCATCTCAGTAGGTTATACTTATCAGAACGGACTTCTGAAAGAACTTCCCGGACAAATGTACGACAATAACTATCGTTACAACCGCTATAACTACCGCGCCAATATCGATGCCAATCTGACCAAGACCACTTCGATGAAACTCGGTGTCGGTGGTGTTTTAGGTAAGATACAGGAACCGCGCAGCGTCGTTTCGGGTACAGGAGAAGACCAAAACCCCTGGGTAATCGCACAGATCTGGTCACATCCGTTTGCCGGACCGGGATTTATCAACGGAGTACGTACACTGATTCCTAAAGATATGGTTCCGCTGGGAGAAGTGATGCGTGACGGTATGTTCGTATTCTACGGACAAGGTTACAATCAAACGTATGACACGACATTGAATCTGGATTTGGACATCACACAGAAACTGGACTTTATCACTCCGGGACTGAGCGTTTCCGTGAAAGGTGCTTACGACAATAAATTCAAACTGGAAAAAGTACGTACGGGAGGCGCCATCGAAGCGCAGACTGTGTACTACAAATCATACTTTGACACCAACGGTACGATGTCACAGACCGATCCCGACTACGATAAATCACTTATCTATGTACCCAGCGGCAGCGATACTCCGCTCACTTACTCGGAAAGCAGCGGACGCGGACAGAACTGGTATCTGGAAGGACGTATCAACTATGACCGTACATTCGGCGACCACAGAATATCCGGTCTGTTCCTTTACAATCAGTCGCGTAACTATTATCCGGACAGCTACACTTATCTGCCCCGTAACTACGTAGGATTGGTAGGACGTGCTACTTATGCCTATCAAAGTAAATATCTGCTCGACGTAAACGTCGGCTACAACGGTTCGGAGAACTTTGCTCCGGGCAGCACACGTTTCGGTGTATTCCCTTCCTTCTCTGCCGGATGGATCGCAACTGCCGAGAAGTTTATGGAAAACCAGAAAATCGTAGACTACCTGAAACTCAGAGCATCCTGGGGACGTGTAGGTAACGACAAGGGAGTAGACTCACGCTTTATGTACATGCCTGCCGTATGGGGATCATCGGGCAGTTACAGCTTCGGTGTGGACAATCCGATTTCCCAATCGGCAGCAGCCATCTCACGTATGGGTAACCCGGCAGTAACCTGGGAAACAGCCGACAAGCAGAACTACGGTATTGATCTTAAGTTCTTCAACAGCCGCCTGTCCGCTACCTTCGACTACTTTATCGAACACCGCACAGGCATTCTGATCTCTCCGGAATCGACCCCAAGCATCATCGCAACTGCACTGCCTAACCTGAACATTGGTAAGGTAGACAACCACGGTTACGAAGTTTCTCTCGGCTGGCGCGATAAGATCGGAAAGGATTTCACCTATAATGTGGATGCCAACGTCTCTTTCGCACGCAACAAAATCCTCTATATGGACGAAGTGCCCAAGCAATTCTCTTATATGAACCAGACCGGTGGCTCTACCGGACGCCAGACCGGAGTATACAACTACATCCGTCTCTATCAGTACAGCGACTTCATCACCGGAGCCGACGGCGAACTGACCTTAAAGCCGGAACTGCCTCAGCCTTATCAGAAGGTATATCCGGGTGACGCCATGTACGCCGACCTCAACGGAGACCACATCGTGGACGGTAATGACAAGAGCGTAGCAGGTTATGCTACCCGTCCGGAATACGTTTTCGGCATGAACATGGGATTCGACTGGAAAGGATTCAACTTCACCATGCAATGGGTGGGTTCCAAGAACGTTAACAGAATGTATGACATCGAATACCGTATCCCTTATACGAATGCCGGAAAGCGTGGTTTGCTGACTTACTTCTACGACGGTTGCTGGACTCCGGAAAACCAACTGGGAGCTGTTTATCCACGTCCGTCGGAAGAATCGGAAAGTTGGAACTCCGAACCCTCTACCCTCTGGTTGGTGGATGCTTCCTATCTCCGCTTGAAGAGCCTGAGCTTCGGTTATACCATCACCGGAAAGAAATTCCTGAAGAAACTGGGCCTCAGCTCACTCGGATTAAACTTCAGCGGCTACAACCTGCTGACCTTCTCACCGCTTAAATATCTTGATCCGGAAAGTGATCCTAACCGATTCGGAGATTATCCGCTGATCAAAGTATATAGCTTCGGTTTAAATCTTAACTTCTAAAAAACGACTGTATGAATAGAATAATAAAAGGACTCGGAATAGCATTGGGTTGCGTACTGATAGCCTCCTCCTGTTCTGAAATCAGCTTCGGGGATAAATTTCTGGGCGACCAGCCTGAGAGTTCCGGAGCGACTACCGAAGAAATGTTCTCTTCGAAAATAAATGCCGAAAAGGTGCTGACCAAAGCATATACCGGATTACCTTATGGGCTACCGACCGGCTCTGACTACAAATTGGGTGTGAACATACTTGAATCAATCACAGACTTATGTTACAGTTTCCGTGACAATATCAGTGATGGGCCTGTCAAGCTCTATTACAACGGAGCACTCAGTGCCAACAACGTCCCAAAGAATTCTGCTTACCGTTATGGAAGCAAGTCTGACTGGACCACCATCCGTTACGCTTGGTTATATATCGAGAACGTAGAGAAAGTGCCCGACATGACAGCCAGCGAGAAAAGTGAACGGATCGCGGAAGCCAAAGTTTTGATCTCCCTCTGCTATTTCGAAATGCTGAGATATGTAGGCGGTGTGACATGGCTGGACCACTATGTAGACGTAAACGAGACAATGAATTTCCCCCGTATCACTTTTGCCGAAACGGTAGAGAAGATCGTAGGATTGCTCAACGAAGCCATCAACTCCAATCTGGCCTGGAAAGCCGAGAAAGCAGATGACGGACGTATGACCCTGGCAGGAGCGATGGCATTAAAGTTCAAGGTATTGCAATGGGCAGCCAGTCCGACTTTCAACTCAAACACCAAATGGCATCCGGAAGCAGACGAATATACCTGTTACGGAAATTACAGCGACCAACGATGGAAAGATGCCGCCGAAGCAGGCGCAGCCTTTTTCACAGAATTACAAAAACGGCACGAATACGAACTGATTCAACCTACGGAAGAGACGCACCGGGCAAGACGTCTGGCCTATCGTCAGTCCTACTACAACCGCGGCGGAACAGAAATATTAATCTCTACCCGGCAAGGATATGGCTCCGATGTTCACAGCAGCTTTATCGGCCAACGTTATTACAGCGGCCCTACATTGAACTATGTAGATATGTTTCCGTGGGAAGACGGAACTGATTTTCCGGCAAATTTCGACTGGAAGTCCCCCTCCAAGCAACCGTTCTTTACAAAAGGCGAAATGGTGCCCACCCGCGACCCGCGTCTGTATGAAAATGTAGCTTGTCCCGGAGACACCTACTGTAACGGAACAACCGCTCCTGTTTATATCAACCACGCCGACTACAAAGACGGTAGCGGATTCCTGATCATGAAGTACATCTTACAGGAAAACAACGATCGCGAAGGTCCGGTACAATGGTCACACACCCGTCTGGCGGAAATCATGCTGGGATATGCGGAAGTACTCAACGAAGTCAACGGACGCCCTACCGACGAAGCTTACAAAATGGTAAACGATGTACGAAAGAGAGTAGGTCTGCCGGAACTTTCCAAGACGATGAATCACGATCAGTTCCTCGAAGCCGTACTGAGAGAAAGAGCACTCGAATTAGGATTTGAAGAAGTACGCTGGTTCGACCTCGTTCGCAGAGACCGTCAGAGCGACTTCAAGAAGAAGTTGTACGGACTCAGAAGCAGAGGTAACGACCTGAACAATCCGACTGAGTTCACCTTCGAGAAGATCGAACTGGGAGACCATTACTGGGCTACCAACTGGGATACCAAGTGGTATCTGGCTCCGATTCCTCAGGAGGAAATCAACAAGCAATATGGAATGACCCAAAACCCGGGCTGGTAAATGACACGTTAACTAATATCGTTTGAACAATGAATAAAATAAATTATATATTAATCACTCTGCTCCTGGGAGGTTCGGTATCCCTGAATGCACAGACATCGAAAGCTGCTTCGGAAATGCAGCTGGCAGATACACTGAGCATCGGCTACCAGATGAACGTATCTTCCCGGACCAGCAGTTACTCTATCAACGGAGTCAATGCTTCCGCATTCGAAAAATCCCCGTACATAGATATCAGCAAAGCTTTGTATGGAAAAGTGGCAGGTCTGAATGTATATCAGGGTACAGGCTCGTCAGCCGATAACGTATCCACCCTCTCTATACACGGAAATGCCCCGCTAGTATTAATTGATGGTTTCCCACGTGATATCAGTGACATCACTTCGATGGAAATCGAATCATGCTACGTTCTGAAAGATGCGGCGGCAGCAGCTCTCTACGGTATGCGTGGTGCGAATGGAGTAGTACTGATCACGACCAAACGCGGAATAAGCAATGGCCTGAAGGTAAATGTGGACTATAATTTCGGTGTCAATACCCAATTCCGCTCTCCGGACTTTGCAGATGCCTATACGTACGCGAATTCCCTCAATACAGCATTAAGCGGAGACGGTCTGCCTGCACGCTACAATGCACAGGAACTGAATGCTTTCCGGACAGGGATCTATCCGTATGATTATCCGAATGTAGACTGGTGGAATGAAACACTGAACGACACCGGATTCACACACAACCTGAAAATGTCTTTCAGCGGAGGTAGTGATAAGTTCCGTTTTTACACGGTAGTAGACTACTACCGGGATCGTTCTATGCTAAAGAAGAACACGGAAGATACACGTTTCGACACTACTCCGACAGACACACGTCTGACCGTGCGTACCAATCTGGACGTAAAAGTGACGGAAAGTACATTGCTGAAAGCCGGCATTGTAGGCAGACTGAAAGAATTCAGAGGTACCCGCTATGGACGCAGCGCTATTTTCAACAAAATCTATGGCATTCCATCCGCTGCATTCCCCATTCGTTATGAGAATGGCATTTATGGAGGTAGTTCTGTGTACGGAACCGGTAATCCGGTAGCTCTGTTGAAAGACTACGGACACATCCGTAACGTATACGGAACACTACTCGCCGACCTGAGCATCCGTCAGGATTTAAGTGCGTTGACCAAAGGGCTGGCAGCCGAAGCATCCGTCTCTTTCGATAATATCGGAGGAATGAATGAAACCACCAATAAAGAGTATCGTTACATGAACAGCAATGCAAGTATCACCAGCGATGGTACACTGGTGACAACTCCTGCCATTTATGGTACAGACTCCGAAACACTGGGACATACACAACCTTTCGAAAGACTGATGCTACGCAGCGATTTCCAGGCAAAGGTGGATTATAACCGCACTTTTGGCAAACATCAGGTGGGAGGAGCATTGATTTATGATATGCAGTCTGTTGTCAAAAACGGCAGAAACAACTCTCAGAAGAATCAGTCTGTGCTGGTGAACGCCACATATACTTACGACAACCGTTACAGCCTCAATGCCGTATTCAACCGCTCGGGATCAGCTTACCTGCCCGACGGAGACAAATACTCGAACTATCCTGCCGTTTCTGCTGCATGGATCGTCTCCAACGAAGCATTTATGGAAAAGGTGACACCGATCAATCTCTTTAAGATTCGCGCCTCTTACGGTCTGTCCGGATGGGACGGCAATCTGAGCCACGAACTATGGCGTCAGTCTTATGGCAGCGGCGGTGCCGGTTATAACTTCGGAGTGAATGCCGGAGGACAGTCCGGTGGCAGTGAAGGCGATCTGCCGGTTATCGGCCTGGTAGCGGAAAAATCACAGAAAGCGACTTTCGGATTTGATCTCGCTGCTTTTGATAATCGTTTGAATGCAACAGTAGAAGGTTTCTACGAAAAACGTTCGGATATACTTGTGTCAGGTGCCAATTCTACTTCCGGTATTATCGGTATCACAGTAGGTCAGGTGAACGAAGGAATCTATAAATACAAAGGAGTGGATGCTTCTTTGAGTTGGAATGATAAGATCGGTGATTTCCATTATGGTATTGGTGCTAGCATGTCATATCTGAATACAGAGGTAGTCAATGTAAACCAGGCATATCAAGAATACGACTACTTGTATACCAAGGGCAACCGTATCGGACAGATGTACGGCCTGGAAGCTATCGGCTTCTTCAACAGCCAGCAGGAAATCAACAACAGTCCGCAACAAACCTTCTCGGACGTAGCTCCCGGTGACGTGAAATACAAAGATCAGAACGGTGACAACCGCATCGACGAGAAAGACGTTGTGAAAATGTTCGGTTCATCTGTTCCACGCTTCTATTTCGGATTCAATCTGAACTTCTCATACAAGAGACTGGAGCTTTCCGCTGATTTCCAGGGAATGACCGGAGTCACTGTTTCATTGCTCAACAGTCCGCTTTATAGTCCACTTGTAAGCAATGGCAACATTTCAAATACATTCCTGAATGAAGAAATAAGCTGGACACCGGAGAATAAGACCAATGCAACCATGCCGAGACTGACTACTCAAGAAAACTTGAATAACTATCGCGCCAACTCACTGTGGTACCGTGACGGTTCATTCCTGAAACTGCGTAACCTATTGGTAGCTTATACTTTCCCGAAATCGCAGACTCGCTTTGCCGACCTGAAAGTATTCGTACAAGGCACCAATCTGTTCTCATTAGACAATATCCATTTTGCCGATCCGGAACAACTTGGCATCGCTTATCCGTCGACAAGAAGTTATTGGGCAGGTATCAAACTTAATTTTTAATGCAAAGTAACAAATGAACATTATGAGAACCAAATACATACTCTTAACCATTTTGTCTTCGTTGGTCTTTGCTTCGTGCAACTACCTTGACTTCGATGAAACGAACAACCTGAAGACAAAAGAAGACATGTACAAGTATTTCGGTACAAGCAAATCAATGCTTACCCACGTATACTCATACATGCCACAAGGCTACCAACTGTTTGCGACCTCCGGCGGAATTTTCACCGAAGACAGATATTCCATGCGCGACTGTGCCAGTGATGACGGCGAATTCGGAGCCTATGCAGATAATATCCAGAATACCAATAACGGTAACTGGTCGCCTATTAAAACTTATGACGATTCATGGACCCTGTATCGCGGTATACGTGCTGCCAACAGCTTTATAGCAGAGATTGCCCAAGTGGACTTCACACGCTACGAGCACGACGGACAATATACAAACTGGATGAAGCAGCTGAAATATTTCCCTTACGAAGCCAGAGTGCTGCGGGCACACTACTTCTTTGAACTGGCACGCCGCTACGGTGACATCGCCATGCCATTGGAAGTACTGACTGAAGAGGAAGCCAATACAATCGGCAAGACACCATTCAGCGAAGTTATCAGCTTCATTGTCAGTGAATGCGACGACGCTGCCAATAACTTGCCGGACAGCTATGTAAACGAACCGGGAGCAGAAATCGGCAGAGTGACCAAAGGCTTTGCAATGGCAGTAAAGTCAAAAGCACTGCTATATGCTGCCAGTAGGCTACATAATCCTTCTATGGATACCGAATTGTGGAAAAAGTCTGCCAAAGCAGCAATAGATATTATCAACACAGGGCTTTACTCTCTCGACCCCCAGGAGAGTGCCAACAACCTCGACTCAAAAGAAGTTGTACTGATGAGGATCAATGGTGATGACTCGGACTTCGAAATGTTTAATCTCCCGCTTCGCATGACTGCGGGAACACGCACTTCCAGTCTTATCCCATACAGCAATTACCCATCACAAAACCTTGTGGACGCATTCGAGACAGTCAACGGTTACAAAGTAACCCTAGAAAACACAGGATGGGTTTGCGAAGACCCTGCATTTGACCCGCAATCACCTTATGAGAATCGTGACAAACGTTTCTACCGCGCTATTCTTGCCAACGGAATGTCGTTTAAAGACTACACCATTGAAACCTTCAAAGGTGGCGCCGACGACGGAATCGTATCACAAGGCGGTTCACCGACAGGATACTTCCTGCGCAAGTACATTCAGGAAGCTACTAGCTTTGAACCGGGTAAAGAAGCTGTCAGCAAGCATCATTGGGTGATTTACCGCTATGCGGAAACATTACTAACGTATGCGGAATCTATGGTCAACGCTTTCAATGATGTCAATTACACAGATGAGACTTATAAGTATTCTGCTCTGTGGGCTATCAATGAAGTGAGAAAGAATGCCGATATGCCGTTGATTCCTTCCATGGGAAAAGATGAATTCATGGAACGCCTGTACAATGAATGGCGTGTAGAGTTTGCTTTCGAAGATCATCGTTTCTGGGATGTACGGAGATGGAAGATTGCCGATACTACCCAGCGGGAACTATACGGAGTAAAGATCGAGAAGCAGGCGGACGGTACGTTCAACTTCTACAAGAACCTTTACGAAACCCGTAACTGGAGAGATTGCATGTATCTGTATCCGATCCCTCAAAGCGAACTATACAAGAATACAAACTTAAATCCTCAAAACACAGGATGGTAATTAATTGTCTAATCTAATATTTAAAAGATATATGAAAAAGTTATATAACAACACGTTAATGCAACTGATTCTTGCACTGTGCACATTCAGTTTTGTAGCATGCCAGGAGTTCGACATCGACTCACAGCCGGAAGGTCCTCTCAATATCCAGATAGATGCTCTGGAGTCTTATACTGCTTTGGCAACTTCTCCAAGCAATGTAGTGTTCAACATCAGCTCCAACACTCCCTGGACGATCGAAAGTGACCAGCAGTGGTGCAAGCCGACTCCTTCGATGAGTGCAGCCAGCTCACTTGTGTCGGAGATTGTGGTGACAATGGAAAACAATACAGGAAAGAAAGCACGTACAGCCAAACTGACTATCAAGGCAGAAGGCGTTGAAGGCACCAAGGTAGTTACTATCGAGCAGGCTTCGAAAGAAGACCTGGTGGTGGTTCCTTACGATGAACTGGTACCGACAGAAGGCGGCAGCATCACCTTTACCATTGCTTCCAACAAAGCTTGGGAAATCATTCCTTCCACCGCTTTCCTTTCCAATATCGACAAAACATCCGGTACAGGTAATGAAGATGCCATAGCAGAAACCGTAACTGTGACGCTGCCTGCCAATGCAGGCGCCAAGAGAGCAGGCACGCTGACTATAAAAACTGAGTTTGAAGAATACACCTTTACCATTACTCAAAATGGAGTGATCATTGAACTGGAAGAAGATCCCGAAAGTACAACAATCAGCATGCCCGGAACAGGCAGTGGTATGGAAAAGACTGTACTGATTCGCGCAAACAAAGAATGGAAAGTTGAAGTTCCTAAGGAATATCAGAGTTGGCTGAAAGCTGAGGCACTGAGTGAAACAGAGTTGAAAATAACGACAACAACGACTAATAATCTGATGGTAAACCGTGTCGGCCACATCATTATGAAGACCAAAGAAGTCATCGACGGATTTGACGGCATTACGTTCGACATCAGTCAAGGTACTGCTTTCTGGAAAGAAGGAGGAGCAGATAACTATGTTGTGGATGAGGAAACCGGTTACATGACACTCTATGGCAGTGGAATAGTCACCAACTATTTATTCAAAAAAGGACGTCTCGCATTCGATTTCGAATCTATCAATTTAACCGGAGAAGATTGGATTGAGTTTAATATGTGGCCCAACTCAGGAAATACAAACTTCCATTTGCATTTCTACGCAAATAAAGAAAGTAACTTCACTTGTGGAGGTTCAGGCTTAAACTGGACTCAGAAAACATTTACCTGGACATCGGAACAAACGAATGTAGTGAAGAAGATTGAATTCCTTGTTGTCAACAAAGAAGAAGATTCGAATGCATTAGTTCTTAAACTGATTATTGATGGTGTTGAGGTTGCCGTATTAGATAATAACATAACCGATCCTTATGCAACCGAACCGGGAGCACCTGTATACTTCAGGATGCATACCACAAACGAGAAAAGAATAACAGGAACCTGTATAGCAATGGTATAGGCATCTACTTCGGGCGATACCCCAAAGTAGTAAGCAACTACCGCTTCCTTTCCGAA
>ENA-UENY01001008-UENY01001008.1-human-gut-metagenome-genome-assembly--contig:-NODE-1008-length-16850-cov-89.354737_pt1 | contig 16850 bp, 16 predicted proteins | sample MGYA00242886_ERZ507888 | MGnify/ENA primary metagenome ERZ507888 (study PRJEB26167, sample SAMN06115543) | human gut metagenome | host: Homo sapiens | place: China:Chongqing | collected 2014-11-10... | reverse complement strand
GATAGACTCAAACGTCTTAAAGCCGGTCGAAAAGAAGGCTTTTATTGATTAAAAAGAGCTTCCTAAACTTGTATAGCTGTACGATTTTCAGTATCTTTACATTATAATAAGATACTAAAAAGAATGATTCATACAGATACGATGGAACTAATAATCAAGAATCAACAGGAGCAAATAAAAGGGCTTCTGGAGACAAATCGTACCCTTGTAGAATCAAATCAGAAACTTATGGAACAGACGGGAGAACTGCAGCAAAAAGTACAGGAACTCCTGTCGCAAGTAGCCTGGTTAAACAGACAGCTTTTCGGCAGAAAGAGTGAAAAGCTGGCATCCTTGGATCCCAACCAGCTTGCCTTGTTTGATACCTTGGTTAATCCCAGGCAAGAGGAAACGGATCTTGTGGAGACTGGCGTAGGCACCGGGACATGTAAACCGGATGGAAAGAAAAAAGAATCCCGCCGTAATCGGGAACTGTTAGAGGGGCTGCCCGTTGTGGAAGTCATTGTCGAACCTGATAATGTGGATCTGAATCGGTATCGTCGTATAGGTGAAGAGCGCACACGTACGCTTGAATTTGAACCGGGAAAGCTATATGTCAAAGAGACAGTACGTCCCAAATACGGACTCAAAAATAATTTAAGTCTTCCCAAAGAGGGTGAAAGCGGTGTCATAATAGCACCGCTTCCACCTTCCCCTATATACAAATGTCTGGCAGGACCTTCCTTGCTAGCCGAAATACTTCTGCAGAAATATGAATACCATGTTCCCTTTTACCGTCAGGTAAAGGAATACAGACATTTGGGTGTACGACTGCCGGAAAGTACTTTAAGCGGGTGGTTTAAGCCGGTATGTGAGTTATTAAGTCCTCTTTATTCGGAATTAGTAAAGCTCGTAACGGGCAGTGGATATGTTCAGGTCGACGAAACCACAGTACGGGTCATCAACAAAGGAAAGGGAAAAACCGATAAGGAGTATTTATGGATGGTCAGGGCAGTTATGGAAAGACTGGTCATCTTCCATTATGATGACGGTTCCCGATCCGGACAGACAATCAGAAATTTATTAAAGGACTTCAAGGGATATCTTCAAAGTGACGGTTACAGTGCCTACAATGCGTTTGAGGGCACTAAGGATGTGTGCCTTATTGCCTGTCTGGCCCATATCAGAAGACATATGGAGTTGGCACTGGATGAAAATAGATCACTTGCTGAATATGCTCTTAAACAAATACAGGAACTATATCATATTGAACAGATAGCAGATGCCCGAAAACTCGATGCGCAGGGACGATGTGCACTCCGCCAGCGTTTAGCAACTCCCATACTTGACTCCTTTGAAAAATGGATGGAACAGACTTATGGAAAAGTACCACCAAGAAGTCGCATGGGACAAGCTATTACCTATACTTATCCTCTTTGGCCAAGAATGAAGAATTACCTGAAAGATGGAAATCTGAAAATCGATAATAATCTGGCGGAGAATGCGATTAGACCACTTACTTTGTCCAGAAAGAACTTCCTCTTTTGTGGTAACCACGAGGCAGCTGAAAATACAGCAATCATATGCTCACTATTAGCTACCTGTAAAGCACAGGAAATTAACCCAAGGGAATGGCTGAATGATGTCATAGCCAAACTTCCATACTATCTGGAAAAGGACTCCGGGAAAAATGTTCGTGAACTTCTTCCGGATGTTTGGAAGTTAGAGAAATCCAACACGAATCCAATTGGAGTTTAAATATTTATGTTGAAGAATAAAAAAAACTCGATATTAGCTTTTGACTAAAGTTGATATCGAGTTTTCTATTTTATGAAAATACAATGTGTACTTTATCGGATGCTTACGTTCTTCATTGAGAATAATGCATTTGTTACCTCACATCAGCTTACTAATGTTTATACAAAGGCAGTAAAGCGTTATGAGGTTAGAATAGATGAAAATTCAGTTGATATTCAGTTGGGGGATAATAATAAAATAACATCTGAATTATGATTTGATATTGAAGAAAAAGAGGATGCAAATTAAACTGTCCAAAATTTTGTGTAAATGGAAACAGGATTCAGCTGTAAGTTTGTTTTATAGTGCCTTTTATTGATGAAATTGCGTTTAAAACTATTTTTTTGAGGGTATTATTAGTTTCACTATATTTGATGTTTTAATTCAGTTTCAAATAAAATGCATAGATATATACAACAAAAGTTATAATCGAGTAGCCCGACATAAATGAAGATTGTTTATGGCGAGCTACTTTTTAGATAAAGAAACGGTAATCGTATGTTACACCATTATATTGTCTTAACAAGTTTCCCACCTGCGCCAATGTATTAGAAGTGTCAATTGTAGCAGGTAACTTTGTATATAGATTAAACGAGTTCCAATTCATTTTTGTAAATCCTAGAATTTCTTTAGCAATAGTTTCCAAATCTCCATGTCCATAGTATTTGGTAATTTTTAAAGGAGCAGGAATACAACGTCCTCCTTGGTAGTATCTACGATTTGACTGTATTGAGGGAACTACTCCATGTGTCCATAACAAAGCATTTCTCGATGATAGTTTAATGCAAGTTCCTCTATCAACAGGATATCCATCTTCAAGAAATTGACCATACATAATCTTCTCTGCAATAAACTTTAAATCATATTCTTGAGTGATTGTGATCAAATCAATTTCTGATATTCCTGCTTGCTTTAATGCGTTTGTTATACCTTCAATCTCATCATTCTTAAAAGGGGTTCGTTTATGAACTACAACTCTTTGAGGTAACTTTTCCATAGCGTCTTGAAAAAGAGCCAGTATATCCATCCCAAATTTATAAGCTTCTTCAAAATTTAAATAAGGATTTTTCTTTTTGTCAAATTGCGGATGTTCAACTTTTGACAGTTTATATCTTAATCCCTGTCCTTGTGCATTGTATATATGGCTACAACCTAAAATAACTTCAGCTTTACCTGAATATTGCTTTTTTATGCTATATCCAATTCCTGCATATGCTGTATTTTGATCTAAGTCTGCAAGAGTCCAGGGAGTTCTTAAAGCTTTCACAAATAAAGCTAAAGAGAGCCACCATGAAATTTCACATACCATCTTGTCATATAAAGTCTTTTCTTCTATAAATTGGGTCGTGAATCTATGTTGGGCGGCAAACGCTTTAATATAGTTATGCAAATCAAATGTTTCTCCATGATAATTGAATTGTCTATAGTTACTCCATGAATTAGGTACAAATATTAATAGCACAATTCCTGGGAACTGTTCTGAAAGTTTTTGCCCTTCTGTACAAATAGTTTTTGCTAAATTAATGGCACTTTTAGGATTATCATTTATTGATACCCATTTTTCAGAATGTATTTCAGGAATATCAAGTCTACAGTTATAAATATTACTAAAACCGGTATAATGATGTACATAGTCGGATAATTTATCTGCAGATACTGTAGAATTTAGTCTTTTTAGAAATTCACTAAATTTTAAAGAATAAGAAGTAGGACAGATACTGCCAATGCATACATCTTTAGGGAATACATCAAAATAATTCGCATCGAAAGGTCTGTATTTTGATAATCCTCTCATCGGATTGTCATCATATGCTGGTTTATTAACGTATGGATTTATAAATTCAAGCTTGGGCTCGTTAATGTGTATGCCATGATATAATGTTTGATTTATATTATATCCCTTCGGAGAATATATCGTTATGTTACCTTGTCCGCAATGGTGTATTTCAGCATAACCACGATTATTGGATATTTTAAAGATAAAACCACTTCGTGAATTAACAGGTATCTCAAAACATAATCTTTTACCATTAAACATTATATTACACCATTCTTGTAATTTCTTCTCATATTGCTGATTTCTCATTTTATCCAAATACTCATGAGAGTATTGTTGTTTGATCTCCTTTTTTATTTGGTCATTAGAAATAAAATAGACTGTTGGAGTGATTGAAAACAAGACATATTTCTTTTGTGGGACAAATGATAATCCACATTCAATAGCTTCATGTATTGTTACATTATTCTTATTTGCATAAATATCTTTTTTATATAGCATAGAACGCTTGTAATCAACACCTAACCCTCTAATTTGAGAGATTCCATAAAGTGTAGCTTTGAGAAATAATTCTTTAAAATGGCTATTCTTCTCTATTTCATCAATAGAAATATGAACACGCTCAATTTCACTAATTAAATTTTTCCCAAAAACTTCATTGATAGTAGATACAGTTGAGATGGCATATACTTTGTCTTTATATGGTACAGCAATAAGGGGTTTTTCTTTAATCTTTTCTCTAAGATATTTCCATCTGTTTTCATTCTTATCGTATGAAATTTGAAACTGAAATATTTCATCGGGAAAAGTAGCTGGAATTAGATTACTTTTCAGATATTTTTTTGTACTTCCATCCTGTATGTAAAATGGAGTTGTTGTATTGTCTATACTTATTACTTTAAGTATTTCATTGATTTCCTCTTGTTTATTAGAATCTTCATTAAAACAGAATTTTACAAGAGATAACATGACGTTATCAAATCCGTTTGTGTCAATATAAAACGCTTGTCTTCCAGCAGATCGAATAGTTTGAATCAAATCTGCTATTTCTGGTGTAATATCCTTGCCGTAGCCACACCAATACAATCTTCCTGCTCCCTTATCCGTAAAAGCTTCTTTCAAAGCAGACATGAGGGATTTATCTCTTCCACTATATCCTATGATAATTAAATTTTTGTCAACAAAATAACGTCGCAAAGCTGAAACAAATTCACTATTCTGTGAATCTAGTTCTTTCTCTGTATTTTTGAGTGTTCTAAATTTACAATCTCCATGTAATGCTATATAAAGTAATTCACTTGAACTTTCTGTCCTATATATACGATCAACGCAATCAAGATTTATAGCTATAGGTGTTATATTGGCTTGTTGTGCAGCTCTTTCCACGAGTCCATCGAAATTTGTACTCCAAACAGATTTTACAATTCCATATTTATTCAACAGACATAGCAATTTATATCCTACATACGGACTTTTTCCATTGCACAGGCTTTCAAAATATTTAGTTCTGTCCGCATCTATTGGATATGAAGCTTCGGCATAAAAAGAATATTCTTCTGGACTCCCCAATTGTGGATATTTCCCTTGCACATCTAACCATTTCTGAATGATGTCTTTACTTAAATCAGATTTTTTGGGATCTACTAATTTTTTTTGATTACCTGATAATGATTGATATATTAAAAATTTCCAATCCCATATACAATCATTTGCCGATTGAATACCAGATGAGATGGATGCACCGGCACCTAATAGGACACCAAATGACCCATCTAAATTTTGTTTGATTGATCGTAAAAAAGCATCAAATTCTAAATATAAATTTTCGGGCATATTCATAGTCGTTGGTTATCGTGATTTTATTATTTCTCGTATATCTGACTCACAGTCTCGGCTGTTTCTTTCATTATTTGTCGTAATGACTCAGGGGCAATAACCTCTATTTGTGCACCAAACGAACGGAGCAAAGAACGTAACTCATAATTATTTTGGACTTTTAAGGTTATCTTCCAATATCCATCTTCAAGAGGTGTTGTCACTGCTGATTGAGATTCATGAAGTGGCTTAGTCACAATATATCCAATGGCTTTATCACTAACCTTTAAAATGACTTCTTCTACAGGAGCATTTGAACGCGAAACGCCGACGATATCGCTAAAGTATTCTTTAAAATCTATTCCTTCAGGTTGTATTATGTATGGTTTAGATGTTTCCTTTACTCCTTCGATTCTATCAATTGCAAAGTTTGATAGATAATCCGAGTCTTTATGTTTGCCAATCAGAAACCAGCGATTATTATATTGTTTAAGATGATAAGGAGTAACAATTACAATTCTAGCATCCTTCCCAAATGGATGATATATAATTTCAATTACCCTTTTGTTAACAATTGCATTAAAAATGGGTTTATAGTATAAATCCATTCCTTTAAGATAGGGATTATGCTGAAAACTTACAACTGAATCCAGACTATCTCCTAATTTACTGGTCGTATACAGTCTTTTTTCAAGGTCGTTTAACCACTCAAATTGTGGTACTCCATCGAAACGTTTAAGAAGTATCAATGCATCATAAATCAAATTGAGCTCTTCTTGATTGATAGGTTGATTTTTGATGGAAGCCCCTTTGGTATGGTATCGGTAATATTTTCTATGTCCATCTCGAATGGCATCTATATCCATACCATATCCTTCTTCACTTTCAATGAATTTTAGATCTTCTTGCACTTGACGTTTTTTAACTCCGCAACCATCTTTCGTTTCTCCATTGTACAGATAGAGCGCTTCATTGCAGGCACCTACTAAATCCTCAATATAGTAACGCCTAGACCAATTGCTCAGGCATTTATCTATAATCAGGTATCTTAACTGTGCATTCTTATTCGTTGGCATAGGCAATACTATTTATCAAATAATACAAAGCTAATTATGAACAATGCAGTCTTTCTGCATTGTTCATAATCTTTTATATTAAATCTTCTAATTTATCTACTATTGCAGCAATTTCTGTAGAATCAATACTTCCGTTCTCATGGTCAACTGTAGTAAATAAATTTACTCCTTCTATGTAACCGATTGATTTATAAAAATCTCGTTTCTTTTCCCATGATTCCTTATAGGCAGGATTATCTAACATTCCTAAATGTTCCCAAAGGATGGTATCTCCAGATGCATCTTCAAAAGTAAAATCAGGAATACATCGGCGGCCGTTATCTTCTATCATTCTTTCATATTCAAAGTCAATACCTCGTTCATATAGCATATTAGCAATAATTACTTCAGACTTGCTACGTACGATTAAACCAGGCTTTAAGGTTGTGTGAATCAATCCTTCCACATATGGAATGTTTGAAATATCTTCACGAACAGATGTAGAAAAAAGATTTGTATTTCGCTTAGCTAGAACTGACATCTGAGGTTTAGTATACTTGATTAACCACGATATATTATCTTGTATCAACAGAATTAATTTCTTTCTTGCTCGTGTTAAAGCTGTATAAATTAGTTCACGTGAAAGTATACGTCCGCTTTTAGGAAGAACAACCAACACAGTATCAAAATCGCTCCCTTGACTCTTATGGACAGTTATAGCATAAGCCAAGTCTATTGTATTATCAGCCTCATCCGACTTAGAAGAATAATATGAAAATCTCTTGTTGGGTAACCCGGTAAAAACAACTGTCGATTTCTTTTCCCTCTTGTTTGCATAATTAACAAAACCTATTTGACCATTTGAAAGTTGACATTCTTCTTTACTCGTAGATTTCTTGCGTTCATTCTTTAATTGAATGACCTTATCTAGAGCAGATATGGTAATAGGAGCTATTTCTATTGAAAAATTTTTATTTATACCAACCCACTCTTGGAAATACGAATTAATCTGGAATGTTCCCCATACCGGATTTTTTACCGGGGATAAGACCTGAAATCTTTCAACCTTTGACGGATCATTTAAGGCTTTATTTACATCGTCAAGTCCTATAGATTTACGAATCTTATCGGATAAAGATTTACCTTCCTCTTCTGGCAACTCTTTTTCAATGGCCTCTTTCAAGCAGTCTTTAAGGTCGTTTTCATCATTCCAAGTATAAACAACCAAGTCATTATTAAGATTTCCTTTGGCAACTTGCTCAAAAATGAGATCGGAATTCTTTGCAGGTTTTTCTCCAGAGAACCATGATGCTAAAGTCAATATGTCAGAGTCTCCTGTATTAATAGTTCTTACAACATATCGCAATTTTGTTATTGCCGATCTTAAATATTCGTCTTTATTATCCTTTAGGTAGTTAAATAAGTCTGCAAATGGTCTGCCAGGGCCAATAGGAGGTAATTGAAATGGATCTCCAATTAAAATTATTCGATTAATGTTCTTTAAATCCAATGCTTTCATTAAGACATAAAAGTCCTTACATGTAAGCATGGAGCACTCGTCAATAATGACATTTTTGGCTCCACAGTATTTACGTTTTTCTGCATCTTCAGGAACACAAGGTGTCATTGTATCCCAGTCAAAGAAACCCTGGCGCGTCAGAAATTGTGCAATAGTTAGGGCTTGAATATCTGCAGACATGTTACCCAAGCGAACTCGCGCTTTCCCTGTAGGAGCCAAAAGGAGTGTACCTTCTGCTTTTATTTGTGGCAATTTTAAGAAAGCTTTGACTACTGTAGTTTTGCCTGTTCCAGCTGGACCTGCCAGCACAGAAAGGCGCTTACTGCAGAACATTTCCAATGCCTTTACCTGGTCAGCTACAGCATTACGGCATCGCTCATTTGCTTCATTGTAACCATCAATAGATGCTTTAACGATCGTATTCCAGTCTTCTTTTAATGGTGATTTGACATCCTTTGAAGCACGACCTTTGAATATCTTACGCAAATAATCATCAATTTCTTTATATTCCTTCAACTGCAGTGCACACCTGTCATCAGTATTAAGATATATAGTTTTTTCTTCAATGAACTCTTTGTTTGACATTAAATAATTATATGGCAGTTGATGATTGTCCGCAGCCAAACAATCTTTTATATATAACTCAATCTCGTTTGCAGAAATTAATGTATCACCATCACTGAGACTTGCCACAAGTTTTGAAATGATAAATGAGCGGATCCTTCTATTATCAATTACGGATTCCACTAGTGAAGGAGCTTTTGGAGTCCATTTGCCTTGAATCTTAGGGTCAGCCATTATGCCAAGATCAATCATTTCGGTTGTAACAGGAAGATAATTTTCAATAAGACTCTCCTCGCTGATAATATATGGATTATTTAATAATTCATCATAGCAGCCAGGACTATCAAACCACCATTTTATTACTTCCGAATTTATTTCAAAACGTGATAGCAGTTCCAGTACTTGTCTTTGGTTACTTAGAGTATTTTTCCAAAGAATACGATAATGAGTAAGTTCATTTTTATATACGGAATCAGGAAGAGACAATTCACCTTTCATCAATTTATCAAAGGCTTCCCATGGATTATCTTTAACCCCACAATATCCATTATTTCGTAAATCCTGTTCAATTATAAATGCATAATTTACACCTATTGCTGATAAAGCCTCGGCGAAAGCTGGGAAAGGACCTATCATATCCTTCACCTTTGCAATTTGGGAATCTATCCACAAAATTTGTTGTTTCCAGTTTCCTCCGACAAGTCCATGATTAATGACATATTCTAAACATTTCCTGGCTACATTCAAAATAATCAACATGCTATGGTTACTAACATATTCACAACCATACGACAACTCGTTAAAAATTTTCTGGCTATTGCCTAGCTTTGGAATGGTAATTTTTATTTCATCAATTACTTCTTGTTTTGATTTTCCTGTTTGGGCTTTTACATAGTCTTCATCAAGTGACATATATTCATGATATGGCAAAAGAAATCCTTTTGACTTCTTCAAATCAGTTCTTATACCATGTTCAAAAATCAAATCCCAAAAAGGATATGTATAATCAGTTGTTGTCTCATATGTTTGTAGCGGTAAAACTTTAGTAATTTCACCTATACCAACGATTAATTTTGCATCTTCATCAATCGGATTACCACTTTTGCAATAGAAAACTCCGAGTGAAGTGCCAGCTTCTATATTTAATCTAAAGTGATTTAATATTTCAAACTGTCTCTCTTTTCCATATACCCAAGATGTAGGAAACGGTGCAGTTTCATCATCAGACATATTCGGATATTTATGATTCAGTTCTTCCTGATAATTACGAGATAGATATCGGAAAGGTATTCCAAAAAAGCTATATGGTTTGAGTTCTATTGTTGTAGGTAAGAGCTTTGCATGTGGAGTCTCTCCAAAAGCATAAACATGTTTGAAGATTCTTTTATATGGCTTCTCATTCATAAAACCACCATTCTCGCCAACACAAGCAGGTAATTGATCTTGCTTGAGAGAATTCCAATTCTTTCCTGCATAAGTTTCTTCTTTGTTCTCATCTTTTTTTTCAGATATATTGTGAAGCATCATGCAGAATGGATTATTTTTCGGACATTGACAAATAGTTCCATTCCATTTATTATCGTGCCAAGGCACACGGATTGATATATGTTTCATGATAATCGTCTTATTTCGTATTAATATTATTTCCTACAATCTTGGTAAACGCATCAGCACATTTCTTAATATCTTCATACTCCGCTAGTTTTTTGCCACTAAGGTTATCGTCTGTCCAATCTTCAATATCTTTTGCATACACATCTTTGATGGAGCTTTGTAGCAATTCTATTTTAAGAGGAACAGGAAGATTACTTATTTGCATATCATCAATGATTCTTTTGAAATAAGCAAAATCACCTTCTATGATAAATCCCTTATCTGTTGCTATACGATAAATCGCAATCCAATGTCTTTGCTTGCTCAAGGGTGACCTTTTAGGTTCATATCCAATAAGCTGGCAAATGCTCTTTTTCAGAGTTGCGATTCGTTTTTCTTCTGGCCAATCCTTTACGTTCGCTTCAGCGACCAGTTGTTGGTCATCATTTTCTTCATTATAATATGGATGCAACTGAATTACTTTATGGACATAAGAATTTTCTTTGTGAACACTTTCGGACTTTTGTATTTCATGCCCATTCATTTCCAAATCTGTAATAGAAGAACCTGTAGCATAGAAATACATGGTCAGGATGATGCTGATTGCAGTATCAACTTCCTGTTCTGAAGCTGTAGGAGAAATATGTGATTCACTGTTTCTCCAACCTTTAATGAGCATGAGGTATTGATATAGCTGCTGCTTTCCTTCATCCGTGCTGTATTTCAGATTCCACAGACATTTATGAGCATAAATCACGTTTTTCCAAGTTACATCTCCACCGGGATTTTGGGCAGGAACTTCATGGCCTTTCATCAGATAATACAATTTCTTCAGATATGCCTCAAACTTGGTGACTAATAAATTAAATGCAACAAACTTATCTACGATGGTTGCTTTCTTACCGTATAGATTTGTAAATGCCCGCTGGATAAACATGCCTACATTGTCCAAAGAGTCAATTGACGGTGTGTCTATTACATAGAATACGCTGTCTATAATCTCGTCGATAGGACGCATTTGTGGAAGCACTGCGGTCAGATCTTCACCTGTGTAGTCAACACCTGGCGAGGCAGCGGACACTTCAAAAAAGGCAAAGGATGACACGGAAAAGGCGGTGAAACGATGAATCAGGCAGAAAAAGCAGAGCTGCTGGAGCAGATTGAGAAGTGGAATGATGCGGACGAGTTTGCCCGATGCATTGAGGCTATCGAAGCCATCCCGGAACAGGAGCGGGATTATCTGCTAACGCTAAAACTGGGCCGAGCCTACAGCAATCTGGCGGTGCTGGGGGATCATAGAGCGCATGGGACCGACGGTGCAGTGGACGGGGCTCTCATCCGGCACGCCATTGACCTGTTGGAGTCCGTCCGCACCCAGGGAGAGAACGACCCTTACTGGAACTCCCGGATGGGCTATTCTTGCCTGATGGCATACCGGTCCGCAGCCACCGCCTATGAATACGCAAAATGCTGGCTGGCCCTGGCCCCGGATGACCCAGCCGCCCAAAAGCTGGTTCGGGACTGCGAGGAATATCTGGAGGAGGAAAAAACCTTGGAGATAGATCAGAAAGAGCGGGAGGAGATTATCCGGCGGGAAACTCCCGATGATGTAAAGGGGGTTATCTGTAAATGAACAGCGAGCAGATCACGGCTTTTTTACAGGAGCATTGGTATATTGCCTCAGTGATCATTGGGGTCGTGATTTTGATTGGAGCAATCCGCAACTGGAACTGGCTCTGCGACCCCACTGGTACGCGGGATGCCTATCGCCACAGCAGAGGATACCGGCGTGTGGTTTTCTTCCTGCTGGGCGTCCTCCTGATTGTGGTAAGTATCTGGGAATTTGTGCTGAAATTGAAGTAGGAGGAGAAAGACTATGATGACTGAGAAATATCCCACCTGGCTCATCGGCCATGTGAAAGAATGGGCGGAGAAGCGTTTGCCTACCGTGATACTCTGTTCCACCACCGGCAATGAACTGCTGGAGGTTTGGTATTACGGAGATCTGCTCACGGCGAAAGGAGAGCCCCAATCCTATATTGTAGATGGCGATGTGGCTCCCGGACTGGTGGCAGCCCGTGACCCGGAAAACGGAGAGGAGTTCGTCATCTTTGACGGTGGACGGCATGGCTACGACAATATGTTCTGCGATGAACATGATCCATCTGAGCTGGAGCACCGTCCCCTCAAACGGTATGAGATCCCTGCCTCCAAACTGGTGCTGGAGCTGGGTTACAGTATCGACTATGAAGACGAAAAAGAGGACTTCGAACCGGATGAAGCGGATACCGTGGAACTGCTCAATGGTGAACGGATGCCGTGGGAACAGGTCAAGCGGGACGGCATCGACTATATCGCCCTTTACTATGTGAACGAGAAAGGAAAACCAGTTCAGATACTGGACGCGGAACTGGCATGAGTAAGGAGGCGCAGAGATGAAACTGAACTGTAAACGCATAGATTTTACATATACACCCGGTGAGGAAATCTTTACTTTTCCCAAAAACACGGGACTGCCCTTTATCTTCGATGTAGAGGAAGAACTGACCGGCGATCCTGCTGCCATGGATGCAGTGGGAGAAATGCTGGATGAGGCGGAAAAACTGGCAGAAAAGGCTAAATCCGCCATCAAAGCGGCGCTGGCGGACGAGGACAGCCGCTACCATAGCGTTGTGACATTTTTTATGGAGTTCCACCGAGACGATGTAGGCCCGGATATTGCGGCGGAACTCTTTCCGGGAACCGATCCATCCAAGCTATCCTTTGCCGAGATGGTAGACTTTTTGAAGCTCAAGCGGTTCGGCAGCCTGGTGGATGACGAGATGGATCAGCAAGTTTTCATTCTGGACCTGTCCTTCAATCCGGAGATTACTGACGAACTGATGGTGATCTACTTTGATTTGAACAAGGAGATTTTCTGTATCACCCATGAGAGCTGAGGAACGAAAAAGAGAAAAATATCTGCCCACGCTTCTGATCCAGCAGATCCGCCTGCAATGGTATAAAGACTGTCGGGGCGGAAACGCCGCCGCACAACGGAACCAGTATCCCAGAGCGATGCTGCTGCCGAAAGACTTTTTCTCTTACTATTCCTTTGGCCTGCCTACACACTTTGTATCTATTTTACAGAGACCCGATGGATTTCAGATCGATAAGGATTGTCGCAGGCTGATGGAATGGAAGCCGAATGGCACAGTGCGACTTCACCCTTTTGAACTGATTCAGCAGGAGCCCGGAATCCGGGTGCGTTACCGCTATGATTGGCATATTGGTGCGATGCCGGAGCGATATACCTATAACAAGACCGGGCAAAAACAGCCCCTCAATGAGCTGGCACTGGATTTGATTCCTGGTGATTATGGTCGGGCTGTCTGCAATGGTCGGTTCCGGGACTGGGATACAGGAATCTGGTATTATGTACTGGATATTTTAAATGTGATGCCGCTTACAGAACCCACTGACTCATTGACCAGTTTTACGGACAGAGAGCCTAATAAGATATATACCCAGATTGACCGACTGTGGTGACGAAAGACAGGAGGATAACCACATGATTTCCACAAAAGATTTATCTGGCCTTCCCAATGCGGAGCGCCTGAAAAAATTCTGCAAAGGGCTGGCGGCTCTGGACATCATCATGGTGGAGGAGGAATGGAGCTTCATCCGCCACTATACCTACAACCCTGCATGGCGAAAAGGCAAGGAGGCATTCTTTGCCACCGATGGTAGCGACCAGAGTATGATTGTCCTATTCGCGCCCGAAGGCTGCGTGATTAACGGCGTGGATTCTGAACTCTACGACTGGGAGGACAAACTTCCCCGTGTCGAAGACCTGACGAATGGAATGCCCCCTGCTTTGCAAAAGCTTATGAGCAGCCGTGAGGTCAAAAAGATGAAAAGCACCTTCTGCGTCTGGACGGAAGATGGAACCACCTGGCACTGCAATCCCATGGACGGCGAGGACGCATCCAAGGATCTGCTCTCCATGATTGATGGCAATCCACAGACCTATGTGGAGTATGGAAAGTGGTTTTACCCAGCAGACTTGCCTTTGGAGGCTGTGCGCCAGCTTGCTGATGGGGTGCCGGTAACAAAAGAACTGGTCGCTGCGTTGAACTCCAAGCGCAATGAATGGGAAGAAATCAAGGTGGGGCTGGACAAGATCGGGTATCCAAATGAACTTTGATTCGCAGCAGGCAGGAGGTGGATTGAATGATTAAAGAACGCATCCCTATCTCTGGCGATCTGGGCAGCAAGGTCAAGCAGCTGATGGAGTACGCCGGATGGTACGAAGGCCGCAGTGTGGATATTTCCACCCCAGAGCAGTATTACGCCGATCATGGTGTCCCGATGATGAAGACCACCCAGCGGTTTTACCGCAAGTATTTCGGCCTGTGCTGTGAGTGGTACTTGGCGCAGAAAAAGCTGAAATGGGCGGCTGACTTTGAGTTTGCTCTGTTCCCTTACCTGGTCAACGGGATCAAAAACCATTTGGAAGAAGCCTATTTCCGGGATATGTCCGGCTGTGAGCTGGCGGAGATCGAACAGGCTGCCGGTCAGAAGTGCCAGCCCATCGGTCACATCGGCTACTACTACCCGGCAGAGGTCTGGATCTCGGAGTACGGGAAACTGTATGCGAAATATGAGTATCAGGACGAGATCGAGTGCTTCCCCGATGCGTTTGCCCTAATCGAACGGGAACTGCGGCAGTGCAAATTTGATTCCGCTGCCATGAAAACTGTGGGGGCACTGGACGGAAAACTATGAAACAGGACTTTACTATTTGGCGCAATCAAATATTGCAGAATCCGCGGGACATTTTACCGCTAAAATTTGGAATGTCGCAGGATGAGGTCATAGAGATCTTCGGGAAGCCCGATGCCGTTTCCACCATGAGAAGCGGCGGAAAGCCTTTGATACTCAAATATTGTGACATTGAACTGCATTTCGATAGAAAATCCCCTCATGGGCTCTACTTAGTTTACAGCGATGATGAGATCGAGTTGAGCATCACAGCCGAGCACGAAGAAACGCTGCAACCAATTACCAACACAGAGCCAGTGGACAACGAATTTTTCCTTCGGGATGGAGCCGTCTATTTCTCCGGCCTATATGAAAACGGCTTGTTGAAGGGTGTTGCGCCCAAAGACTTCTGCTGCTGGCATTACTGGGGCAAATCCTCTACGGCCTGCTTTCTTGGTGGGATTCGCCTTCATGGAGCAGACCCGGCATCGTTTCGGGTGTTAAACTATGCCTATGCCATGGACAAAACAGCCGTCTACACCACCAGCGGGAGAATCCCAGATGCAGAGCTGGCAGCATTCCAGGTGTTGGACAACGGCCAGAACGATTCGGGTGCGCCCCAGGGATATGCAAAGGACAGCCGGCAGGTCTACTTCCACAACGGAGACGGCAAGGTAAAGATCATCAAGGGCGCGGAAGTTTCCTCTTTCCGCTCCTTGGGCGATACCTATTTTGCCAGGGATGAGCAACGGATCTATGCCTACGGCAAACAGCTTCCCAAAGCAGAGCTGACTTCTTGGGAACTGCTTGGGCACTGGTATTCCCGCGATGCCAAGCGGGTGTATTACCTCAACCGGGAGATTAAGGGGGCGGATCGGGACAGTTTCGCAGTCTGCACTCCTGTGGACGCGGCTCTACTTGTCGATCATCTGGCCCGTGACAAAGACCATTTTTACCAAAATGATGAGATAATGGAAGAAACGCTGTGGCTGGAACAGCTACGCAAAATGACCCAAGAACCGTAAACGGAGGAAAACGGCTATGGACTATTTGAAAATACTGCATGAAAACCCTGATTTGGCGGATGAATTTGATTCGCTGTTCGACTTCTTCCTGCTGGACGAGTTATCCCCGCGGGATGACGCAGAAGGCCGATGCACCTTTTCCCTGCCCGGCATGGCCTTTGCTAGAGATGGCTCCGGCGGAGAATACCACCTGTTGGAAGATGGCTCCATTGGATATTACAGCAGCGAAGGGGAGGCAGGCCGTTTGGCCGAGAGCATGGACGATCTCTTTTCTCTGCTTGTGAGTTGCATTTGCTGGCACGACTGCTGTGACACAAAGCAGTATGTGGATTCCAAAACACTGGAGGAATATGGGCAGAGACAGCGTAACACCAATTTGGAAGATATGGATGTGGACAGCTTGCGGTGGGTGTCTGGTGCGCTCGGCATCCCTACCGGTGCGCCGCTGTCTCCGGTTCTGGAGCGGTTCCGCAAAGCAACCCAGCGTGAGCCTGTGTACCAGTGTGTTTTCCATGAGGATGATGGTAGCTTGACCGAATCATACGGTTTGATGTTTGAATGAGAAAGGAGCACTTATATGAAAACATTTGACCCCAATTATAAACTGCTGGACGAGATGTACCAGGATGATTACTATCCTGATTTTCTGGTGGACAAGGTAAAGGACGAGCTTCAGAAGGTCATCGACCTGCTGGAGAGCGGCGAAACCGACACCGAAGTGGTGCAGGAAACGCTGGATGAGGCGGTCTGCGGCATCAATGATCTCCAGGAGGAGTTTGACGAGCACGACAGCGAACTCGAAACGGTGGCACGAGAATGTATTGCGGCAACCGTGGCCTACATTCTGGAGTGGTTTGGCATTCCTATTGACACCGAAGAGGCCATCCGGGAACGGGACTGGTGATCCCTATGGCAGAAAAAGAACTGGCCGTTTGTGATGAGTGCGGCAGCCTGTTTTTCAAAGGCTCCTCACAGATGATGGG
>ENA-UENY01000964-UENY01000964.1-human-gut-metagenome-genome-assembly--contig:-NODE-964-length-17466-cov-4.518661_pt1 | contig 17466 bp, 10 predicted proteins | sample MGYA00242886_ERZ507888 | MGnify/ENA primary metagenome ERZ507888 (study PRJEB26167, sample SAMN06115543) | human gut metagenome | host: Homo sapiens | place: China:Chongqing | collected 2014-11-10... | reverse complement strand
GCCGGAAGCTCTTGCATTGGGGCATTTGTCGGTCAGTAAGGGATTGGATACGCTGCGCTTTGTGTTTAATAATCAACCACATGGGCAGCGGCTACGTGCCCAATTCGGTATTCATGACCGCCGCCCGCCAGGAGTGGGTACACGACAAGGAGGTCGTCCGGAAATCGAAAAACTACGTCCGCCAGCTGCTCACGCGCAAAAACAACTATTCGGGGACGACCTATGCGGCTGAGAAACACATCGCCCTGTGGGAGCTGATCAACGAACCCGAAGCCTTCAGCTATACGGACATACAGTCCAACCCCGCCGCCTACGCCGATTTCCAGTCCTGGGCGGCCGGCAACGGGCAGCAGGACAACGACGCTTCGTATGCGCTCTTCCGGCAGGAACTCATCCGGGATTATATCGACGGCATGTACGACGTCATCCGGGAGGCCGGGGCGCAGCAGCCCGTCGTCTGGAGCCACAACTGGCACCGTTACCGCAACGGCAACCCGGATATTTTCAAAGGCGCCCTCGCCTCGAAGGCCGAAGCCGTGGCCTGCTGCAACTATCCGGGGCAGGATCTCGTGCCGCAGAACTACTGGAGCAATCCCAAAGACCTCACGTCGCAGGATTATTCGGGCTGGTTCAACCAGTATTTCGACGACGTGAATGGCTACGGGTGGATGACGCTCCCCGAATACGCCGGCAAGGCGAAGACCGTCTACGAGTTCGAGACCTTCTTCAACCAAAGCGCCTATCTCTACCCCATACAGGCGCAGTATTTCCGGGCGCTGGGCGTGCAGTGCGCCTCGATGTGGACGTATACCATGCAGGAATACGCCCCCTACCACTGCGGTTCGCATTTCCTGAGCCTCACGTGCACGCCGAAAAAAGCCGCCAGCTTCATCGTGGCGGGCGAAATCTACAAATCCACCCCGCTGGGACAAATGTATGACCGTTTGGTCAACGAACAACTGGGCAGCAACTTCGCCATCTCGAAAAGCCGCGACGTGAGCATCTTCTCCTCGCCGGAAAAATTCTACCACTCGGGCGACGTGACGCAATGGTGCCCGCTCAATGTCAGCGACGGGGTCAGGAGCATCGTCGGCATAGGCAGTTCGCCGCTGGTGACTTACACAGGAACGGGCATCTACTTCATCGACGAGCGGGACGGCGAACTGTTCGTCACGCTGGAACCCAACCACCGATGGCTCCGGGAGCCGTGGGACAGCCGACTGCAGACGAAGGTCAGCGCGCTCGACTACGACACGCCGAACACGATGAGCATCGGGCTCAAGGCGTGGAAAGAGGGTAAATATACGCTCTACCGCATCTCGGACGGCAGGCGGCAGAAGGCAGGCGTCCTCGACGGGCTCGGCGGGATGTCGCTCACGCCCGGCGACTATGTGATCGTGCGCGGGGAAGAGTAAACGCCGGGATCGTGCCGGGCTTGCGGCAGGAGTGTGCCACCACCTTGCGGCACACTTCGTCGGGAGCCCGGCAAAGACCCGGCGGAATTCCGGCAGAGGCTCGGCAAAAGGCCGTCAGAAGCTTGGTATAGACTGGGCAAAATGCCCTCAGAAGCCCTTCGGGAACTCGGCGCCGACCCGTCAGAGGCCGATATGCTTGATCCGGGTCTCGAAATCGCTGCGTGAACCGAGGGCCGAATTGCGCAGCTTGGTGCGGTAGGTATAGACCGTCGCCGAGGCGCAGTTGAGCAGCGAGGCGATATGCCCGCTGTCGGTAATCCCCAGCCGGATGGCGGCCAGAATGCGCAGCTCGGTAGTCAGCGACGAATCGGAGCGCGGCGTAAACCGGAACTCAGGTTGCAGCAGCTCGTTGACCTGCCCGATAAAGTTGGGGAAGATATCCAGAAAGGAGCTGTCGAACGACTGGTAGAATTTCTGGTACTCGCCGTCGATCACCTGCGACGAATTGAGACGCCGCACGACTTCGTCGGCGCCCTTGGTCTTGGCGATGCGGCACACTTCGCGTCGGAAGGCGTCTATCTGCTTGATATAATGGACCGAAAGGTCGATATAATGGCAGACATAGCGGTCCTTGATGCGGTTGGAATCGACCAGCGCGTTGTTGATGTCGCGGATATGGTCGTTCTTTTTCAGCAGTTCGTCGTGCTTCTCGCGCAGCAGGTCGCTCATCCGGATCAGCTGTTCGTGACTGCCTTGCAGACGGCGGTGCTGCCAAAGGACGAACCACAGGATCGCGATCAGCACGATCAGGAAAATCCCAGCCAGCCAGATCGTGCGGGACATCAGCTTCTGCTGCTGGGCGATATTCGAAATCACGGCCTCGTTGATCTTCACCACCGCCGAAGAGGAGTTGGGAATCCGCGTCACCGATTTGCAGCGGATCGCGTCGTCGAAGGTCGAACCCATGTAGGCCGTCGCCCGGTCGTAATCCTTGCGGTCGAAAAGTTCGAGGGCCAGATCGTACAGCGACGAATAGGAGCGGGTGCCGGCGCGCAGGTCGGATATGGAGGACTCGGCCAGATAATAGAGCATCCGGTCCTCGTCGCCCTGCCCCTTGGCGATATGCGCCATCGAATAGTAGACGAGGGCGAAATTCTGGTGGCTCAGGTTTTTGGCCGTCAGCGGTTCGAGCAGCTGCAGGGCCTCGTCGTAGCGACCCGTTTCGCTGAGCCGCGCGGCGGCCATGCGCGTACGGGTCTGGTCGCTGCAGCCCGGCACCGAGAGCTTCCTGATATGGGAAAGCGTATCGCCCCACGCCCTCTTCTGAAGGGAATCCGCGGCTTCGTCGTAGCGGCGCGAAGCCACCGAACTGTAGCGCGAATGCCAAGCCCTGTATTCGCCGGGCGTCATGCCGGCCGTATCGATCTTCCGGAAAAGCTCCTCGGCCAGACTGACCTGCCCCCGTCCCAGCCAGACGTCAATGTCGCCCAGCAGGGCGAAGCGGCGCACGTGCCGCGACCCGGTCCGCTCGGCCAGCCGGTAGAGCCGTTCGACATAATAGGCCGACGAATCGAGGTGGAAAGTCACGTAAATCTGGGCGACGGCAAAGAGCCGTTCGGCACGCTCCAAGGGCGGCAGTCCGTCGTCGATCCGGCTGCGCAGCGCGTCGGCCTGCTCCTGCCGCCACTGCTGGTAGCGGGGCTTGTTGGCGAGTTCCGCGTCGAGCCGTTCCAATGCCGCCTCGGTCTGCAACGAATACTCCGGGCGGTCGGCACACCCCGGCAAGAGAGTGCACGCCAGCAGGGTCCACAAGAATCCGAAGGAGAAAAGAAAGTTCCGAGGTTGCATCGTCGTAATTTTGGATTGAACAAAATTAAAACAAATGCCCGGCATTACAAACTTTCCAAATTATTTTATTCCGCAGTCCGGGAAATCCGCGGTCCGGGAAATCTCAGATCCTACCATGGAAACTCTCCGCGCGGCGGCTTCCGGAGCGGGCGCAAAACGGAAAGTGAGCCGGACCGTCCGGCTCACTTTCTGTCATAAAGACTCCCGTAAAAATTCGGGTGCGACGCACTACAGCCCCTCCGACCCGATTCTGCCGAGCAGTTTGGCGGGATAGTTCGTACATACGGCCTTCATCTTGGGGTAATATTTCAGGACGTAGGTCATTTCGGGGTCCGTATCGGCATTGTAGACGCTCAGCGCGACACCGGCGTCGAGGTAGCTCTGCAGCGGGTACTTCGGATTCGAAACTTCGGCGCCGCCGGCAAAGAAGTTCGAGTAGTCGAGGTTCGCCCACGGATCGAGATAGGACTTATAGGCCGAAGGCGCCGAGTAGCTCATCCAGCCGACCTTGATGCCGGCCAGCTGGGCCGCGGAATAACATCCCGCCCAGATCGCGGCATTGCCCGAAACGATGAACTCGCAGAAATGCTGAGCCTTCTTCTCCCTGATGATCTCGCAGGCCCGCGAGCAGGCCTTGACCGACTCGGCCGTATTGGAGGTCGCACCGCCCACCTCGATCCGTTTCACGTCGAGCCAGAGCCGCGTCGTTCCGGCATGGAGCGCCACGTCGATAAACTCCTCCAACGTCGGCAGCAGCTCGCCGTTGGAGAGCTTGCCCGCGGCACGCAGTTCGTCGAGCGTGTGTTCCCACGGCTTGAGGTTGTTCACATAACAGCCGTTGGCGGCATGCGCGACGACGACGTTGTTGTCGGCAGTCCAGTAAATATCGCACTCCGAGGCGTAACACCCCAGACTGATGGCGTAACTGAGCGAAGCGATCGAGTTGTCGGGATATTTGGCGGTCCCGGCCTCGGCCGAGCCGCCGCGGTGGGCGACGACCTTGTTGTTCACCTTTTCGGGAACGGGAATTTCATCGCCGCCGCCGTTATCCGAACCGCCGTCGGGATCGTACACGGGATATTCGACCGGGTACAGGTAATCGTCGTCGCAGCCTGCCAGCGAAAGGGAAGCGCCCATCGCAAACAGCAGGAGCAGTTTCAGTACTTTCATAATTCAGATTCGTTGTTAAGATCCGGCCGCAGGGCGGGTATGCCCCGCAGCCGGTCGGTCCTTAAAAATTCTCGTAATTCTTGACGCAGCGGAACGACGCCGAGCAGTCGCCGATATTATAGGTGGTGCTGACGGTCAGGTCCGCGGCATTGTTGGTCAGCGCATTGATACGCCAGCACTGGTAGACGCCGCTGCTCAAACCGCCCGGATGGCAGATGAACATCTCGCCGCGGGAAGCATAATACTGATACCCGGACTTGAACAGCCGGCGGCCTTGCGGGAAGAAGTCGAATCCGAACGCATCGGCGGCCGCGTGGCGCGTCGGCGCCGCACTCCACCCTTCGGCCGAACGCAGCACATCGGGCACGCTCCACTTTCCGATCATGGCGCTGAGTGGATTCGGCGTCACGCCCTTGGCTGCGGCCGCGGCGCAGAGCATGTCGTAGAAGTCCTGCACGTTGGCTACATGCCAGCCGTAGGGACAGATGCCCTGAATCTGCATCGAAAGACTCGGCGTATTCTCGAAATCGGCAGAGGCAAGCGACTTCACGCTGCTCACGGGGATATCGTTGCCGACGGCATCGACGAACGTACTGCCGGGACGGTACTGCGCCGGCCAGTCCGTAAGCAGGCGCGCCAGCTCAACGGCGGCCTTCGGGGTGCCCGTCAGGAACTCGGTCAGCGTATAGATGCGGCCGTATTTGGCGGACATCTCCACTTCGCCCTGCGCCTTGCCGCCGCTCTCGACTTCGTCGTAATCGCTCACACGGACCGTCTCGTAGCTGCTGACGTTCGACGTATAGCCGCCGACGTTGTTCGCATCGGAGACCATGCGGCTGCCGAGCTTGATGCCGCCGATATTCTCGCCGCCGTTCCAGTCGAGACCCGCGCGCATCCAGACCTTGGTGCGGCCGTTGGCCGTGTAGGTCGAGGTCGCGTATTTGGCCACTTCGCTGTCGGGCAGGCAGTTGGGAGTCGTGATGCGCTCGATCGAATAGGTCTTCTCGTTCAGGTTGAGCGTAACGATCCGCAGTCCGGCCACATCGACCGTCAGGTCGGTTTCGGCTGCCGAGAGATTGCCGGCGCCGTCGAGGTGGTAGGTATCGCCTTCGGTAGTGTAAACCGAGAAACGTCCGTTCTTGACATAGACGCTGTCCACATACACCCGGTCGGAAAGTTTGGTCATCTGACCCCACTTCTCGCGGGTCGGGTACTTGGGCACGCCGCTGCCGTAGAGGTAGCAGTAGACGTCCTTGCGCAGCTGGGTGACGGGAATGACCGTCCGGGCTTCGCTCGTGTCGGGCGTGCCGGCCGTGACGGTGATTTCGGCCGTGCGGTCCGCCGTATTGTCGCCGTATTCGGTGCAGGTCACCGTTATCGTGCCGTCGCCGTTATCGACGACCGTACACCAGTCGGAATCGGACACGGCCGCAAAGGTGTCCATATTGGTGTCGATCGCAACGGCAGCGGGCTGCGGATTCTCGGCCATGAAGGTCAGCGATTCGGGCGCGGCCTTCACATAGGCGTCGGCATAGATGCCCTTTTGCACGACCGGGACTTCCAGCACAGTGCCGTCGGAGGCCGTGATCGTAAGCGTCGTCTGACGTTTGTAAGCCGTATTTTCGAGGAAGGCGAGGACAACGGCGTCCTCATAAACGGTTCCCGTGCTTTCGCCGGGGACCTTTTCCCGGACCGCGGTCACCCATGCGGACTGGACCGAACAGGACCAGTCCAGATTCCGCTTCGACTTCGGGGCGAGCGTGACGACCACATTCTGGGTCGCGGCGGCGCTGCCGACCGAGACCGTCGAGGGATAGATGCTGATGAGCGTCGCCGTCGAAAGCAGGTCGTCGTCGGTATCGGTCGAATAACAGCCCGCAAGCAGCATGGCTGCGGAAAGCAGCGCCGCCGTATATAGCATTCGTAATGTTTTCATTCTGAGTCAGCTTTTTTCATTAAACAATACACCGTTACGACCAGCCCTGTGTCTGCGTGATCTTGTTGTTCTTGTTCATCGCCTTCTTCGACACGGGCATCAGCAGCTGGTTGGGGCGCGACGTGTCGATGCCGCACTGTCCCAGCCCGTCCACATAGCGGTAGGGATTATAATCATGGATCGCCCCCAGACGGATCAGCGTGAAATAGACGTTGCCCTCTTCGGCGAACTCCTTGAGGTTCTCGTCCACGAGCGCCTGCCGGACGGCCGCGGCCGAGGAGTCGGTATAGAAATTCGCTTTGCCGTAGGCGCGCTGCGCCAGCGTATTGAGGGCCGTGAGCGCTCCCGAATAGTCCTTCCGGTGGTAGCGCAGTTCGGCCAGCATGGTGTAATACTGCGCATAGCGGTAGAGGATGAAATCCTGCTCCCAGACCATCGTGCCCGTAGAGATATTGCCGATGAGCTTGTTGGGCCACTGGATGACTTCGTACATATCGCTGACGCCCGTGCGCTCCATGTAGGTCACATCGGTCCGCTGGTCGCCCAGCTCCTTGCTCCGCTTGAGGAACCCGATGAAGTCGTCCGAGTAGAGGAACCACTGGTTCGAACTGACGGGCACCCCGTCGGGAGCGTTGCGGTACTCGGCCTTGATCTGGGTGCTGCCCCAGATGAAGTAGGAGAAGTAGCTGCCCGACGTATACTCGCCGTTCTCCAGATGCAGGGCGAAAGCGATCTCCTTGTTCTTTTTGTTCGAGATGCTGAACACATCGGCGAACCGGTCGAGCAGGCCGGCCGACTGCACCGCGCCCAAAGCCGTCTCGGCCATGGTCAGGTAGCCGTCGCCGCCGCCGGCCGCATACATCCAGAGCGCGAAGTCGGCACGGAGCAGATTGACGTTGTCGGCCGTCGCATAGTAGCAGCCCTTCGCATTGGTCCTGATATACCCCGCCGCAGCGTTCAGGTCGTCTTCGATCCGGGCATAGACCTCGGCGACCGGATGGCGCGAGGGATAGATCGCCTCACCGGTTCCCTCGGTCGGAGTGGTAATCACCGGAGCGTCGCCCCACACGCGGGCGATCCAGAAGTAGCAGTACGCCCGGATGAAACGGGCGTTGCCCAGACAGTAGTTCATATTGTCCTCGGACATGCCGATTCCGGGAGCGTATTTGAGCACCTGATTGCACTGGTCGATGGTGGTGTAGAGATAGCTCCAGTCGGTCGAGGCGTCGGAGGCGCTGAGGGTGTTGAGCATGACGTCCAGCATGTCGTTGTCGCACAGCGAGCGGCCGGTGCCCTTGCCCCACATGGCCGGGCCGACGCGCAGTTCGCCCCAGAAGAAAGGATTGGCCTTGCTTTGGGCGAACGCCTGCCGCAGGCGGTAGTAGATGCCGGTAGTGGCGGTGAGGGCGTCGCTCTCGCTGGTCCACATGTTGGTGGTGTTGAGCTTGTCGGACTGCGTGACGTCGAGTTCCCCGTGACAGGAAGTGCTCAGCGCAACCGAGGCGGCCCCCAGAACAGAAAGGATTATTCCATATATTTTCATAGCATTCTTGTTTTTAGATCACCGAATCATCCGCATTCTCAGAAGGTCGCCTTGAGGCCGAAGAGCACCTTGCGCGTCGGAGGATAGTTGTTGAACGAAGTGGCGCTCGAACTGGTAACGCTGTACATGCCCGTCGAGCTGCCGACCGAGGCGGATTCGGGCGAAATACCCTTGACGCCGGTCCAGTAGCAGAGCGTGTTGCCCGACACGGAAACGGTCAGACGGCCCAGACCGACCTTGCGGATCCAGCGCAGCGGGAGATCGTAGGAGAGCGTCACGTCGCGCAGGCAGAGGTAATCGGCCTTCTGCACGTTGATATTCGAAATGCGCGAGTAGTTGCGGTTGCCGCCGTCGGCGTCGTTGGGAGTCAGGCGGGCGAACTTGGTGTCGTCGCCGGGCTTCTGCCATGTATTCAGGGCATCGTAGACCAGATTCCAGTTGCAGTTGCCCATCGAGGTCTGGAAGCAGCGCGTATACTGGTAGTTGTAGATCGAATGTCCCAGCGCATAGTCGAGGTAGACCGAAAGGGTCAGGTTCTTGAATTTGAAGGTATTGTTCATACCGCCCGTCGAATGGGGCACGACATTGCCCAGCAGGAACATGTCCTCGCCGTTGATCTGCTCGCGGCCGTCGGCCGTAAGCGCCGACCCCGCGCGGTTTTTCCACTCGTAGTCGCCCACGTCCTTGCGTCCGGCGATCGACAGGCCGTCCGAACGGCGGTAGCCGTGCGAGTTGGAGTCGTAAAGCGCGGCGTCGGCCTGCGCCTCGGATTCGATGATATGGGAGGTCTTGTAGCCGTAGATGCGTCCCAGCGGCTCGCCGACGGCCGTGCCGCCGAAGCGGTAGCCCGACTCGGACATCGTATAGCCGCCGATACGCCATGCGTCTTTGCCGTCGATATCCTTATAGTAATACTCGTCGGGCAGCGACAGCACCTTGTTGGCGTTGAACGAGTAGGTGAAGTCGGTCGTCCAGCTGAAGTTCTTGGTGCTGACGTTCACCGACGAAATTTCGAATTCGAGACCGTAGAAGCGGATCGAACCGACGTTCTGCATGGCCGAGCCGTATCCCGACGTATCGGGCAGCGAGACGTCGAAGAGCAGGTCTTCCGACTTCTTGCTGTAATAGTCGGCGGCCACGCGCAGGCGGTTGTTGAAGAACGCCATGTCGAGACCGATGTCGAACTGCTTGGTCTTCTCCCACGTCAGGCCGAGGTTGGGCAGCGTCGAAGCGAGCGTAGCGCCCGAACCGGCATAGATGCCCGTCACGCTGTAGGCGCCGAGCGTGTCGTAATAATCGACGTTGTTGTTACCCGTCAGACCGTAGCTCAGGCGGAGTTTCAGCTGGTTGAACTTCTCGACGTTCCAGAACTTCTCCTCGGAAACGACCCAGCCGGCCGAAACGGCGGGGAAATAGCCCCAGCGGTTATCCTTGGCGAAGAGCGACGAACCGTCGGCACGCATGGTGAAGCCCAGCATGTATTTCTCCTTGTAGTTGTAGTTCAGACGTCCGAAATAGGAGATCTGGCACCACGGCGTCTGGGTGTCGGTCCATGCGGTAGGCGTGGTGCCCGCCCCCAGCGTCGGGGTCTTGTCGGACTCGGCGCCCTGCACGGTCATCGACATGCCGTTGATCTTGCGCTTGAGGAAGTCGTATCCGGCCATGGCGCTGAGATTGTGGTCGCCGAAGGATTTGTTGTAATCGACGTGCGCCTGAAAACTCAGGCGGTTGGTCTGCGACCACCCTTCGTAAGTCTGGCGGGTCTGGCTGATGGCGTTGCCGGCCAGATACTGGTAGCTGTTCTTGTAGGAGTTGTGGTTGGCGATCTGGGCGAAAGCCGACAGACCGTCGACAATGTCCCACTTGAGGTTGAAATTGGCCGTGGAGCGGCGGGTCACATAGTTGTTGGTATAGTAGCGGTCGAACCATGCCGCCGAGATGGTCGTACTGTTGGTGCCCTGACCGGGCTGGCCGTCTTCGAGGTAGTCGCGGTGGGTGGCGGGCATGAACATGCCGCGGCCCAGAATCGTCCAGTAGTTGCCGATGCCGCTCGAAGGGATCTCGTTGCCGCTGGTCTCCGAGTAGTCGAAGGTCGTACCGGCCGTAAGGCTCTTGGTGATCTTGAAGGAGGTGTTGCCGTGGAACGTAAAGCGGGAGAAATCGGTGTTGATGCCGATGCCGCCGTCTTTCATGTAGCTGGCCGAAGCGGCGTAGGTCACCTTGTCGCTGCCGCCGTTCACGCCGACGTAGTACTGCATCCAGTAGGAGTCGTCGAACCACTGGCTCTGCTGGTCGTTATCCTGAAAAACGATGATCTTCGACGGATCGACCGGATCGACCACCGAACTCCAGCCGCGGGGCACGCTTTCGCCCTCCTGCAGGTAGCGGGTCGTCCAGATCGACGAATCGCCGTTGCCGATACCGGCCGAGTTGGCACCCGTGAGCACCTGCTGTCCGTAGGTATATCCGGGGCAGTCGTTCAGCGCGCGGCGCATGGTGACGACATAGTCGCGGGCGTCCATCAGGTCGAATTTCGTCGCGGGCGAGGTCCATGCGGCCTGCGCCTCGAACGTAATCTGGGGACCTTTGGCGCGGTTGCCCTTCTTGGTGGTCACCAGAATCACGCCGTTCGACGCGCTGGCTCCGTAAATACCCGCCGAAGCGGCGTCCTTCAGTATCTCGATCGACTCGATGTCGTTCGTATTGAGTCCGGTCATCTCGCGGCGGACGCCGTCCACGATGATGATCGGCGCATTGGACTGGTTGATCGACGAACCGCCGCGGATCAGGAACACCGGATCGCTGCCCGGCTGGTTGTTGGCCGTCGAAACGCGTACGCCCGGAACCTTGCCCTTCAGCGCATCGCCGATCGAATTGACCGGAACGCCTTCCAGATCGGCGCCGCTCACCTTCGAGACGGCGCTGGTCAGCGTGCGGCGCGACTGGGTGCCGTAACCGATGACCACCACGTCGTCCAGCACGTTGTTGTCCTCGGCGAGCCGCACGTCGATCTGCGTCCGATTGCCGACTGCGATCTCCTGAGGCTGATAGCCCAGATAATTGAATACCAGCACCGAACCCGGACCGGGAACGACAATTTCGTAATTGCCCTCCACGTCGGACGAAACGCCCGTCTGGGTGCCTTTGACCATGACCGTCGCACCGACGATCGACTCGCCGGCGCCGGCGGTTATCCGGCCTCTGACGGTCAGCCTACGACCGGAATCCGATTGGGGGGGGGAGTTTTGCCGGGTCAGGATCACGACGCCGTCGACGACCTGCCACGCGATGCCTTTGTCGGCGAACAGCGGACCGAGAACGGCATCGACAGCGCCGCCGTCCACACGGATTTCCACATTGCCGAGCGGCATGACGCCGACCGACGATTCGTACGAAAATGCAATTCCGGTTTGCCGGGTCACCGCATCGACCGCTTCCTTGACGGTTGCATTTCGCAGGGACAGGGTGACATTGTAGTGTTGTGCATACAGCTCTTCAGCCGCCGACAACGTAAAGACGTTGCACAGCAACAGCATCAACATACAGCATCCCGTCCGAAAAACAGATAAATTTTTCTTCATGATTAGGACTGTAAAGTTTTAAACTGATCGAGGAAAGCAGCAGCACCGGGCCCGGATGTGCCAACATGATTCGGATGAATGGAATCAGGGTTTAGTTCATAGGCAGTTGAAAATTTAGGTTTCTATTCAGCTATTCGGTTTAAGTCGTTTCTTGTTTCTATTCCGCGCCGGCCGCCGGAGCGGGACGGCATTTCACGCCCGACATCTTCTCGATGATGTCCAGCACGTCATCGAGCGTATTGGACTTCAGGAAGTTGAAGTTATACAGCCGGTCGTCGTCGAGAGGCGCGACGGTCTCTATATCGACGCTGTAGATCTCCTCCACCTTGCGGATGATCTCGGCCACACGGACATCGGACATCGAGATCATGCCGTACTTGAGCAGCATCAGATACTCCACGTTGACCTCGGAGATGGAGATGTCGTGCGAAGCGGACGAATAGTAGATCTTCTGTCCCGGCTGCATGGTAATCATGTTGTCGTTGTCGCCGAACTGGAGTTTGACCACGCCGCGTTCGAGCACGACCTCCGTATCGTCCGTATCCTTATACATCTTGACGTTGAACGAAGTGCCGACGACCTTGACCACCACCGTATTGGTCTTCACGAAAAACGGATGGTCCCTGTCGGAAGCCACGTCGAAAAAGGCCTCTCCGTCGAGTTTCACCGTGCGGTCGTGCGGACTGAACGTCTTGCCGTAGCTCAGGGTCGATCCCTGCGCCAGCCAGACCTGCGTTCCGTCCAGCAGCCGGAGGGATTCGGGTTTGCGGCCGGTATTGGTGAACGTATAGTACGATTCCATGGCCGCCTTGTGCATGTCGTGGCCGACGAGGTAGCCGCCCACGACGAGCGCAACGCCCAGCATGGCGGCGGCGCTCCAGCCAGCCCAGCGTACGATACGCGCACGCTTGGAGCGGTGCGGCGACGCATCCGCGTCGATGCGGCCGTGCAGCGCCTTGAGCGATTTGAGGATCCGCTGCGGATCGTTCTCGATGGAATTCCGGTCGCGCACGCTCCACAAAGCCCGGATTTCGCAAAACTCGGCTTTGTTGGCTTCGGACTCGGAAATCCAGCTCAGAACGTCCTGTTCTTCGGCCGGAGTCGCGTTTCCCTCCAAATACTTATAAATAAGTTCGTTTTTCAAAATAATATTGGTTTAAGATTAGACTTCGGTTATACATGCGCTCCGGCCTTGGTCGCTCCGTATAACGGCAGTCAGCATCTTGCTCTCTACCAATAATACAAAGCTGGGCAACCCACCCCCTAATCCGAATGCGAAAAAATTTTGCAGAAAAAGACCCGATCCGGCTTACGCCCGACCGGAAGTCAGAGCAGTTTGTCGCGCAGATTCTTCAGCGCCAGATACATATGATTCTCGACCGTACTGACCGTCAGCCCCAGCCGCTCGCCGATCTCCTTGTTCGACATGTTCTCGAAAAAGCGCATGCGGAAAATCTCCCGCCGCTTGTCGGGCAGCTCGTCCACCGCCTGCCGCAGCTGCTGCCGCATGTCGTTGTCATAGATTTTGGCAAGGATCGGATTCTTGTCCGGATCGTAATAATCGAACACCATCCGGTCGATCTGCGAACCGTACCACGAGCGGTACTCCGTGTCGCGCTTGTGCTTCCAGATGTAGTTGATCGCCCGGTTGTAGACAGCCTTCAGCAGGTACTTGTACAGCGGATCGTCCGTGGAAATCCGGTGGCGGTTTTTCCAGATATTGAAAAACACGTCCTGCACCACGTCTTCGGCCCACTGATCCCGGAGAAACATCCGGGCATACGACAGCATGGCCGGATAATACGCCAGATACAGCTCGTCGAAAGAGTCTGCATTCATCAATTGTTTGTCTAAATCGCTCATCGCCTGTTTTTGATTTTCGCGGAAAGATTCTTATCCCCTGAAATATTCATCGATTTTATTCGGATTTTCCGGATGCGAGACAGCGGTCGGGATATATTTCCACGATCGCAAAAATAGAAAATTATATTTAAAAGCAAGCCCTCTCCCGGCCGCGGAGAAACCGCCGCCGCAAAAACCGCCCGCGAGACACGACCGATAAAACGCTCAGGACAAAGCATTTACCCCAATCCTCCGAATTCATCCGCCGTACGGGTTTTTAGCGATTTATTCATGGAACCGCAACAGCCGGAAAGCTCCCCGCGCCGGTCGTCGCCGCCTTTCCGCATCCGGACTGCACTCCGTACGCCATGAAAAAAGGGTCGCGCGGCGCAAGGCCGCACAACCCCATACACCGGGCGTCACGGATGCCGGAAACCGGCCGCCGGAATGCAGATTACCGTCCCGTCACGCGCATATACTTGGCAAGCGCCGTACGGTAGGAGGCGCAGGCCGAAGTGAGGTTGTTGCGGCTCTGCGTGTAAAGCGTCTCGGCATCGAGCAGGTCGGTGAGCGGCGCGGTTCCCGCCTTGTAAAAGTTCCGGTTCTGACGCAGATTCTCGGCCGAGGACTCCACCGAACGCCGCATGAGCAGGATCTGCGCATAGGACTCCTGCACTTCGCTCCACGTCCGTTCGATCTCCACGGCAAGCATCTCCCGCGCCTGCAGTCGGTCGTTTTCGGCCTGCTGCTCCCTGATGCGGGCCTTTTTCAGCGCATGGGCGCCGCCCCACCACTCCGAAACAGGCACCGAGACCTGCGCGAAGACCATTCCGTCGTCCACGCTCTTGTCCGTCACATTGTAGTAGAGATACCCCGCGCCTATGCCTACCGTCGGCAGGCGTTTGCCACGCTCCATGCGTTTCTCATACTTCCGGGCTTCGACGTTCTTCTCCGCAAGCAGGTATTCGGCCCTGCGGTCGAGCGCCTCCTCGACCGAAACATAGTAGGCGGCGGGAGCCTCCGGTTCGCCGAACGCGGCATTCGCCACGTCGAATCCGCGCCAATCGATGCCGATATGCTGGGCCAGCAGCATCTTCGACACCTTCAGTCCGTTTTCGACCTTCAGGCGGTTCGACGCGATCTCCTGCTGCCGCAGCTCCACGCGCAGCAGGTCGTTGTTGGTCACCAGCCCGGCCTTCACCGAGAGTTCGACCTGACGGCGTATCTCGGCCAGCTGCCGCTCCACGGCATCGAGGGTCGAAAGGTTGTCGCGGAGCGACACGACCTGCCAGAAACAGGCATCGGTCCGCTCGCGCACCTCGGCTTCGGTCTGCAGCAGCTGCAACCGTCCGACCTCCTCGCCCAGCCGGGCGAGCTTGTTGCCGGTGACGATCTTCAGTCCGGCGAACAGGGGCTGAACGGCCGTGACGGAGCCGACGATGCCGCGCTTGACCATCGAAACGGGCAGCGTCCCCATCTGCGGAACGGCGAAATCGGCCTGCACCAGTCCGTGCTGCGCCTGAAAGAGGCCGCCCGACGCGGAAATCTGCGGAAAGTAATTGGTGAACGCTTGGCGGTGCGTCTGCGACGCGGCGTCGAGGTCCAGCCTGCTGTTGCGGAGCGTGCGGTTGTGTTCGACGGCGGCGGCGCGGCACTCGTCGAGCGAAAGCGTCTGAGCCGCGGCAGGAGCCGCCGCAACGCACAAGAACAGAAATACTACGGCTTTTTTCATCACTTGTAGATTTTGGAATAGAGCACCGGAAGTATCGTAACGACGAGGATCAGCGAACCGATGCCTCCGGCAAAGATCGTAATGCCCACGGGCGCCCAGAAGGTGCTTCCGCCCAGCATCATCGGCACGACGCCCACGGCGGTGGTGGCGGTGGTGAGGAAGATCGGCACCATACGCCGCTTGCCGGCGTCGTAGGCCGCCAGACGCCCCGACCAGTGGCATACCTTGCGTTTGTCTTCGGCATGCTGGTACATCAGAATCACGTTGCGGACGATCATGCCCAGCAGGGTGATGAAGCCCAGCACCGAGGTCAGTCCGATGGTGAAGTCGGCGATCCGCAGCCCCACCACCGCCCCGAACAGACAGAGCGACATCGAAGCCATGACCACCAGCGTAATGCCGAACTTGCGGAAATTGACCAGAATGAAGAAGAAGATGATGACCAGCGAAATGGTCAGTCCCGACGCGATCGGGGGAATCGTCTCCCAGTCGAATTCGTAGGCTCCGCCCAGCTCGGTCGCAATGCCGGCCGGAAGCGTCAGCTCCTTGTCGATCAGCTCGCTTATGCGCGAATTGACACGCATGGCGTTGGCGCCGCGTTTGAGGTCGGCGGTGACCGTCAGGCAGCGCATGCCGTTGCGGTGCACGATTTTGCTCTCGCTCCACGCCGGCCCGACGTCGGCGATCTGCCGCAGGGGTACGCTGACGCCGGGCACGGGCGAAGAGACATAGGTGTCCCCGACGTCGGAGAGCGAGCGTTCGCCCCGGCGCACATCGTTTTTGAGTACGACGGGCAGTTTGTAATCGCCCTCCCAGACGGCCCCTACGGGCACGTCTCCGGCGGCGAGGGCCAGATTGACGGCCGCCAGCGTCCGGGTGACGCCCAGCTGCGGCGCAGTGACGGGGTCGAGCCGCACATCGACGACCGCACGGGGATCCTCATAATCGGAGTGCACCCACATCAGTTCAGGCATCCGCCGCATGCGGTCCATCAGCCGGTCGCCCGCGGCGCGCAACGAGTCGATGTCGCTGCCGTAGAAGCGGAATTCGAGCGACGGCACGTTCTGGTAGTCGAGCTGTTTGAATTTGACGTAGGCTTCGGGGAAACGGTCGGCCCATGCGTCGGCATATCGGTCGAGGATATCCTCGGTATCGTCGATCGAGGTGGTATTGACGATGAACTGGGCATAGTTCTTACCCGCGATCTGCGGAGCGTAGCTCATCTGGAAACGCGGCGACGAACAGCCCACGAACGAAGTGACGGACTTCACCCGCCCGTCGGCCCGCAGCATCCGGTAAACCGAATCGGCGACGGCTCCGGTCCGTTCCAGCGGGGTGTCGGGCCGCAGGTAGATCTCCACGGCGAACTGGTCACGGTCGGCGAAGGGCACCATGCGGAGTTTCAGCTGCGTGGCCAGCACCAGCGAAACGGCCACCGAGGCAAGGCCCAGCGAAATCGTCAGCCACCCGTGGCGGAAGGTCCACGCCAGCACCCGCCGGTAAACGTCGTGGACACGGTCGGTAACGCTCTTACGCCCCTCCTTGCGGGGCTGAACCGCCGGAATGATCACGATTTCGAGGAACGGAATCACCAGCACGGCTAGCAGCAGCGAAACCATCAGGTTGATGGTGATCGTCCACGGGAAATAGGTCAGGAAGTCGCGCATCATGCCCGTCATGGTGAACAGAATCGGGTAGAAAATCATGCAGATGCAGATCGTCGCCAGCAGCAGCGACGGGAAAAACTCCCTTGCGCTCTCGACGGCCGCATACCAGCGCGAGTGGCCGCGCCCGATGTAGTCGAGGTAGCCGTCGATCACCACGATCGAATTATCGACGATCATGCCCAGCACGACGACCAGCGCCGCAAGGGTCACCGTATTGAGCGGAATACCGCACAAATACATGACGCCCACCGAGATGAAGGTGGAGAGCGGAATCGTGACGGCCGCCACGACGGCCGACCGCAGCGGGAAGAGCAGCATCATGACCAGAATGATGATGGCCATGGCCACGAACAGGTCGCGCAGGAACGAGTGCACGGAGTCGCCGACGACCTTGGCCTGATCGGCGATGCGCTGCACTGCGACGTCGGACGGAAGCTCCTCCTCCATAAAAGCATGCAGCACCTCGTCCACTTCGCGGCCGTACTCCACGATATTGTATCCCCCGCGCATCTCCATCGAGAGGAGCACGCAGCGGTGGCCGTTGTTGCGGATATAGCTGTCCGGATCGTCGTATTCGCGCACGACGCGCGCCACGTCCTTCACACGCAGGACGTGGCCTTCGGGGTCGCTCCAGACGATCTGCTCCGCGACCTCGCGCTCCCCGGCCAGCGACGGCGCGATATGGATCGGCGTTTCGGTCTCGCCGTTGCTCACCGAGCCGCCAGCCGGGGT
>ENA-UENY01000931-UENY01000931.1-human-gut-metagenome-genome-assembly--contig:-NODE-931-length-17769-cov-5.952747_pt1 | contig 17769 bp, 16 predicted proteins | sample MGYA00242886_ERZ507888 | MGnify/ENA primary metagenome ERZ507888 (study PRJEB26167, sample SAMN06115543) | human gut metagenome | host: Homo sapiens | place: China:Chongqing | collected 2014-11-10... | reverse complement strand
ATCGGTCGAGGGCTTGACCAGAAGGTTTAGGGAAAACGGTTGTGGCTTGGTTGTTCAGTATGTGGTTTTGAAGGTATATGTGAGAGAAGTTATTCCTCGATAGCTCAGTCGGTAGAGCAAACGGCTGTTAACCGTTGGGTCGTAGGTTCGAGTCCTACTCGGGGAGTTTATTTTCATATACAAGTGAATTAGCGTTAAGGCCCCATGGTCAAGCGGTTAAGACATCGCCCTTTCACGGCGGTAACAGGGGTCCGAATCCCCTTGGGGTCATTGAATAATATAAGTTAATATGGCGACATAGCCAAGCGGTAAGGCAAAGGTCTGCAACACCTCTATCACCGGTTCGATTCCGGTTGTCGCCTCTTTTGGAATCACAGAAATGTGGTTCCTTTTTTGTTGCTGTACATGCTCTCAGCTATCCATCATAACATAAAAAATGCGGAATAAATGCAGTAGAATCTGGCAAAAATAGGAACATAAATAGTTTGAAGAAGGAGAGCAGCGCTATGAATAAGTATTCAGGAACAAAGACGGAACAGAACTTGAGGACTGCATTTTCAGGAGAATCAGAAGCCAGAAATAAGTATACTTTTTTTGCTTCTGTGGCTAAGAAAGAGGGGTATGAGCAGATTGCCGCTCTGTTCCAGAAAACAGCAGATAATGAGAGGGAGCACGCAAAGCTGTGGTTTAAGGAATTAAACGGTATTGGAGATACGGCAGAAAATTTAAAATCAGCGGCCGAGGGTGAAAACTACGAGTGGACAGATATGTATGCCGGTTTTGCAAAAACTGCGGAGGAAGAGGGATTTACGGAGCTGGCCGCTAAATTTCGGCTGGTTGCAGAGATTGAGAAACATCATGAAGAGCGTTACAGAGTACTGCTTAAAAATGTAGAGCTGGCAGAGGTATTTGCAAAGAGCGAGGTAAAGGTTTGGGAATGCCGCAACTGCGGTCATATTATGGTTGGAATGAGTGCTCCAAAGGTATGTCCGGCCTGCAATCATCCTCAAGGTTACTTTGAGATCCATGTGGAGAATTATTGATGATCCAGAACGGGTGGATTTGTTTTAACTTCCCCCCTTTCCATATCCTCTGTCATATGGTAAGATAGTAAAATGCCTGAACAGTCCCATCAGGCGCACTAGAAAATGACAGGATGATGGAAATGAATTATATTGTATTTGATCTGGAATGGAACCAGAGTCCCGAGGGGAAGGAGCGCTCAGACAGGTACCTGCAGTTTGAGATTGTGGAGATTGGGGCGGTGAAGCTGGATCAGAACCGGAAGCCTATAGGGGAGTTTCGCCGCCTGGTCAAGCCACAGGTTTATGAGGAGCTTCATTTTAAGATACAGGAAGTAACGGGGCTGGAGATGGAGCTGCTTCTGAGAGAAGGGCAGCCTTTTGAGCAGGTAATCCGGGAGTTTTTAGAATGGTGCGGACCGGAGGAATACCGTTTCTGCTCCTGGGGGCCTATGGATCTGACAGAGCTGGAGCGGAATATTGCCTACTATGGGATGGAAATTCCCTTTGAGAGACCACTGTTGTATTACGATATACAGAAGCTGTATTCTCTGGAGTATGGAGATGGCAAAAGCAGGGCAGCTTTGGATCAGGCAGTTTGCGAGCAGGATTTGGCAGATGAGGGAGGATTTCATCGGGCATTCAATGACGCCCTCTATACGGCAGAAATTTTTGGGAAAATAGATATGGAGCGGTTTGGACCATATGTGTCTGTGGACTATTATCAGCTGCCTGAATCTGGAAAGAGCTATCGGCTGTCTTTCCCGGAATATTCTAAACTTGTTTCTGCAGAGTTTGAGACAAAAGAGGAGCTGATCAAGAATAAGGAGGTCAGTGATCTGGTATGCATCAAATGCCGGCGGATGCTCAGAAAAAAGATCCGTTGGTTTTCTTACGGACAGCGGTTTTATTTTGCTATGGGGATTTGCCCGGAGCATGGATATATGAAGGGAAAGATCCGGGTAAAGAAGTCAGAGCGGGAGCTTTACTATGGAGTAAAGACGGTTAAGGCTGCTTCGGAAGAGGATCTGGAACTGCTGGTTCAGAAACGGGAAGATAATAAGAGAAAGAGAAAAAGTCTGCCTAAGAAGTGATGGGCAGACTTTTTTATAGAAGTAAGGAAAATAGTTATCACGTTTGCGGAAACGGAAAGACTATTCCTCCCGCATCCGGTATCCTACGCCAATTTCTGTAAATATGTATTGGGGTTCTGCGGGATTTTCTTCCAGCTTGCGGCGGATATGGGCCATGTTGACACGCAGGATCTGATTATCATTGTCCGCATAAGGCCCCCATATTTTGGTGATAATGGATTCGTAGGTCATAACACGGCCCGCATTTTGAGCCAGCAGACAAACCAGCTTATATTCAATCTGGGTCAGGTGTACTTCCTGACCCTTTACTTTTACCAGACGACGTTCAAAATCAATCGAGAGATCGCCGACTTCATACAGATGGGATGTATGAGTATGGCTTCTTTGGGCATGGCGCAGGGCAGTACGGATCCTGGCTAAGAGCTCTCCGGTTCCAAAGGGTTTGGTTAAATAGTCATCAGCGCCCATATCCAGTGCTGTTACTTTGCTGTTTTCCATGGTACGGGCAGAAATGACAATAATAGGGGTAGTACTCCAGATACGCACATTCTGGATGATATCCAGTCCATCCATATCAGGAAGTCCAAGATCCAGAAGAATCAGATCAGGATGGTTTGAATTGATGTGCTGCAGTCCGTCCCTTCCGGTGTTAGATGTGATAACACGGTAGCCTTCGGGTTCCAATATATGGCTGATGAAGCTGCAGATATTTTTTTCATCTTCAATGATAACAATGGTTGCTTTTGTTGACATATCAGTATTCCCTCCAATCAGGTAGTGTGAAAGTAAACATGGCGCCTTTAGAATGGTTGGCAGCCTCAATGGAGCCGCCATGTGCATTTATAATGGTTTTACAGATCGAAAGTCCGATTCCCATCCCTTTGTGGCCGTCACCCTTGGGGTTAGAGCAGGCGCCTCCGCCGTCAAAGAGTGTGGGAAAACGGTCGGGATCAATGCCGTTTCCATAGTCTTTGATCGTGACAGAAAGGATTTTATCATGAATGGCAGCTGTCAATTCGATGGGCTCCTGGCTGTTTCCGTGGAAGGCGGCATTTTCAAGCAGGTTATTGATGACCTGTTCAATGAGCTTTGCATCCATGGGAACCATAATAAAGGTATCGGGAACACTTACATGAACCACAGCCAAGGGAAAGCGCTTGCGAAATCGCTGGACTGCCTCAGAAATGACTTCCTCCAAGGGCTCTTCAGTCTTTACCACAGCAGGTGCACCGTCCGTATCCTGAATCCGGGTAACGGACAGGAGATTTTCGACCATATTTAAGAGCCATTGAGCATCCTCTTCAATATTTGAAATCAGTTGACGCTGTTCCTCCGCTGTCATGGTATTTTGCTGTTCGAGACAGGCAACGCTGGAGCCTATGATTGTGGTAAGAGGCGTTCTCAGATCGTGGGACACAGCCCTCAGAAGGTTAGCCCTCATGGTTTCTTTTTCTGCATTCATCAGTTTTTTGTCCTGCTCACGGATCAGATTTGTCTGGCGGGAAATCATGATGCAGATGCTGCTGGTAAAACAGGAGATAAATGCCATCCCGAAAAAGGTAAGGGGATAGCCGCTGAGAGTAAAATTCAGCTTCATGTAGGGCACAGAGAAGGCATAATTTACCCAAAAGACACTGTACAGGGAAGCGATAATGCCTGCGCCGTAGCAGCTGGTAGCGCGGGCATGAAGGATGATAGCAAGGATATAGACAATGGATACATTGATCAGATTGTCTGTGAAATGAAACATCAGGCTGGAAACCAGAGTTGCTGCTGCCATATAAATGATGGTGGTAGGAAGGGTCCGTACGGTTTCCACAACAGACTGTTTCAGGTGAAATGGTTCTTTGGGGAGAGGGGAATGGGAGTGAAGCATGGTCGGAAGTCCTTATCTCAGTGTAGTAAAGTTTACAGGCTATCTGCGGCGGTTTTTTCGGAACGAGCGCCCTTTTGTCCGCCTGCGGGGGCGGTAGGAGGGTATAGAGCTTCTCTTTTTGGACAGCATCTGATCAAAATCCGAGGAGGAGAAGCCCATATCTTCTAACCGTTCTAAGCGTCTCTGCCGGCGGCGCATCAGATCCTCCTGTTCTTTCTGCCTGTTATGAAGAAAGAGGAAGATTCCTGCGCCGAGAATAACAGCAAAACCGCCGGCAAGAGAGACTGTCAGCCACAGGGGAAGGCCAAAAAGTGTGCCTTTGTCTTCCGTACCTGCAGCATCCGGCTGTGCAGAGCGCCTTTGGATCTGTAGGACAGGATTGGGGGACTCTGTTTCAGATGGAACCGATGCTTTCGATGGAGCCGTCGAAAGATTGGCTGCATCAGAAGACTCAGAGAGAGCGGCGTCTGAAGAAATGACCGTATCCGGCGCACTTATCCGGTTAACCTGAGCCGTTGTGCACAAATATACCTGTCCTGTTTCATGACCCTCATAGGTATAGGAAATGCGGGCAATGGCATGTTTTGGAGCATCCTGGCCGAGTTCATAGGACAGACTGGGAGTCAGATCGGAAAATACGGCTTCCCTGGGAAGGATTACCCGGCTGTCTGGATCAAGGGACAGGGAAATGCTGTCCTTTGCGGTCATTCCTGCAATGGTCATGTCATTTTCCAGAGAGCGGTAGGTGGTTTCGTGGTCTGCGGCCTTTAAGGACTGAAAATTGGAAAAACCAAAGTCGAAAAGAGCTTTTGTATCCCGGTAATGAGACTGATGGCCGTTCAGAACAACAGCAATCAGAGTAATACCGTCACGTTCGGCACAGGTTACCAGGGTATTTCCTGCCAGGGAGGTGTATCCTGTTTTTCCGGCAAAGGCTCCCGGATAGGTAACAGATGTATTTTGTTTTACCATGTTATGGTGGTTGGCAACATAGCCGCCCTCAGCATTTTTTTTGGTAGGCGCCATCTGGTAGCTGCGTGTGCCACTGATTTCCACAAAATCAGGATTTTTGATGGCTTCCTGTGTGATCAGCGCCATGTCGTGAGCTGTGGTGTAGTGATTTTCGTCATTTAAGCCGCTGGGATTGGCAAAATTACTTCCTGTACAGCCCAGGCTCCTGGCTTTTTGATTCATGAGCTCTGCAAAAGCTTCTCTGGAACCGCTTACATGACAGGCCAGAGCATTGGCGCTCTCATTGGCAGAGGCTAAAAGCAGAGCATAGAGGCAGTCGCGGACGGTCAGCACATCGCCCTCGTCAATTCCTGCGGAGCTGCTTCCTGCCTCTACATTGTACACGTCATCATGGGAGAAAGTAACCATTTCATCCAGCTCACATTCCTCCAGTACGATCAGCGCTGTGAGGATTTTGGTGATACTGGCCGGATAATAGGCCTGATTTTCATTTTTTCCATATAGAATGCTTCCGGTGTCAGCATCCATCAGGATACCGCCGTCTGCTTCAATGGAAACGCCGGTGGGCCAGGGAACGGCTGCCGCAGCTGTAATAGGCGTAAAGCTCAGAATCAGGCTAAGGCATATAAAAAAGGGAAAAAGTCGTTTCATACGTTACACTCCTATGGGCGGTGCTTGTGTTTCAGAGTTAAAGCCAGACAGACTGCAAACAGGATAAGAGACAGGCTGCCAAAGGTAAATGCAATCCGTCCGGCTGTGTCCATAAAAAAGCCTTCAGGCACAATATTGATCAGCATATCGGTGGACGGATCCAGGATCCACAGATCGTTGCTAAAGAAAATATGGTGGAACATAATAAAATATTTTGTAAAATCGGTGGAGATGATGGCAGCCAGGGCCGCGATCAGACCGAAAAACAGCCCGGTTCCCAGGCAGACGGAAGGAGGAAGAAGGCGTTTCATATCAGCCTTTGTAACTGCCATAAAGACAAGGGCAGAGGCACACAGAACCAGACATACCCTCCGGATGGAGATGGCTGCCAGAAACAGTCCCTGAACATCCTCCATATGGGCGATTTCTCTGGCATTGAAAAACTCCCGCTCCTGTCCGTCCATGACGGTCATCACATGAAGATCTTCACGGTCTCCCCGCAGATAATCCATCATCTCATCTGTTACTTCTAACAGATCTTCCATGGTCATGGCAGGAAGATCCTTAAGTACCTCATATTTTGTGTATTCTTTTTCAAAATATCCGGGTGTCCAGTATACGACAGCTTCTATGGAGGTGATAAACAGGACGATCATCAGGCAGAATGCCATCAGAATGCCGGTCAGGCGGTGAAGATATTTCATATCGGGAAGTCCTCCTTTGGGATGGGTATGGTTTTGATTCACATAAAAGAAAAAGCCCGACTTCGCAGCTTGCTGACGATCTGCAGAGTCCGACCTTTAAACGCGCCTTTATAAATCACTAAGGGCTGCATACGTTATTAAAAAGACGCATAAACTACCTATTTTATATCATGTAATAGGAGAGTTGTCAATGTTGAAACTTTATGAAAAAAGCCATATCAAACATTTGCCGGGATACGGGCGGGTTTGGTATGGCTTTTGTTTGGATGTAAAAGGATTTAATGAAGCTCAGGCCAGAATTCTTTGTTGGCTTCGATCATGTCATCTAGGATCTTTTTGGCAACCAGAAGGCTGGGGACAGTTTTTGAGAGGGTAAATGCCATCAGTGCTTTTTCGTAGGAATGCTCGATGGCTGCCTCAACTACCAGCTTTTCAACTGCTTCCTGCTGCTCGATCAGACCCTTATAGAAGGTAGGAATCTCACCTACACGCACAGGTTCAGCTCCGCGGTCTGTAATATAGGCAGGAATTTCAACCATGGCATCGTCAGGCAGATTCTCAATCGCCCCCCTGTTTTCTACCATTACAAGGTAGCGCTTGCGCAGGTCGAAGGCCAGGCTCATTGCTACGTCTACGATAAATTCGCCGTGTACGCCGCCAAAGAATTTGGTCAGATCGACTTCTTTTCCTGCGCGGTAATCTGCTACTGCATCAAAAATCCTTTTTTCGCGGCCTTCCATTACCTCGTTGGCGCGGGTGTGGTTGGGATTGCTGCTTTCAACCACTTCATCGCCCAGAAGATAATACTGCATATAGGTATTTGGCAGATAATCATGGAATGCAGAGCAGATATGTCTGGAATTGGCATATGTATGAAGCCAGGAGGGATCACTGTGCATTACATCGCTCTTTTCATTTTTGGGCATATATCCGTTTTCTGCCACATAGGACTTTAATTCCTCTGTTACGTCGGTTCCATTGAGGCGCACTTTGGTGAACCATCCGAAATGGTTCAGGCCGAAATAGTCTACTTCCAGATCATGGCGGTCACAGCCCAGAATCTCAGCCATGTTTCTCTCGATTGCCACAGGCATATCGCAGATATTCAGGATGCGGGCATGAGGACGCAGGCGGAAGGTGGCTTTTGCCACAATCGCAGCCGGATTAGAGTAGTTAACGATCCAGTAAGTAGGCTTTGCATACTTTTCGCAGTAGTCAATCAGTTCTACCATAGGGTAAATGGTACGCAGGCCGTAAGCAAGACCGCCGGGGCCGCAGGTTTCCTGGCCTACTACGCCGTATCTTAACGGAATCTTCTCATCCTGTTCGCGCATGGCGTACAGTCCTACACGCATCTGTGCAAAGATAAAATCTGCATCTGTCATGGCGGTTTCCGGGTCTGTGGTAAGAGTCAATTTTACATCCGGATCAAACATCTCTACTACATGGCGGACGATAACGCCCACGTCTTCCTGACGTTTGGCATTGTTATCATAGAGAACCAGTTCATTGAGTTTAAAACGGTCTTTCTGTACCAGAAGACTTTTGACGATTCCCGGAGTGTAGGTGCTGCCGCCTCCGGCGATGACAAGTTTAAATGTTTTCATTATATACCTCCTGAGTGATTACAAGTGAGTTATTCTTCACGTCCAAGGGCTTTTTCGACGATGGAACGTTTTTTGCTGACAACAGGGCCATAGATAATTTGTATATTATTTCCTTTTACAACAAGACCAGCTGCTCCTGTTGGGGCAAACCATTCTTTATCCTTTACAACAGAGGCGTCTTTTACCTCTACGCGCAGACGGGTCATGCAGTTTCCGATATTTTCAATATTGTCAGGTCCGCCCAGTCCCTCGATGATGCGGGCTGCGGTTTCAGCATCAGCTTCTTTCTTTGCTTCTGCTTTATTTCCGGAGCGGATCTGGGATTTTACTGCTGCTGCATTGGCAGCCAGGTCGATTACATCCTAGCCGTCTTCGCGTCCCGGTGTTTTCAGGTTGAATTTCACGATCAGGAAACGGAAGAGGAAATACATTACAACGATCTCAATCAGACCTGCAACTACATACATAGGCCAGTGTGTCCGTCCGATTCCTGCCGGAAGGTTCAGTACAAGGAAGTCGATAATGCCGTTGGTAGCACAGACACGGACATTTAACAGATATACGATCATCTGGAACAGTCCGTCCATGACAGAGTAGATGACCCACAGCATGGGAGCTGCAAACAGGAAGGTAAACTCCAGTGGCTCTGTTACGCCTACTAAAGAGGCAGTAAGTGTGGCCGGGATAACCTGAGCCTTTGTGGCGGCCTTTTTCTCTTTTTTGGCAGTAGCGATGAAAGCCAGAGCAACACCGATGACGCCAAAGGTCTTCATAAGTCCATAGGTTAAGAATCGGGCAGAGTCGGGCATGGAAGCAACAGCAGGGTCGCTGAGAAGAGCCAGGAAAACAGGCTTTGCGCCTACGATCTGCTCTCCGCCAATGATCATGCTGTCTCCGATTGCGGAATAGAGGAAGGGAGACCATACCAGATGATGGAGGCCGGTAGGGATCAGAATACGGTTTAAAAATCCATACAGGAATACTCCAAATGCGCCAGCGCCTGCCATAATGCCTGTGAGGGCATTGATTGCTGCAGCTGCAACAGGCCAGATATAGGCAGCTGCCAGTGCCAGCACTAATACAATGGGAAGAAGCACGATAAATACGAACTTGCTGTTTCCATACATAGCCATGGCACCCTTAAATTCAGTGTCAATAAAGCGGTTGTGGACTAAGGCTACGATTACGCCCAGGATCATGCCCAGGAATACGCCCATGTCTGTTACATGGTAGCCAAGACAGATCGTCTGGCCTGTACCGTAGAGTGCGCTGGCAGTATCACCTTCCGCCATCAGTCCCGCAACACTGAGCCAGCGAGAGTTGGCTGCAAGCCAGATCAGATAACTGACAAGTGATACGAATGCGGCGTCCGCTTTTTTCTTTTTTGCAAGACTCATTGAGACGCCTACACAGAACAGGATTCCAAGATTGCCGATTACTGCGCTGACTCCGCCATTGATAAATTTTCCAGCTGTATATAAGATACCCCCCTCTGATACAAATGCTGTGTTGCACATTACAGAAGACAGAGCCTGGAGCATACCGGCAATAGGTAAGAACAGAACAGGGCCCATCAAAGCTTTGGAAAAGCTCTGCATGGCGTTCATAACTTTTGCTTTCATGATTCATTCTCCTTTTTCATTCGTTTTCTGTCGGAAGGCGCCATTCCGTTTCGATGTTTGAATTATATCATTTTGAATAAAAAAATCTACTATTTTGTGATAGTTTTAAACATATTCACATAGATTGAAACATGTTTCATTAATGAAATCGGATGTAATGAGAATTGGTTGCGCAGATGGACAGAGTATCGTATAATTTCAGTGAAAATTACACAAAATATGGGTTTGGGATAAAATAGAGGGAATGAGAGATGAAACACGATATTTATAAGCTGGCAGAACAATATCATTTAAATGAAAGTGAACAGCAGATGTTTCAGTCGCTTTTAGAGGCGGCAGACCAGAATATACAGTACAGCGTAAGGGAGTTTGCAGCACGGAATTACGTTTCGCCGGCAGCACTGATCCGTCTGAGTAAAAAGATGGGATATACTGGTTATACGGATATGGTATATCGACTGGGATTTCTGGTACAGAATGAGATAAATAATAAGAATCATGAGTCAGATATTACAGCTTTTATCGGAGAGATACCATTTGAAAAAATGAATCGTTTTCCGGAACTTCTGAAAAAACACAGACATAATCCCATTTTGATTACAGGTACCGGATTCTGTGCCCCCTTAAGGGATTTTTTTGTGCGCAAGCTTCTGGTTATGGGTTACTGTGCCATTGGATCGAATAATTATGAGGTATATGAGGGAAATGCCCTTTCGGCAGGAATGGTAATTGCTATTAGCAAAAGCGGCACAACAGACACGATTATTAAGCCTGTCCGGGATGCCTGCGCACATGGAATTGATGTGGTGGCTTTTACGGGAGGAGCCCATTCTATGATTGCTGATATGGCAGAATTATCATTTGTACTTTTGGATGATAAAATATTAGATGATCGGAATCTTACAGCTAATTATTTTTATGCAAGAGTTCTTATTCTATTTGAGTATCTGATGGATATGACATGGGAAACAGAATAAAGTATAAGATAAAAACAGGACGCCGCACTGCAAATGATCGGTTTATGATCGTAATTGCTGTGCGGAGTTTGTTTTTTAGAGTTTATGTTAATGAGTTAATGTGTATTTTCAGGATGATCCGCATAAATTTTCCCCATCATTTTCCAGGCAATCACTGCGGCTATAAGCTCTGCTATGGGGAAGGAGATCCAGATGCCTGCGGGTCCCATAAAGCGTGAGAGAATCCATCCCAGAGGAACAATGATTACAAGCTGGCGCAGAAGGGAGATGATCAGGGAAGGGCGTCCCTGTCCCAGAGCCTCAAAAACTCCGGCTGCTATGAAAGCCACAGAGGAAATCAAAAAACTGGGGCCGATCATGCGCAGGGCTTCTGTCCCATACTGCATCAGCTCCGGATCTGCATCAAAAATACGCAGAATCGGGCCGGGAAAGAAAATGGATGCAATTGTTCCGGTGAGTGTAACAACGGTTACCAGGCCAAGGCTGCAGCGAATGGTACTGCGGACCCTGTCATGGCGTTCGGCTCCATAGTTATACCCGATAATGGGACGCATTCCCTGGAGAAGGCCGTTGCAGGGAAGGTTTACAAAGGTTTGGAGTTTAAAATACAGTCCAAAGGCTGCTACATAGACGCTTCCAAAGGTAGTCAGGATTCCATTTAAAATGCCGGTTAACAGGGAAGGCATGGCTAAAAGCAGACTGGATGGAATTGCAATACTATAAATAGAACGAATCAGTTCGCGGTTCAGATTCATAAGTCTGGGCCGAATGGATACGCCCAGATTGGTTTTTAAATACACAAGAATATATAGAAGCAACGCCCCAAACTGGCCGATCACTGTTGCAACGGCAGCGCCGGATACACCCATGGCGGGAGCGCCGAACCAGCCGAAAATAAGGATCGGATCTAAAACAATGTTGATCAGACAGCCGCTTGCCATGAGAAACATGGTGGTTTTCATCCGCCCTACACCCTGAAAGAGTTTTTCCATGTACATTTGCAGAACTTGACCGGAAGAGAGACAGAGCACAATGAACGTATAGCTGCAGGCCCATTCGAATATTTGGGGATTATCTGTAAACATCCCAAGAAATGGTCTTGTAATAAAAATGCCCAGAGCAATAAATAACAGACAGTGTATCAGGGCCAGAGAGAGGCCGGCAGATGCCAGATGATCGGCCTTGTTCCTGTTTCCTGCTCCAAGACTCATGGAAATTAAGGAGCTGACACCTACGCCCAAGCCCACTCCAAGAGCCATGATGATATTCTGAAGAGGAAAGGCTAGTGAAACGGCAGTGATGGCATCTGTGCCCAGTCTCGATACCCAGATACTGTCTACAACGTTATAGAGAGAATTGATCAGCATGGACAGCATCACAGGCACTGCCATGGAAACAAGAAGAGGAAAAACCGGCTTTTCCAGCAAAAAACGTTGATTCTGTTCCATAATAAAACCTCCTGTAAGGACAAAAAAAGCCCTCCCGCCTGTTTTGATGCGGGAAGGCTTGCATGCCATTGATAAATGGAAAATGTATAAAATTATATGTTCGCAATAGAAAAGTCCGACCCCGCAGCCTCTAATATCTGCAAAATCAGACCTCTCAGTGCGCCTCCAGGGACTCGAACCCTGGACAAATAGATTAAGAGTCTACTGCTCTACCAGCTGAGCTAGAGGCGCATGTCTATGTGTTGTTGTGTGACACGATAGACATTATAGGGGATAGAAAGTTATTTGTCAATAGTTTTTTGAAAAATATTTACATCCATCTGATTATAAGGAATTTCAATGCCTGCAGCATCAAATTCCAATTTGGTTTTTTCGATAATCCGCCAGCGGGCGCTCCAGTAATCCTCTGTAGCGGCCCATCCACGGGAACCAATGATTACAGAGCTTTCAGCAAGCTCGCTTACATAAACAGTAATGGGTTCATCTTGAATGATTTGAGGATCTTCTCTGTAAATGCGTTCCAGAATCGATTTTGCCTGTTTTAAATCTGAAGAGTAGCTGATGCCTATAGTCAGATCAATGCGCCGCTTTTCCTGAGCTGTCACGTTGGTAATTACAGCATTTGACAGGGTGCCGTTAGGGATGGTGATTCGACGGTTGTCAACGGTGAGCAGGGTAGTGTATACAAGGCCGATATTTAAAACCTGCCCCTCTACCCCCTCGGATACAATATAGTCATGGATCCCAAAGGGCCGCATGACCAGAATCAGGATACCTCCTGCAAAGTTTCCCAGACTTTCCTGCAGAGAAAGGCCGATTGCCAGAGTGGCGGAGCCCAGCAATGCGATGATGGAGGTCGATGGAATTCCTATTTTTTCCAGTGCCATAAAGATAACAATAGCATAGGTAATGGCATTTGCGAGAGAAATAAGAAATTTGCTCAGGCTTAAATCCATATTCATATGGTCAAAGGTGCGTTTTAAAAACCGGCGGAGATAAAAGGCGATCCGGTTTCCGATAATGATGATGACAGCGGCATAGAGAACGCGGTAGCTGAGGGATAAAAGTCCGGGCGTCCATGAGCGGATCGTTTCTAAAATTGCATTGGGCTTTAACTGCTGAAGGTCTTCGTGAACCTCCTGCACAATGGCCTGTGTTTCCTCTAAGGTGGGGATCGAGGGAGTTTGTAGGGTGAAGTGTATCATTCAAATAGCCTCCTGTTGTCTGATGGTGTAAAAATTATAGCATAAATAAAATCTGAAAGACAGGAAATAATGTCAGGGCTGCTCCTGCAGCTGTTTTTGTATATGGCAGATATAGGACGCATATAAGCACAGCATATCATAAGAATTGGTCAGGTTGCGTCCGCAGATCTCCTGAATACGGTGCAGGCCCGGATACGCAGAGAGCTTGATGAAATGGGGATTCCCTATGAAGAGGTTGTGGGAACGGGAACCATAGCGACACTGAAGGGAAAAAAGGATCATCCGGTGATTGGTCTTCGCTGTGATATTGATGCGCTTTCCATAAAAGAAGCGAAGGAACTGCCGTACCGTTCTGAAAACGACGGGGTGATGCATGCCTGCGGTCATGACGGGCATATCAGTATGCTTTTGACAGCGGCGAAAGTATTGTCTGATCACAGGGACGAACTGAACTGTACAGTAAAACTGATTTTTCAGCCGGCTGAAGAGAAAACAAACGGCGCACTAAAAATGTTGGAGACTGGAAGAGTGGGACATCTGGATACAGTGGTAGTAAGTATCTGTACCTTCCATTCCGGAACCATGGCCAATATTTTTGCAGAGACAGCAGAATTAAGCGGAACTGTGAGAACCTTCAATCCGGAGCTTCGCAAACACTGGTCAATGGAGCTGCATTTTATGTACAGTATTTATTAGATGCACAGGAACAGTTTTAGCAGGCAGAAACTGCTGTACCGCAACGAGGTACGGCAGTTTTTTATGTACATGAAAATCAAGATATGGTACAATATTGATAAATATTAAGAAATAGGAGAAGGGCTATGAATACATGCTTTTACAATATTCGTCTTCTGTCAATGGACAAAAATATAGAGATTATACCGGGAGAGGTATGGGTAGAGGGGAATCGGATTACTTATGCAGGTCCGTCGATGAGGGGGGATGAACCGCAGGTTTTGGGATCTGCCCCTCCTGTCTGGGATCGTGAAATCGATGGAAATGGCAATCTTCTCATGCCGGGCTTTAAAAATGCCCATACTCATTCCGCTATGACGTTTCTGCGTTCCTATGCGGATGACCTGCCGCTTATGGACTGGCTCCATACTCAGGTATTTCCTATGGAAGCAAAGCTGCAGCCGGGAGATGCATTCTGGCTGTCCAGACTGGCTGTAATGGAGTATCTGACCAGCGGCATGACGGCAGCTTTTGATATGTATCCCTGGCCGGAGGAAATGGCAAGAGCCTGTGTGGAAAGTGGTTTCAGAACCGTTTTAGTAAGCGGGCTGAATGATTTTGTGTCATCTCCTGAGGGGCTGGAGGAGGATTATCTGAAATTCAATTCCTATGATCCGTTGGTAAGCTATCAGCTGGGCTTTCATGCAGAGTATACCACCAGCCGGAAGATTCTGGAGGCGGTAGCAGATCTGGCTCACAAGTATAAGGCTCCTGTGTTTACCCACAATTCAGAGACAAAGGGTGAAACAGAAGGATGTCTGGAGCGCTATGGGATGACGCCGACTGCATTTTTAGATTCTCTGGGAATGTTTGAATACGGCGGAGGCGGTTATCACTGTGTCCACATCACAGACGAGGATATGGATATCTTTAAAAAGCATGACATGACTATTGTTACCAATCCCGGTTCCAATGTGAAGCTGGCAAGCGGAATCCCCAGGCTGAACCGGATGCTTGAAAAGGGAGTTCGTCTTGCGATCGGAACAGACGGACCTGCCAGCAATAACTGTCTGGATATGTTCCGTGAAATGTTTCTGGTTACAGGCCTTACAAAGCTTCGCGAAAATGATGCTTCCGCCATGCCTGCGGAGGAAGTGCTCAAGATGGCCTGTGTGGGCGGCGCTTATGCCATGGGGCTTACAGACTGCGACTGCATCCGAAAAGGAAAACTGGCGGATCTGGTTTTGATCGATCTGCACCAGCCTAATATGCAGCCTGTCAATAATATCGTAAAAAATTTGGTTTACAGCGGCAGCAAGCAGAATGTAAAGCTGGTTATGATTGACGGAACAGTCCGGTACGAGGACGGAACCTTCTTTATAGGAGAAGATCCTGAAGAGGTATACCGCAGGGCCAATGCCATCATAGAGCGAATGAGACAGGAGGCGTAGAAGCCGGGAAAAATTATTCTGTCGAAAAATAAAAAAAGTAGTTGACAACTCTTTCAGCCTGAGCTATAATGTTTGTTGTGTTCAGGAAAACGCGCCTCTAGCTCAGCTGGTAGAGCAGTAGACTCTTAATCTATTTGTCCAGGGTTCGAGTCCCTGGAGGCGCACTAAAAGGTCTGATTTTGCAGATAATGGAAGCTGCGGGGTCGGACTTTTTTTGTGTCTGAAAACAAGTGTGAACAGGCTGTAGGATTATTTTTTCTTTTTGCAGTTTAATGCTGTTTCCACTTCCTTAAAGCATTTGCTCAGGTGAAGGAAACGCCGATCCAGATCCCGCCGGTTGCAGGTGGCGCGCTGGAGTTTTTTTACAAAACATGGAGGAAGAAGCATAAAAGTCATAAACCTTCTTTCTATAAATGATATTGATGCCCCGGCATCCGGATTTATCTGTAGGAAGATCCGGCGCCGGGGCTTTTTGGAGTCTGCTTTATTCTTTATCATATGCCGGGATTTCCCTGGCTGCTACCAGCTTGCAGATGGGATTTCCCATAGAGGAAAATTTTTCCTCATATTCTGTCATTACATTTCCCTCATTCATGGGACTGTGGTGGAGATCGAAGGTATGGGCCTTGATCTGCCAGCCAGCCTGGGGGATAGCTTCCAGGGAGTAATCGAAAAGTCCCCGGTTGTCTGTTTTAAACTCGATCACGCCGTCGCGGGCAAGAATTTGGTCATAGACAGCCATGAAATCGGGAGAGGTAAGGCGGCGTCTGGCGTGACGATCCTTAGGCCACGGATCTGAGAAATTTAGATAGATGCGGTTTACTTCGCCGGGAGCGAAATAGTCAGCCATGGCCTTTGCGTCAATGCAGAGGAAATAAATGTTATCCAGTTCCAGTCCGGCTCTTTTCTGCAGGCCTCTCAGAAGTACGCTGGAATACCGTTCGATTCCAATGTAGTTGATATGGGGATTTTTCTGAGCCAGCTCCATGATAAAGCGCCCTTTTCCCATTCCTACCTCTATTTCGATGGGATGGTCATTTCCGAATACCTGGTTCCAGCTTCCTTTGTGGAGGGCCGGTTCCTGGATCACATAGGGACTTGAGGCGATGGTTTCCTCTGCCCCGGGAATATGTCTTAAACGCATAGATGTATGTCCTCGTCTTTCTTTGCGGTCAAACCGCAGGGAAGTGTAGTTGTTTTATCCGCAGACTGCGGTTTTTGTAAGGATGATCGGACTTATTTTAACATTCAAATGGGGGAAATGCAACTGTGAAACGCAGGCGGAAGCCTGTCAAAAACGAGAAAAACGGTTTCAAGGTATATTTTTAGGATATGATCATATAGTTCCTTCATAAAATCCTTCCAATTCCTAGTGCAATTTCAATATAAATAAGGTATAATATGAACACAGAGAGTTTCTGTAGAAATCTGCTGATACAAAGGAGGAAGGGATATGTCAAACCTGGAGCATACCACCAGCTGGCAGCAGATCCAGCAGGGGGTCAAAGAGGCAGAACGTTTGATTGTGAATAAAAATTATAATCTGGTGATGGTAAAAGCAAGACAGACATTAGAGTGCATGGTTCGCTGTATGGCGGAGAAGGCCTGTCTGGTGGAGGGCGATCTGTCAGATACCATTGACCAGCTGTATGAAGGCGGCTGGATCAATAAGACGACAAAAGATAATTACCATACCATCCGCATTCTTGGGAATAAGGCGGTGCATGAAAATGACAATACAGCGTATAATGCCAATCAGGCATATCAGCTTTTAACCCAGGAGGTTCATGCTTTTTCTCATGATGGCGGCGCTTCCGGAGGGGGGCGGATCCAGAGAATATCTTCCGGAGGAGGCCGGGAACGTACTGGACAGAGGGGAAGCCAGAGGCCTGTATCTGCTGGAAACCGTGCGGGAGGCAGCCGGCCTGTCCAGGGGCAGAGAACCCAGACCGGACGTTCCGGTTACAGCTCCGGACAGCGAAATCCAAATGTCAGACGGAGAAAACGCAGGGGAGTATCACCGCTGTTTTATCTGTGGCGTCTTCTGATTCCGCTCCTGGTGGTGATCCTTCTGATCGTAGTGATCCAGATGCTCCGTCCTGGAAAGGATGAGGTTAAAGATACGGCAGCTCCCACTGAAAGCTCACAGACGGTTGAGAGTATGCCGGAAACAGAGCCTGAGACAGAACCGGAGACGCAGCCGGAGGCTGAACGTTATGTAGTGACAGGCAACAGCGTAAATGTTCGTACAGAGCCGTCCACCAGCAGCCGTATTCTGGTACAGCTTTCTCAGGGCACAGAGGTGGATTATGTAAAGCGGTATAATAATGACTGGACTGTGATTAACTATGACGGACAGGAGGCTTATGTTTCCAGCCAGTACATTGAGAAAAAGAGCTTCAGAAGTGCGAACCGGATGCGGTGAAACTGATAATTGTAGATGGTGTATTCTCAATGGAAGGCGA